>MDTB01177353.1_pt1 | contig 15450 bp, 16 predicted proteins | sample 811161 | NCBI WGS metagenome assembly MDTB01 (sample SAMN05326650, study PRJNA326480) | marine metagenome | isolation source: seawater | place: Mediterranean Sea | collected 2009 | reverse complement strand
TGGGCTTTGAACGTATATAGATGACATCTCCGTTTTGGAGTTTTTCCTTTTTTATGCGTTTGGATAATGTAGTTAGAGAATCGTCATACATTATCGATGTTTTTCGCTTAAATGAAGAATCGAATCGATTTAAATATATGGCATTTTTGTATGCATTGAGACGATAGCCTGAAGCAAAATTAATTGCATTATCAATTGATTCCGTTCTTTTAATTTCATAAATACCGGGAGATTTAACTTGGCCAGAAATAGCAATTGTATTACCAATCTTTGGTACATGAATAATATCACCTTCTTGAAACTGTTCTATGGTTTGTAATTTTTCATAAATTAAAAAACTGTACAGATCAATTGTTTTGGATTTTTTACCATAACGAAGACGCTTAATTGATCGTAATGACCCTGTTTTTTTTACACCGCCAGCATTAGCTAAAATTTGTATCACATTTTGAAATTTGTTGACTTTATAAACCCCCGGCTTTTTTACATCGCCTGATAAAATGATGCTAACTGGTTCAACGGAATTCAATTTCAATTTACATTTAAAATTTGTAAACTTTTGGCTTAAACTTTGTTTAATTTTTGAGTTTGCCTCACTTAAGGTTAAGTTTATTATTGAAATTGGACCAACTCCCGGAATAAATACATCCCCTGATGAATCAATCATCAATTCAGCAACCTGTTCTTTTTTTCCATAAATAAATAGTGTTAGGACATCATTTACATTTAATTTATAGTTTTTTGGGGTGGCATTAAATCCTGAACTAAGTGGTTTACCTTTTGAAAAAATATTATAACCAAATTGAGTAATGTATGTGTTTAGTTCTATGAATTCATCTACGTTATCTGTAACATCTTGATTAACGTCTAGTTTAATGAGTATATCTTGTTTGATATCAATCTCATTATAATCACTTTCAAGTGCTGAAAGTTTTTTAGTTGTTTTGGTATTCGATGTGTTAATTATTATTTCATCCAATGTTTCTAACTCATCTACTTCTTCTGAATTAGTAGTTGATTTATTAGATGATTGATTAAAAAATTGTTGCGCCATAGAAATGTTTTCTGGGGTTAAATCTAATGATGGTGTTGTTTGAGCCACTGAAAAAATTGTTAAACAACACATAAACAAAATGACGCGGATCAGCATATGGGCATACTAACATGAAACTTGATATGGTTGCAAAATGAAAATTGAAAACTCTTAAGCGGTTACTAAGTCAAATTCTTTTAAGATTACATTGACGATTTGGTCTGAAATAGGCGCTGTTTCTACCTCTATACTTTCAACCAAGGCTTTCTTTTCTGGCGCTAGTTTTGATAAGACATACTTTCTCTTATTATCATCAATTTTATTTAATACACACGCGATCAGTTGTGGGGGTTGCAACTTAATTTTTTCTGTTACTGATGCCATTTCTTTTTCAACTGAAACATCTTTGGATTTCGACTTTGATTTTTTTTCTTTCTCTGGTTTTTTTATAACTACCGTTTCTTCGATTATCTCAGGCTTTTCTTCTTCTTTTTCAATTCTTGATTCAATGGATTTCAAAAAGCTTGATATTGTATCATTAATCTCAGTACTGGAAAGGTTATACAACATCTCTAGATCAACGGATGTAAGTTTTGATAGTTCTTGTGAACTAAACGAAGATAATACTGAATATTTTCTGTCATCTAATAGTTCAATAATAATTTTTGCTTTTGTCATATTGTCCATGATTATTACCCTTTAATTAATTCCTTCAACTCGTCGACAACTAGCTCTAATTCTTGTGAAGATGTTGCTTTTAATTGAATTACTTTCGAAAAATCTGATTTTGTTTTTATTCCATTAACCACATCTTGTTCAGTTAATACTTTTTCTTCAATAACATCTTCCTCAGGCACATCAATATCTTCAATGACATCAACTTGTTCTTTTTTACGGTTAAATAATTTACTGAGGGAAATGATACCTGCAATTAAATTTTGAACCGTTGTCTTTATTACAACGCCAACAATTAAAATTCCGGATGTAATTAACACGCCAATTCCAAATATTGGCCATAACCGTGCAGCACGTTTTATTTTATCGAACACTGTATCTTTTGGTAGGACAATTTCTGTTGGGACATCTTGAATGCCTTGTTCTGATTCAAATACCCGTTTGGGTAGAAATGCTGCTTTCGAGATGTGAATGATATCTCGACCTTCGACATAGCCAATCGCGCCAGCGACAGCTTGTTTAATTTGATTCATTGTTTCATCATTTAATTCAACTTCTTCAAATTGATCATCCACCACAACACTCGATACAATTTGTTTAATGTCTGGCGCACCCGTTTGAGTCACCGAATTTAAATCTATTGTAACCGCTGTTTTAAAGGATCCCGTTGGTAATACCCCATTTAATTGATTTAATGCCTTTTTTTCTAAAACACTCTCATAGTTAAACTTTAATTGAAACCAATCAACCACATCTTCGATGACAGGAATAATGACCTTCCCCTTACCAATATCTGTTACCGCTTTTGCTTGCTGACTTTTTTCAATCTCTTCAATTTTAGTTGTCATTCGATCCAGAACACCTGTTGATAAGACCCGACCTTCTGTATCTACCACTGAAATGTTTTCAGGTGATAAATTTTCAACTGAATTCGCCACAAGTTGCATAATTGCATAGACTGTCTCATAATTGATATTGGCACCATTTCGACGCTTGATTAATATGGATGACGTGACTGGGGGTTGAGTAACTGCAAATAACCTGGTTTCAGGAATGACGATTTCTACATAAGCATAATCAACAACATCAAATTCCATAATGGCTTTTTCCATTTCACCAGATAAGGCTCGAATTAAACGAATCCGTTTATCAAATTCAGTAACCCCCAAATTGGACGCTTCATCAAAAATCTCATATCCTTTAACTGTGTCTGAGGGCATGCCCTTGATCGCTAAAACTTGCTTTGCTTCAGCTACTTGATCTTCATCAACTTGTAAATCAAATTGTTTACCATTTTGAATAACATTATAGTCAATATTTTTATAACTTAGTTCACGTAAAATAGGTGACATTTGTCGACCTTCAAGCTGTTTATACAAATCTATGTATTTAATTTTCTTTTTCTTTTTCTTTTCAGGTTTCTTTTTAACAATATTAGAACTGTCAAATGTGGGAGACTCTTCTTGTCCAAGACCAATGGGTTGCATTGGATCGTTCGCTTTTTTTCCAGATGATAATAACAAGAATGAACCGATAAATAATACTAACAACACTACAACAGCAATGATGATATTTCGACGGCTAGACAATATGGTTTTAGGAATGGCTTTTAAACGATTCACAATTCCTTGAGGCGAGCTATCTGTATTTGAACTTTCCCCATCGATTGGTTGTTCACCTGTGTCTATTACATCTGGAATTCCAGCATCAACATCTGGGGCTAAATTTTCATCAAGTTCGTTTTCTAAATTATTTTCTTCAGCCATATTATTACTTTACACCTAAACTGGAATTTGTTGAATTTCTTTAAATGTTTGCACTGCAGATTGGACGATTGTCGTAACCATTGATATTGATAAATTCAGTTTAGCTGTTTCAAGAACCACTTCATCTTCAGATACTTTTCCTGCCACAAATTGATCGATAAGATTATTCATTCTCGCTTCTTGTTTACTGACATTTTCTAAAGACCGAATAGCATTATCTAGAAATACTTGTAATGGAACAATATTAATATTTTCTAAATTCGCATTAGCAGCATTGGCTGCTACACCTTGATTTAGTTGTGCTAAACTTGCCCTGTCAATTTTATCAAGCGTCATTGTATCCATTTCATTTAACTTCTTTTTTTTCTTTTCTTTGATTGACCATTCATTACTATTAATATTAGCTGCAGCAGCAGATGCTTCCTTAAACACACTATTAAACTCATCTACTAATCCTGGATTAACCAAGTTTTTACCAATCAGTTGTTTTGATATCTCATTTACTTGTTTAACTTGCTTAATATCAGCCATTTACTTTAGTAACTCCAATGTGTTTTGAAACATCTGTCGAGATGATTTAAATGCCGTTGTATTTGCTTCATATAATAAATTTGCATAAGATAATGTGACCATCTCGTCGTTTAATTCAAAATTAGGTGTTCTTAAGACTCCATTTTCATCAGCAAATACATGGGACGGATCTAAGATTTGTCCAAAAGGGGCATCTGATTCCATAATACCGGCGGCTCTAACACCATCTTTATCTGGAACAACCACGACGTATTTTTTTCGGTAAGGTTCACCACGATCTGTCATATGAGTTGACACATTGGCAATATTTTCAGCAATAATTCGTAAACGGTACTTTTGTATTAACATGCCATTTCCTGCCACGTTAAGTGCATCGATCGCGCCACTTTTCGCGCCAAATGTAATGATTGAAAAACATAAAAATATGACGAGTCTTTTCATTATCCACCTTTTCCTAATGTCACTACTTTTTTTGTAATTCCAATTTTAGTACTTAATAAACGAACATATGCACTATGTTTCAGTCTCACTTTTGTTGATTTCACCATTTCATCATCAATATTCACTGCATTTAGCATTTCAGGGCTGCCATAAAGTCGAATCGCTTCTTGAACTTCATCCTGGAATCGTATGGGCTTAAATCCAGGGGTTGTTGCATTGGCAATGTTATATGCCGCAGCTTTTTGACGTTCGTTCATCTCATAAATGGCTTTTTCTAACCGATTTGATGTGTTATCAAATAGAACATTTGAGACAACATCCTCACAGTATATTACGATTGGAAATAACAATATAATTAAAATTTTCAAAAAAGCCCTCTCCTACATAATAATCCATTTCATTTTTATAAACAATTATTCAAATTCGTTTCCAACTTTGTCCCGAAGCTCTGAAATTACTCGATGATGAAGTCGACTTACTGTCGCTTCCGAGAGATTGAGTTGAACTGAGATTTCTTTTTGACTCAATCCTTTCCTATAGAATAATTCGATAAATTTCAAATCTTCTTGAGGTAATTCCAACAACATTTTGTTTAATGTTTTATATTCATCATCTAATTCGAAATCTTTATCAATGGCGGTTGATTTATCAGCTACATTATCGCCGTAAGACTCTAAAACATTTTCAAGCGAAACCATATAAGATGTTGTTGCCATGGATAACAGATTCTTAACATTGATTGGTTTATTTTGTTGATCTAGATTATCGTCAATGACCTGTGCTACTCGCTCTTTAATATCATTCATAAACTCATTATGTTGACTGCTAGCCTTGGCTCGCCATTCTTTTCGAATTAAATCGAGCATTTCACCACGAACTCTAATATTTGCATACGTTTTAAACTGTACGTCCATATCTTTTTTGAAACCTCTGATAGCTTTTAAAAGTCCATAAAAGCCAACACTATGCAAATCATTATAATCAATACTTGGTGGCAATTTTTTCTTTGCAAATAATAATGAAGCAACCGCATCAATAATATAAGAATACTCGTCAATTTTTTCTTTTTCTAGACTTGAAACTGAATCAACCCCAGCTTGATGCGCTGTGATATCGACTTCTTTTAATTCGGGATTTTTAGCTGGACTAATTTCAGGATTTTTTTCGTTATTCATCGATGGTGATGTGGCTAAGATCCAGAAAATCTGTATCGACTAGTTGTTCTGCAAATTGATTAATCATTAATTGATTCACCAACCCATAATCTTGATTATTATCATCTGCATAATAAATATGATTGTTTTTGAATACATTATTTAAAAAAACTTGTTTAATAAAATATGTTTGAAATTGCTTTTTTATCTGCTCTCGATCATCTGGATCTGGATCTTGTTCACGAGATGCCATGTAGTTTAGTAATTCGTAATTCATTTCAACTTGGGATATGGCCCCAATACTAAAAATGCCGAATAAGACCACAACCAATATTTTTTTCAATTAAATAACCTCAATTGTTGCAACAAGAGCGCCCGCTTCTTCCATCGCTTGCAAAATTGAAATAAGTTCTTTTGTACTTACACCGATATCATTTAAGACATCGACTAAGCTTGATAGAGAGTTATCTGGCTTTAAGTAATGAACCTTAGATGCTTCTTCTTTGATTTCCACTTCAGATGTGTCGTTCATATTTGGGTCAAACGAGTTATCTTCTTGTTCACCTCCAGCAATTCGAATGGAAATGCTGCCATGCGTAATTGCAACTGGTAATAATCGAACATTTTCACCAATAACAACAACCCCAGTTTTTGAATTCACCACAACTTTTGATGTTGATTCAGGTGAAATTTTTGTATTTTCTATTTTGTTGATAATATCGACATATGGCATATTGGCAATTTCTGCTAATGGAATTCGAATAGACCCCGCATCAATTGCAGCTACCTTATTAAAGCCATTATTTTTTAATGCTTTTACAACTTTAGAGGACATTGTAAAGTCGGGTTTATTTAACACGAGTGTAACGTTAAGTTGATCTTCTCGAGTGACTTGCACTTCTTTTTCAACAATAGCGCCATTCGGCACACGACCAGATGTGGTTTGATTCTTTTGAAAGTTCATTCGATTTGATTTGCCTGAAATACCACCGACGACAATTTGCCCTTGCGCAACTGCATAGGTATTAAAATCAGGCCCTTGTAACGGAGTCATTAACAACGTTCCGCCAGCCAAACTGGTTGCATCACCTAAAGATGAAACACTCACATCTAATTTTTGTCCTGGTCGAGCATATGGCGGTAAATTCATTGTTACCATTACAGATGCAACATTTCTTGATTTAAAATCTTTTTTATCCGGCTTAATCCCCATTTTTTTCAATAAGTTTGTTAATGCTTTTTCGGTAAAAACAGACCGTTGTGTATCACCTGTATTTCTTAAACCAACAACGAGGCCATATCCGAACAATTGATTATCACGGGATTCAATAACTCTAGAAATATCTTTAATGCGAACTTTAGCTTGCTCTGAATGCACTTCAAAACCAACCACTAACATCATTATAATAAGAATACGAATTATCATTAAAACACCCAGTTAAAGAAATTTGATAGGAACCCAGGTGTTTGTTTTGAGTTAACAACACCTTGTCCTTTTAGTGAAATATTAAATTGTGCTATCTGATGTGAATTAATTTCGTTTTTCACATCAATATCTCCAGGTCGTACAATACCGGAAATTTGAATAATTTCAGAATCATTGTTAACATCCACAAGACGCTCACCACTAATTACTAAATTACCATTTGGTAGAATTTTAGTAATAATACACGAAACGATCGCCTCTACTTTACTTTTTCGTGTGGTTTGACCCACGCCAGAATAATTATCATTACCACCAATTTGGTAATCTTGTAGTTTTCTCATGGCCTGATTTCTATTTGTATCTAAAGAATATTGATCATATGTATCAAAAAACTTTGCACCAATTTCAGACTGCTTCCGAGTGGTTGTACCAGCTTCTTGAACAGCCGTTGACTCCGCTGAAATTTTGACAGTAACTAAATCACCAATTTTGTACATTTTTTGATTATCAAAAATGGATGCCCGCTTCGATGTTGCCCATAATGAATCAGCATAGCTAGCCGAGGTAGTTAATATTAAATTAAATACTAGAAATAATAACAGTTTTCTTATCATGTAATTTTCCTAACAATATTTTATTATTATCATTTAACTTCAGTTTTACTTTCTTTCCTATATATCCATTTTGTAAAATTCTTGCATCTAAAGTCAATGTTATCTTGGATTTTTTAACAACCGCTTTAACTGAATCTCCTTTTTGAACATCAGGCTTTTGTTCAATCATCCAAGCTTCGATGATTTGATTCTTATCAACATAATTTCGAAATTGCATGTTTTGGTTTTCAATTCGGCTTATCGTATGAATTGTCACTTGATGTAAATTAATTTTTTGTTGGTCTATATTATCACTGGTGACAAGGTCGCCTCGATGACTAATTTGGACAGTTTTTAACGTTGTTGCCATGCCTGAAATACGAAATATTTTTGTTGCTCGTTTAAGTAAGGCTTCATTTTTATAGACATCAAATTTAATTATTAAATCACCTTTTAAATCAACTTTTTTGGGAAATTTAAATGAAACGTAATCACAATCTGATGGTATTTTTGTTCCAAACGTCTTTACTTTTAAGTCATGAAAATCAACACTGGGGTAATTTATTTTAATCATATCAATTATTTTATCGTTCATTATTGGCTTTATATTATTACAAGATAATTCAACAGCCTCTAAATAGATTGTGGCAACGATAAAAAAGAAGAAGAATAACTTCATTGATTATGTCATTCCCATACCTGCTTTGAGCATTTGCTCACCTGCCTGCATTGCTTTACCAAGTAACTCTAAGCCTTTTTGAGTCATAATCATATCCATCATTTCTTTGATAATATCGACATTTGAATTTTCAATTGAATACTGAACTACCTGTCCGGTTGCGTTTCTTCCAGGAATTTCGACAATTGGTTCGCCAGAGTCGACGGTTTCTTTGTAAAAATTATTTCCAACATTTTTTAGACCATCTGGGTTATTAAATCGTGCCAATAAAATTTGTCCCACTTCTCTTGGAACTGTTTCATTATTAACATTTGCAAATACTCGGCCTTCTGGGTCAATGGTAAGTTGGGTTGTATTTTGTGGGATTCTAATCGGAGGATCTAATGAATATCCAGACTGACTAATTACATTACCATCCACATCTTTTGCAAGATTCCCAGCACGTGAGTATACAATATCACCATCTTCTTTTCGAAATTGAAAAAAACCATCGCCTCTAACTGCAACATCCAATTCATTTTTTGTTACTTGTAAGTTACCTTCAGAAAAATCTGTTGAGATCGCTTCAACTCGAACCCCTGTACCAAGTTCAATCCCTCTTTTCTTTTTAATGTAGGGATTTAAGTCTTCATCCTGTGCATATTTCACTTCAGCCTCTTGCAGTATTACAGGAAATAAAGTTGCTAATTCAACCCTCGTTTGTTTAAAGCCGGGAGTTTGTGCATTTGCAATATTATTTGTGATATTAAACATCATTTTTTGATATGTACCAAATCCTGACCTTGAAATATTAAACTGTTGAAACATTTATTCCTCCTTTATTGTGGATTTGCAGCTTGAACTGCTAACGACATACTTTTAATGTATGCTTTTACCATTTTCACATTTGCTTCATGACCATTTTTCCACTCTGGAACTAGCCCGATATACCCTTTCGTAATTGATGATTCTGATACATACCCTTGTAAAACCTCAGCATCGGCTGGTTGAAATTTATTATCTTTATCCCAATCCTCTTTAGCAAAATAGAAGATTTTATGATTAAACGACTTTAGGTCATGTGCTTTATTCGGCCATTCAATTCGAAACGTATCAACAATGTTGCCATCTTGATAAATAACACCTTTTCGATCAACATCAATGCCGCCTCGGTTGAGGTATATGTAACCGTTTTCTCCTAAAACTGGGAAATTTTCTTCGATAGTAACTAAACGACCTTGGTCATCCAACTCAAATCGGCCATCCTGAGTATATGCCGGCCAACCACCTGGAATTTCAATGACAAAAAAACCTTTGCCTTCAATAAAAAAATCGAATGGTTTTTTAGATTCTCTCGGGTAACCCTGGGCTAAACGATAGAATAAAACCCGTTTCATATTTTTTGTTTTATTATCATAGTAATAACCAACCCCTGACTCTTTGGCACCTGGCACATGCTGAATTGCAGTGTAAACAATGTAGGATTTCATTGCATCAAAAAACCCACCCATAGACGCTGAGTTTAGTTTCAATGTTTTCTCAACTAAATCATCGTATATTTCAAATGTGTATGGGTTATGTTCAGCAGAAAATGCAGTAAAAGAAATTAAACATATGATCATTAATTTTTTCATTTTTTAATCCTTTTAAATTTCGATCGAAGACTTGATCTTTTTGAGGCCATTTTTTCTAAATAAAAAATAAACGCCAAAATTTCGGCAACCACTTTAAATAAATTTGCTGGAATCTCACTTTTTATTTTAAGGGATGAAAGTAGTTTTGACAATTTGGGATCTTCGAGCATTGGAATTTTATTTTCTTCCGCCAAACTTACAATCTGTTTTGCAATCTTGCCTCGCCCCGATGCAACAATCGTTGGTGCTTTTTTTGAGTCTTTATCATACTTAATTGCAATGGCTTGAAGATTTTCTTTGTCTTTGCTCGATAATTCATCCATGCGAGTTTTGAGCTTTTTTTCTAACTCTTTTCGTTTTCTTAAAATTTGATCTTTTCGCGCATTCATATTTCTGTTTGAATCCTTTTAACCTGAGAAATGTCTTGTGAGGGAGCGATGAACTTTTGAATATTAATTTTCTTACGTGCAGTTTTAAAATCCTCTAAATTATATTGATATTTTTTCAAGTTATTTGACAATTCATTTCGAAATGAATTGACATGACTGACCGCATTTTCTTTATCGGAATACACCGTGCACCAAACTTTAAACCCCATAACAACAACAATTACAGTAATTGTTCCCATAGTTTCTGTTTCCATGCTAATGATTATTTTTTCTTGTTCGGTTGCATCTTTGTTTTTTGATTTACTTTCCTGGCGAGAGCGAGTTTGTTTTCTTAACAGCATTTCAATTACAGCTTGGGCAGACAAGGGGTTTGGGATTTGAAAGTAATGAAATGTTTCTAACAATCCGATCGGTTGTTTGACAGAGTCTTGGCTCAAGATAATTTGGCCTAATAAATTTTGATTTAGTTTTCCTAATTCTGCTAAATATTTTTCTAATAGTTTACTATTTAAATTAAATTTTTGACCCAGTCCCTTTAAGAATGATTGAATTGCCATCGCATCATCAACTAAATCTGATTGATTTACTAGGAGGTTGTTCCCAGTTGTAATTTTTTTTGTTTTTTTAAGTTGTTCATTAAAATCATCGAACAATGCTGCAAATGAATGCAGTCCTGGATGATCTTTAATAGTACTATTTAAAAGACTCATCATTTTACCTTGTAATTGAGCAAGGTTTTTCAATGATTCAGAAATTTTTGAATTTTTATTTAACATATTTTGCAATATGCTCACATCGTCTGTGGCTTCACCAAGCCCTTTAGAAACTAATAAAATAGCGCTTTCTTTTGCTGCTTTAGATTTTTTTCCTTTTAATAATTTATTTATTAACCCGAAACTTTCTTCTGAAATTTCTATTCCGTGTGCCGTCATTAATAAGGCAATTTCTCGCGAGTCATTGTTCACGGATACCCCAATATTTGCTAATTGTTGATAAACATCTTTTGGCGTTAGTTGAGTAACTTTTGTAGGAACTGTGGTTTCTTGTGGTTTTTGAGTTTGAACTTGTGGCGCTGTTTCTTTTATTTCTGTTGCACCGGCTGTTTTAATTCCTGGTGCAGACACCTCTTTGTGCAGCTCAAAGGCCTCTTCAGCTCCTTTTAACGGTTGGGCAGGACTACTTTTACCCCCTGGCCAAATGGGCCCGCCGCCAGACATTCCTCCAGAGTTTACATTCATTGCCAATTTAAACTCACCTTTCTAACTTAAACATTTATTAATTTAAAACAATGTCGATTATTATTAGTGTAAACCATAATGGTAAATAAATTATCGATAAAATAAATAATTTCTTTGCATTATTTTCTATATTTTTCATACCTTTGAAAACTTGTCTTAAAAATACAACCGATAGAATGCAAACTCCTAAAAAATAAATTTCACTTAAAAATCCAATAAAAAATGGATACATTGACGACAATGCCATTAAAATTGAAAAATAAAGCATTTGACGCTTCGTCGCAGACATTCCGCCGACTTGATTAGGTAACATTTGAAACCCAGCTGATTTATATTCATCAAAATACATAATTGATAGCGCATAAAAATGGGGTATTTGCCAACAGAACAATGTGAAAAATAAAGATATAACCGCTAAATGAATTGGGGTATTTGTTGCCACCCAGCCCCCCAATAATGGTAAAGCTCCAGGAATTGCTCCCACGTAGGTATTAATAGATGAAATACGTTTTAGTGGAGTGTAAATAAAAACATATATAACAACTGTTAATAACGATATCACTAACGTTTCGATATTCAACTTTAAAACAAAAAATACGGCCACAACAAATGTGACTAAAATAATAGCAATTGCTTCAGCAATACTAATTTTACCAATCACTAACTCCCTATTTTGTGTTCGTTTCATTTTTGCGTCGTAATCTTTTTCTATTAAATTATTAGCTCCGCACGCTGATGCTGAGAAAAGATAGGTTGCAATTATTAAATTAATAAAATCGATATTGAACACAATGGCTTGTTTTGCTAAAAAATAACCGATTGAAACAGTTAAGATTTGTGCGCGGCTAATTCCCGGTTTTGTAAAAGAAATATAACTTTTTAATTTTTTTATCATCCCTTTTATATTAATAGTCATTGACAATTTTTTACAGTATTAGTGATAATACTCTTCAAGAAATCAATTTTTTACAATCTGAAAGGATATCTTTTATGAATACAATCCCCTTACTATGGTACTTAGCACCGTTAGCTGCATTAATTGCATTAGTTACTGCTCGCTTTTTTTATATTTCTGTTTCTAATGAAGATGAAGGCACACCAAAAATGAAAGAAATTGCCGGCTACGTCAAACAAGGGGCGATGGCTTATTTATCACGACAATATAAAATTATTACAGTAGTTTTTGCTATTATATTTGTTCTTTTATTCTTAATGGTTCTTGCTGGTGTACAAAACTTATTTGTTCCGTTTATTTTTTTAAGCGGTGGATTATGGTCCGGGGTTTGTGGTTACTTAGGAATGAAAACTGCAACAAATGCAAGTGCTAGAACTGCAAATGCATGTCAAACATCATTAAATAAAGGGTTGAAGATTTCATTTAGAGCCGGTGCCATCATGGGGCTTATTGTTGTTGGTTTTGGGCTTCTTGATTTATCTGTTTGGTTTTTAATTCTTAATTTCTTTTTTGATAACAACATTTTGAATATATCATCATCAATTTTACAAAAATTAAACATTTCTAACTGGGACTCATCAATTGCTAACACTGTTGCTTTTAACCGATTAAAATATGTTGAGTTAACGACTACATTACTATCGTATGGCATGGGGGCTTCGATTATGGCTCTATTTTCAAGAGTTGGCGGAGGTATTTTCACAAAAGCGGCTGATGTTGGTGCCGACTTGGTTGGTAAAGTTGAAGCTGGCATTCCAGAAGATGATCCTCGAAATCCAGCAACAATCGCTGATAACGTTGGAGATAATGTTGGAGACGTTGCAGGAATGGGTGCTGATCTTTACGAATCGTATTGTGGTTCAATTCTAGCATGTGCGTCTTTGGGTGCAACGGTTATGTTTTCTAAGCTTGGTCCAGAAACTTTGAACATCAAACCGATTTTGGCACCAATGATCGTCGCAGGTGGTGGTATATTATTCTCTATTATTGGTATCTTTACTGTTAAAACAAAAGAAGATGCTGATCAAAAAGCATTACTTAGTTCATTACACAAAGGAACCAACATTGCGGCTGGTTTAACTCTCGCATTTATTGGTATTCTTGCCTCGCAAGGTATTATTTCTTGGGGTGTATTTGGGTCTGTTACAGCTGGTTTAATTTCAGGTGTTCTTATTGGACAAGTTACTGAATATTACACTTCAGATCATTACAAGCCAACAAAATCAATTGCGGAGAATTCCTTAATGGGTGGTGCTACGGCAATTATTCAAGGTATTTCTGTGGGAATGCTTTCAACAGGGATTACTGTTATTATCATATCGATTGGTATCATTGCCGCCTTTTTATTTTCAGGTGGATCTGAAAGTGTTGTAAGTGGGACTTATGGCATTGCTTTTGCAGCGATTGGGATGCTATCAACTCTAGGAATAACATTAGCAACCGATGCTTTTGGACCTATTGCAGATAATGCAGGCGGAAATGCGGAAATGTCTGGTTTAGATCCAATTGTTAGAGAGCGAACTGATGCTCTAGATTCTCTCGGGAATACAACCGCGGCAACCGGTAAAGGTTTTGCCATTGGCTCAGCTGCCCTAACAGCACTGGCACTCATTGCTGCCTATCTGGATTCAATCAAAATATGGCTATCCCGTATTGCAGGTGAAGGGGTTCACTACATTGGCAATATTGGATTTTCAAACTTTCAAAGTTCACAAATCGGAAATGATTTTATCTATAAAATTAGTGATTTGGATATTGTTTTATTAATTGAAATTTTTCAAATCAATGTTATTAATCCAAAGTTTTTAATCGGGTTATTTTTAGGTGCTATGACCTCTTTTGTTTTTTGTGCATTCACAATTTTAGCTGTAGGTCGAGCTGCCGGCGATATGGTAAAAGAAGTTCGAAGACAATTTAAAGAAATTGATGGCATTCTAGATGGTACCGGACAACCTGAATATGCGAAGTGTGTTGAAATTGCAACCATTGGCGCTCAAAAAGAAATGGTTCTTCCATCAATACTTGCGATTTCAATGCCAATAGTTACTGGACTCATTTTAAGTATTGCAGGTGTAATCGGTTTATTAATCGGTGGCGTTGCGACAGGGTTTTCTTTAGCAGTTATGCTAAACAATTCTGGTGGGGCTTGGGATAATGCAAAAAAATACATTGAAAAAGGTGCTCATGGCGGTAAAGGAACAGACGCACACAAAGCTGCTGTTATTGGAGATACTGTAGGTGACCCTTTTAAGGACACTGCCGGGCCTTCTTTAAACATTTTATTGAAATTAATGACCATTGTATCTGTTGTTTTTGTAGGGTTTATTTTAAAGTTTGGTTTAGTTCTATTCTAACAATGAATCAATCCAAACAGATTATTCGAAGTAATGTTTATAAAAAATTCGACTACGAATATGGATTAATTACTAACTTTAAGCTAAGATTATTTTAAGATGAGCAAGCAGACTTTTCCGAAGTGGACAAATTATTTACCTATCATCATATTAATTGTACTCATTGGCGCATTGGGTACGGTTGTTCACCTCTTTTGGTTTTGGTTTTCGCCAAAGCATTTAAATGTGGGCTATCAACCAACACAGCCAATTCCATTTTCACATGCACTTCATGTTGATAAAATTGGTATGGACTGTAGGTATTGTCATTCAAATGTTGAAAAAGCAGCGCATTCAAACATTCCTAGTACTGAAACATGTATGAATTGCCATAAGCAGGTTAAAACAGATTCCCCCCACATAAAAAAATTAACCAAGCATTATGAGGAGGGAAAACCAATTGAATGGGTTAAAGTTCATATGTTGCCTGATTATGCTTATTTTAATCACTCCGCGCATGTAAATGTTGGAGTTTCATGTGTACAGTGCCATGGGCAGGTCAATAAAATGGAAGTTGTGTACCAAGCTCAACCACTTAGTATGGGCTGGTGTTTAGAGTGCCAT
>MDTB01176218.1_pt1 | contig 15452 bp, 16 predicted proteins | sample 811161 | NCBI WGS metagenome assembly MDTB01 (sample SAMN05326650, study PRJNA326480) | marine metagenome | isolation source: seawater | place: Mediterranean Sea | collected 2009 | reverse complement strand
TTCGAGCGCCAAAGCAAGAAACAGATGGCTACACAATTGTTGCAGCAAATTGCAAAAACCCTAGGCAATGAGCTCACCATCCGTAAAAACACTCGCAGGAACTGACTTTTCACCTATGCAAAACAATGGTTTCACCCCTATGCCTTTGGATACTCTGGAACTGGACCCAGGCATTTTTCGCGCCTACGACATTCGAGGCATTAACAGCACCAACCTCACCGAACAGGTTTGTTATTGGATCGGCAGAGCATTTGCAGCGCAAGCCATCAGTCAATCCCAGCACCAAGCGGCCATCGGCCGCGACGGGCGCTTATCAAGCCCGGGAATTGAACAAGCTCTGAGCCAGGGTTTGGTTGATGGCGGCATGCACGTCACCCTAGTGGGGCAAGTACCCACCCCGGTTCTTTACTTTGCAACTCACGCGCTTGAAACCGGCACCGGCATCATGATTACCGGCAGCCACAATCCGCCCGAGTACAACGGCCTGAAAATGATGATTGGTGGGGTAACGCTGGCCGAAGAGTTGATTCAACAGCTCTACCAACGACTACAAAAAAACGACCTAAGCACTGCCAGGGGTACGCTTACAGAAACGGATTTATCCGCTCAGTACATGGATACTGCCCTGGCAACAACGACATTATCGCGACCTTTAAAGGTGGCCGTCGACTGCGGTAACGGCGTGGCGGGAGAACTTGCGCCAAAACTCATTCAAGCCATGGGCTGCGAGGTCATTCCGCTGTTTTGCGAAATCGACGGCAATTTCCCAAATCACCACCCAGACCCCGCTGAACCGGAAAATCTGCAGGATCTAATCGCCGCGGTGAAAAGCCAGCAAGCCGATATTGGGTTGGCATTTGATGGCGACGGCGATCGACTTGGCGTTATAACGCCTACGGGTGAAATTGTCTGGCCAGACAAAATGATGATGTTATTTGCCCAAGACATTATTGGTCGTAACCCAGGCACGCCGGTAATTTTCGATGTGAAATGCAGTAAGCACCTCGAACGCATTATTAGCGAGGCAGGCGGTGAGGCCATTATGTGGAAAACCGGTCACTCGCATATCAAGGCCAAAATCAAACAGACCAAGGCCGCCCTGGCGGGAGAATTCAGCGGGCATATTTGCTTTGGCGAGCGCTGGTACGGTTTTGACGATGCCCTATACACAGCAGCTAGGCTGCTGGAGTTACTCAGCCAAACCGAGCTCGACGCCGATGCACTGTTCGCCCAATACCCGGTGACCTTCAGCACGCCTGAAATCAAGATTCACACCACTGAAACCAGAAAATTTGAAGTCATGGATGCGTTAGTTGCAAACAACGGATTCAGTGACGGACGGCTAACCGCGATCGATGGTATTCGTGTCGACTTTGACGACCGCTGGGGCTTAATTCGACCCTCGAATACCAGCCCGGTACTGTCTTTACGATTTGAGGCCGACAGTGCAGAAGCGCTAGAGCGCGTGCAAGATGAATTTCAGGCGCAATTGAGCGCGGTAGACAATACGCTAAGCTTTCGATGAACATGCCATTATGAACACCGACACCAGTGCTACGACGGCCCAGGTTCTAACCGAGGCCTTACCCTATATTCAGAAGTTTCATGGCCACACCGTTGTTATTAAATACGGTGGCAATGCCATGATCGACGAGCAGCTAAAAAACAACTTCGCGCGCGACGTCGTGCTAATGAAACTGGTCGGCATAAACCCCATTATCGTCCACGGCGGCGGCCCGCAGATTGGCGATTTACTGAATAAGCTCGGCATTGAATCCAAGTTTGTAAGTGGTATGCGCATTACCGATGCCGACACTATGGATGTGGTGCAGATGGTCCTTGGCGGGCTAGTGAATAAAGAAATCGTATCGCTGATTAATACTCATGGCGGCCGCGCAGTTGGTATTACCGGCAAGGACGGCGGCTTACTCAAAGCACGTAAGCTGTCAGCCCAAACTGTCGATGAGGACACAGAAGAATCCGTCGATATAGGGCAAGTAGGGGAAATTACCGAGGTCAACGTCGATGTTCTTGAAACGTTGACCGAGTCGCAATTCATTCCAGTCATTGCGCCCATCGGCGTTGGCGAAGATGGCGAGTCTTACAATATCAATGCCGATATTGTAGCGGGCAAGGTCGCAGAGGCTATGTCAGCCTCTAAACTCGTTTTACTTACCAATACTCCGGGTATTCTGGATGCTGAGCAAAAAACTCTGTCCGGCCTATCCAAGACCGATGTGGAATCATTGATCAGCAACGGCATCATTAACGAGGGCATGTTGCCAAAGGTCGACTGCGCACTCAGTGCCGTGTCGAGCGGTGTAAGCAGTGTGCAGATCATAGATGGCCGGGTGCCCCACGCACTGCTGTTGGAAATTTTTACCGACAGCGGAGTCGGCACACAAATACTCGCTGATGGCTAAATCTAACCGACGCCAAGAGATTCTTCGCGAACTCGCCGGCATGTTGCAGGCGCATCCGGGGGGGCGGATTACAACGGCGGCACTGGCTCAACAAGTAGGGGTATCTGAAGCCGCCCTATATCGCCATTTCCCCAGTAAGGCGAAAATGCTCGACGGGCTTATTGAATACGCCGAGCAAACCCTCTTTGATCGCATCGGCCAAATTATGCAGGAACAGGACAGCGCCGAGCCGCGTTGCCACCACATCGTGCTGCTGTTGCTCACTTTCGTTGAACGCAATCCGGGCTTTGCACGGTTATTCGCCGGCGACGCTCTGCAAGGCGAAACCGAGCGTTTACGCAATCGCGTGTGTCAATTGCTGGATCGCATCGAGACGCAGTTGCGCCAAATTCTCAGGGAGCATCGCGCCCAGCAAGCCGCGCTGCCAGACTACCAGGTGAATCCTACCGCTAACCTCATGCTGGCACTGGCAGAAGGTCGTATCCAACAATTCGTACGCTCAAATTTTCGTCAGTTGCCTACCAACGGCTGGCCAGAACAGTGGGCCTTGATCGAGCAAAGCGTCTTTACCGAGCCCGCGAACTAGATTTTTGATCTAGGCCGTTATTTGCACGACCCGGACGATTATCTAGCTTACCCGACAGTACTGTTGCTGATATTCAAGCATGCGCTGTCGCAAGGACGAGTCATCTACTTGCTCAATGATGTCTGCTACCGATGCGATACTCACGATCGGCACATCCAGGTCGCTGGCTAATGCCTCCACAGCGGTGACACCACCATCGAATAACTCAGCCCGATCCAGCGCGATCACGGTGCCAACAATACTTGCATCAGTTTGCGCGATCAGATCAACACTCTGCCGAATGGCTTTACCAGACGTCAGCACATCGTCGACCAACAGAACCCGACCCGCGACTTCGGCACCTACCAGCATACCGCCCTCGCCATGATCCTTAGCTTCTTTACGGTTATAAGCAACGCCCACATGCATACCACGCTCTGCAAGGGCCGTGGCAGTCGCTACTGCAATGGGTATGCCTTTATATGCAGGGCCGAACAACACATCGAATTCGATCTCGGCGGCCAAGATTGCATCGGCATATGCGCGACCCAGCTGAGCAAAGCCCGCTCCATCACTAACCGCCCCAAGGTTAAAAAAGTAGGGGCTGACGCGCCCCGAATTTAAGGTGAATTCACCGAACTTTAAGACCCCTTGCGCAACCAGGAAGTCGATGAAGGTTTGTCGTTGCATAGATCCCCCTAGGCCAGAGCTGCTTGCTGCAATGCCAACAGTTCGCTCGTGCCTTTTTCCGCCAACGCGATCAGCTGTTGCAATTCGTCACCACTGAAAGGCGCGCCCTCGCCAGTACCCTGCAATTCGATAAAGCCGCCGCTACCAAGGCAGACCACATTCATATCTGTTTGCGCTTTCGAATCCTCTGCATAATCCAAATCCAATACCGGCGTATTGTTGTAAATACCTACGCTAACAGACGCGACTAAAGCCACTAGAGCCGACTCGGCGTCGATTTTTTTCAGCGCCTCCACCAAGGCCACCGCTGCCCCAGTTATTGATGCTGTGCGAGTACCACCGTCGGCCTGAATAACATCGCAGTCCAACCTGATAGTGCGCTCTCCAAGTTTGGTCATGTCTACCATCGCGCGCAACGAGCGGCCGATAAGGCGCTGGATTTCTACCGTCCTACCGTTTTGCTTACCTCGCGCCGCCTCGCGGTCGTTCCGCGTATTGGTAGCGCCTGGCAACATACCGTACTCTGCAGTGATCCAGCCCTCGCCCCTGCCACGCATAAATCCAGGTACAGAGTTTTCTACTGAAGCCGTACAGATGACCTTGGTATTGCCAAACTCCACTAGAACCGAGCCGGCCGCATGCATTGTGAAATTACGGGTAAATTTGACCTGTCGCAGTTCGCTGGCGATTCGTCCGCTCGGGCGCATGAGCAATCCTTATTGTGAAAACCACATTATAGTTTGATGTTCGTTGACTCGTCAGAAAATTCGGCACTAATTGCACCAACGGCTGCAGTAAGCAATGTACAGTGCAGACCAATGATTGGATAATCCCTTCTTTATATTTGCGCCTTGGCAAGATTCTATGAGCCACCTTTCGAGCATGACAGCATTTGCCCAAGCAACCGCGGTCAGCAACGGTTGCCAGATAAGTTGGGAGCTACGCAGCGTCAATCACCGGTACCTAGAAAATCAGTTTCGCCTGCCAGAAACCCTTAGGGCCATAGAACCTACCGCGCGGGAGCTGATCCGCCAGCACATAAAACGCGGCAAGATTGATGCAACATTAAAGCTTGAACCCGACATGTCGGAGCCAACTCTGGCGCTGAATAATGCCCTGCTTAGCCAAGTCGTCGCCGCGACCGAGGAAATTAGTCGCACAGTGCCAAGCGCCACCCCACCAAGCACACTTGATCTCTTGAAGTGGCCAGGTGTGCTTACGAACGCCCAAGCTGACCAGGCCCAGTTGATGAGCACCGCGGCTGACCTTTTCAAGAGCACCTTGGAACAGCTAGTACAAGCGCGTAATTCCGAGGGCAAACGCTTGGCTAGTCTGCTCGAACATCAACTCACCGGCATCGAGGAAATCGTCAACTTCGTCCGACCACTGAGCGATAACATCATGCAGCTGCAACAGCAGCGTCTGCAGCGTCGGCTGGAAGAACTGGAGGCGCAGGCAGAACCAGCACGCTTGGAGCAAGAAATCGCACTCTTGGCACAGCGCGCAGACATTCGAGAGGAACTGGATCGACTTGGCATTCATGTCGCAGAGGCGCGCCAACTGCTCAGCGCTAAGGGACCCCACGGGCGCCGCTTAGACTTTTTATCCCAAGAATTAAACCGCGAAGCGAATACGCTTGGCGCCAAAGCGTCACAAACCGAGGTTTCGCAGAAGGCCATCGACCTGAAAGTTGTCATCGAACAGATTCGCGAACAGGTGCAAAACATAGAATGAATACAGGCAGTTTAATTCTTATCTCAGCACCATCCGGAGCAGGCAAAACCAGCTTGGTTAGATCGGGACTCGATGTCGACACCGAAATTGTTGTCTGCGTCAGCCACACCACTCGCGCCATGCGCAACGGCGAGCGCAATGGCGAAAACTATTACTTTGTCGGAGACACCGAGTTCGACCGGATGATCGCTGCAGGCGCCTTTTTAGAACATGCCGACGTTTTCGGAAAACGCTACGGCAGCTCACGCCACGAGGTAGACCGCTGTCGGGCCGATGGCAAAGACGTAATCTTGGAAATCGACTGGCAGGGTGCAGACCAAGTGCGCGGCATGTTGGCTGATGCTGTGAGTATCTTTATTCTACCACCTTCCATAGCAGAGCTAGAAAAGCGCCTGCGCGGGCGCGGCCAAGACTCTGCAGATGCCATCCAAAGGCGCCTCGCCGAGGCGAAAACGGATATGGCCCAGGCTGCCCGATACGACTATTTAATCGTCAACGACGACTTTGACCGCGCCCAGCGCGAACTGCTGTCCATTATTCAAAGCGCGCGGCTGCGCCGCGAGCGCCAACTGCAGCGCGTCGAGGTAACAAAACTGCTGCAATAGAACACCACACAACCTTGTTCATGCGGGCATCGAGCGGTAACATACGGACTCATAAATAGCTCCGATCTCACTATTTTTTAAAGACTTTTTCAAAAGGATTAATAGCCATGGCAAGAGTCACCGTTGAGGACTGCCTAGAACACGTCGATAACCGCTTTGAGCTGGTTATGCTCGCAAGCCGTCGAGCGCGCGGATTACGCCGTTACAGCACCGAAGCTTTGGTAGCCGAAGAGAATGACAAACCCACCGTAATCGCGCTGCGCGAAATTGCTAAAGGTTTAATCAGCCATGAAATTCTCGACAGCCAAGAAGTCTCTCTTGAAGAAGAAGACGAAGAGATCGAGATGAGCTTTAACATCGCAGCGATCAACAGCGGCGAGCCAGGAGCGAATGAGCCAGCAGCCGGCTGAGCATGCCCCTGAATCCTTTTTCGTTGCTCAGCTTGCTGAGCACGCAAAGCAGTCCAGTGTCGCTGCGCCAGCGACACTGGCCTCGTTAGTAGACAACCTCAGCTACCTTAGTCACGACGAGCTTAGTTTAGTCAAGCAGGCTCATGCCTACGCGACCCACGCCCATGAGGGTCAGTCTCGTCGAACCGGGCATGCCTACATCACCCATCCCACGGCGGTTGCCCACATCCTTTCCGATATGCGCATGGATCCGCAGACAATTATGGCTGCACTGCTACACGACGTTATCGAAGACTCAGCGGCGAACAAACAAACCCTGGGCGAGAAGTTTGGTGACTCGGTGGCGGAAATTGTTGATGGCGTCTCCAAGCTGAGCAAAATTTTTTCCAGCCGCGACGAAGCCCAGGCAGAAAACTTTCAGAAGATGGCCATGGCCATGGCCAAGGACATTCGGGTGATTCTGGTTAAACTTGCCGACCGCCTGCACAACATGCGCACTATTGGCGTTATGTCATCTGCACAGCGACGGCGGATTGCTAAAGAAACCCTAGATTTTTATGCCCCTATCGCGAATAGATTAGGCATTCATACGCTGAAGACAGAGCTGGAGGACTTGGGCTTCAAGGCGCTTTACCCGCTACGCGCAGACTTGATTCACCAATCCGTTGTTTCTGCTCGCGGCAACCGCAAAGAGCTCATGGAGGAAATTCGCGACACCATTACCGCAGCGATGAATCGCGAAGGCATTGCGGCTGACGTAATAGCGCGGGAAAAGAACAGCTATTCCATCTACCGCAAGATGAAGTCCAAACATAAATCTTTTGCAGACATTATGGACGTCTTCGGCTTCCGCATCGTGGTTGATCAGCCAGATGCCTGCTATCGCGCGCTAGGCGTAGTGCATAATCTATACAAGCCCGTTACCAGCAGGTTCAAAGATTATATAGCGATTCCGAAAATAAACGGTTATCAATCGTTGCATACAAGCCTATTCGGCATGCACGGCGTACCGATAGAGGTGCAGATTCGCACCAAGCAAATGGATGCCGTTGCGGATAACGGCATCGCCGGGCACTGGCTGTATAAGAGTGATGGCGATTTCGACAGCAACCAACAAAGGGCACGACAGTGGACTAAAGATCTGTTGGAACTGCAGAAACGCGCTGGCGACCCGCTGGAGTTTATTGAGAGCCTGAAAATCGACCTGTTCCCCGACGAAGTTTATATCTTTACCCCACGAGGCGAGATTATGGAGTTGCCCACAGGTGCCAGTGCCGTTGATTTTGCTTATAGCGTGCATACAGATATTGGTAACCAGTGTGTAGCGTGCCGCGTTGACGGCCGCCTGGCGCCGCTGTCGCAACAACTAGAAAGCGGCCAACGGGTGGAAATTATTACCGCTAAGGAATCGCGACCGAACCCCGATTGGTTAACCTTTGTTGTGACGTCACGCGCGCGATCCGCTATTCGTCACGAACTCAAACATCAGAAACAGGATGAATCGATTCGGCTGGGTCGAAAACTGTTGAATCGCGCATTGGCAAACGCCAATACCAGCATTAACACTCTGGACTTTCGGCGCCTGCGCCGGGTGTTCAAAGAGCTAGGCGTAAGGCGATTGAACGAGTTACTGGCGGCGATCGGTAATGGTGACCTACTGGCGTATGTGGTTGCACAAAAACTACTCGCAGCTGACGATCCGGAATACGCGGCGGTAGAGGTTGAGGGCGGTGGTCCCATAGCCATTCGGGGTGGCGAAGGCTTGGTGATGCAGTACGGACGCTGTTGCGGACCCGTACCCGGCGACCATATCGTCGGCCATATGACCCCTGGCAGAGGATTTGTTGTACACATAGAAGCGTGCAACAACATGGCGGAAATTCGCCGACGTACCCCCCATGAAATCATCCCAGCGCGATGGACCAGCACCACGTCTGGAGAATTTTTGACCACACTGCGCATTAATGTGCTGCGCCGTAACGGAGTCGTGGCCGAGATAGCCGCAGAAGTGACCGCCGCTGATGCAGGTGTGGACGCAATTACCGTCGATGAACGCAATGCCGAGGCCAGCACATTGGTTATTGGCGTGACCGTAAAGAGCCGATCGCATCTGGCACGGCTTATGCGCCGATTACGCAATGTTGCGGTAGTGATTAATTTGGCGCGCAGCGGCCACTGAGGAGAAAGCCCTTTGACTAAGACCATCATCCAGACCCCAGAGGCACCAGCGGCTATTGGCACCTATTCCCAAGCCGTGCAAACCCCTGCAGCGACGATGACCTTTATTTCCGGACAAATACCCCTCGACCCAGACTCCATGACTCTAGTTAGCGACGCCTTCGAGGAGCAAGCTCATAGAGTGTTTATTAACCTCCGGGCGATCGCTGAAGCAGCGGGCGGCCGCTTATCAGACTGCGTAAAATTGACAATTTACCTCACCGATTTGGGCCAATTCGCCAAGGTTAATGAGGTTATGGCGACTTATTTCGCCGAACCGTATCCAGCAAGGGCGGCAATAGAGGTCAGCGCCCTACCCAAACAAGCACAAATCGAGATTGACGCAATTATGGTACAAAACCCGGGCAGCTGAACTGGCCAGGCATCCTTACCATGGCCCTGGACCCTAAAGGCCCAATAACCCAACTGCATGGCGTGGGGCCGCAACTGGCGCAAACCCTTGCCAAACTTGGACTGCACAGGCCCATCGATCTGTTACTGCATCTGCCGTTTCGTTATCAGGATCGATCTCAAGTACGCCCCATTGCCAGCCTAAACGTGGGTGATGAGGCGCTTATTTCAGGACAAATTATTTCTACCCGGGTAATATTTGGGCGTCAGCGCAGCTTGGAACTAGTAGTGCGCGACGTCAGCGGCGAAATCCGCTTACGCTTCTTCCACTTTTCCAAATATCAACAGGCGGCTATTGAGCGCTCGAACTATATCCAGGCCTTTGGCAGCGTGCGCTTCTTTGGCAATAAGCTGACCGTGAGTCATCCGGAATACCAGACCTTTGGGGACGAGCCCTCTGCTCCGACGCCGGACCTCACACCAGTCTATCCAACTACCCAAGGTCTTGGACAACAACGCTTGCGCAAACTCTGTAAACAAATTTGCGCACTGCCCTGGCCCGATGTTGCCGGCGCGCCCTACGCCACCCTACAAGCGCTGCACGCGCCCACCGACCTTGAGTCTGTTCCTGCCCTGCAAGAGCAGTTGGCAATTGACGAACTCAGTGCCTTCTACGTGCTTATGAAGGGCCGCGCCCTAAAACGCAATCAAGAGCGCGCAACAGCGCTCACCGAAAGCAGCCCTTTAGCCGCTCAGTTAACTGCTAATTTGGGCTTTACGTTGACTGCAGCGCAACAGCGCGTGGCTGACGAGATCGCCAAAGATCTGGCAAAACCATTACCGATGCTGCGTCTGGTGCAGGGCGACGTGGGCTCTGGCAAAACCATCGTCGCTGCATTTGCCGCGCTGCGCGCAATCCACAACGGAGGCCAAGCCGCGCTGATGGCACCGACGGAATTATTGGCCGAGCAACACGCACAGAACTTTCGCCAATGGCTGGAACCCTTGGACATTCAGTGCGCATTATTGACCGGACAAATGTCGGCGAAGCACCAACGCGAAGGACTCGCCCATGTCGCAGATGGCACGGCCCAGGTGGTGATCGGCACCCATGCATTGTTTCAAGAGCGGGTAACGTTCCACCGCCTAGTGCTGGTAATCATTGATGAACAACATCGCTTCGGCGTGCACCAGCGTATGTCGCTACAGGGCAAGGGTGGGCACCCACATCAGTTGGTTATGACGGCAACCCCCATCCCTCGCACGCTGACCATGACCTTGTACGCCGATATGGATGTATCGGTAATCGACGAACTTCCCACAGGTCGTCAGCCCATTACCACCCATACCGTGTCCCAAGATAATCGAGCAAAGCTGGTCGAACGTTTGCACCGGGTTTTGCAATCGCGGCAGCAGGCATTCTGGGTGTGCACGCTAATAGAAGACTCTGACGAAATAGACGCCCAGTCCGCTGAGAGCACCTTGGCCGCGCTCACCCAGGCATTACCGGAGCATCGAATTGCGCTCTTGCACGGGCGTATGAAGGGCGACGAAAAAGTAGCACTTATGCAGGCCTTCAAACGCCACGAAATCGATCTCTTAGTAGCGACTACTGTTGTTGAGGTCGGAGTAGATGTGCCAAACGCAACCCAGATGATTATTGAGAACGCTGAGCGCCTAGGGCTTGCGCAGCTGCATCAGCTGCGCGGTCGGGTCGGCCGAGGAAACTTGGCCAGCCGGTGTTTTTTGCTCTTCAAACCCGGACTAAGTGCAGCGGCCAAGCATCGCCTGAACGCCATGCGTGAGAGCCAAGACGGCTTTTACCTCGCAGAGCAGGACCTAAAGCTTCGTGGTCCGGGTGATATTTTAGGCACCCGCCAGGCCGGAGAAGAAAGTTTTCGTATTGCCGATCTCAGCGTGCATGCTCATTTGATGCCGCGAGTAATCCAGCGCAGCGAGGCCCTGATAGCGGCAGACGAACATTCCGCAGCTGCAGCGGAATTGCAGCAATTACTTGAAATGTGGGCGCCAGCTGATGATCGGCACCTCAACGTTTAGCGTGCCAGCGACGGATTTTCTGCATCCGTTCCCGCAGTCGGATTCTGCAACGTATCCATATCCAATTGATCCTCGCTCTTGGCAACGATCGTGGCAACGGTGCCATCACCGGTGACATTAACTACTGTGCGCAGCATATCCAGTAATCGATCGACGCCAATGATCAAGCCAATGCCCTCTACCGGCAGCCCTACCTGATCGAGCACTAGGGTGAGAGTAATGAGGCCAACGCCAGGCACTGCCGCTGTACCTATGGATGCCAGCGTGGCGGTAAGAACGACCATCAATAAGGCATCAACACCCAACTGATATCCAAAGAATTGCGCGATGAATACGGTGGCCACACCTTGCATAATCGCCGTACCGTCCATGTTAATGGTGGCGCCAAGGGGCACCGCGAAAGCGGCCACATTATTGTTAACACCAATCCGGTGCTCCACGGTGCGCAACGTGACCGGCAGGGTGGCACCGCTGGACGAGGTGGAAAAAGCCACCAGCATGGGCTCGCGCATTTTGCGCAAAAACATCAGCGGATTGATGCCCGTCAGGACTTTTAGCAAGGTTGGATAGACGATAAGACCATGCAAAATTAATGCGCTGGCGACGGTTAAAAAATACGCGAGTACCTTGCCTATTTCTACCCAACCCACGCTCGCGCCGAGCTTCACCATTAAACAAAACACACCATAGGGCGTTAGTTGAATCACCATGGTGATGAGCTTCATCATTACTTCGTTTAGATCGGCGAAAAATTCACCGATGCGATCCCCCGCAGCACCCGCTCGACTCAGCGCCAGACCCAACAGCAAAGCGAAAACGATCACCTGCAGCATTTTGCCTTCTGCCATCGCCTGAATCGGGTTAGCAGGGAAGATATTAACTAGAGTGTCTTTGACACTGGGGGCTTCTTGGGCCTGATAGGCATCGTAGCTGAGTGCTGCTTGGTTTTCGTCACTGGCGCTCAATCCCGGGTCCACAATCAGCGCCAGCATTAATGCAAAGGAAACCGCTAACGCAGTAGTAAGCAGATATAGGCCAATGGTCTTGCCACCCAGTCGGCCAACGCTACCGGTTGCTCCAAGGCTTCTTGCACCGCAGACCAGAGACACAAAGACCAAGGGCACAACCATCATCTTTAGCAACGTGACAAAAATTTTACCGCCGGCGTCGATTACGCCATTGATTACGTAGCCGCTGATGAAGACGTTTGTGACAAGATCAGTTGCTTGAAATAGCACCCCGAACGCCAAACCCAGGGCCATGCCGATAAGGATTTTCTTCGTAAGGCTCATGCTGCTCCTGATCTAGGTTGTTGGATTCAAATACACTCGCTGTAATGTAGTTGAATATCAGTCAATTTCAATCATTTCAAAATCTGCCTTACCAACGCCGCACTCAGGGCATACAAAGTCCTCGGGAATGTCCGCCCAAGCTGTACCCGGTGGAATGCCCTCTTCTTCGCAGCCTTCCTCTTCATCGTAAATCCATCCACACACTATGCACTGCCATTTCTTCATTTGGCGCTTACAACCCCAGCTAAATAAAGCCGAGTACGCTACTTGGCGGCTCGCGAAAAAGCAACGCTGACACCCTCTGGCTAAGGGCTAGTTTTGAAACTAACATCAGCGCATTCGACACATGTGCTCTAGGTTCTGAATAACTCGTGAAAGACTACCTCTCTCTAATGCGCCTCGATCGCCCAGTCGGCACGCTATTGCTGTTGTGGCCAACTCTGGCGGCCCTCTGCATGGCTGCCGGAACCCTGCCGTCATTGTCACTGCTGTTGATCTTTACTCTGGGCACTTTCGCTATGCGCAGCGCGGGCTGTGTGATCAACGATTACGCCGATCGCGATGTCGACGGCCACGTTAAACGAACCAAACAACGGCCCCTGGCTACCGGTGCCATCCCACCTCGGCACGCGCTGTGGTTATTCACGGGCCTCGTGGCGTTTGCGGGCGTATTAGTTTTGTTTCTTAATCGCGACACTCAGCTACTCGCCATCGGCGGTCTCGGCCTGGCGATGCTGTATCCGTTTATGAAACGGTGGACCCACCTACCCCAGGTGGTATTGGGTGCCGCATTCAGCTGGGGCATACCCATGGCTTGGTCGGCCCAGCAAACCAGCGTGCCCAGCGAGGCCTGGCTCATGTTCGTTGCCAGTCTATTATGGATCGTCGCCTATGATACGGAGTACGCCATGGTCGACCGCGACGACGATGTGAAAATAGGCGTTAAGAGTACCGCCATTCTATTCGGCGACCTCGACCGACTCATGATCGGCATATTGCAGGCGGGAGCCTGGCTGGGATTTCTGCTGTTGGGCATTGAACTTGGCTACCAACACTTATATTACGTAGGCCTCGGGCTGATGACGCTGCTGTTCAGTTATCAACACTGGCTTATTCGTCACCGGCAACGAGAAAGCTGTTTTGAAGCCTTTCGCAGTAATATTTGGGTAGGCGTCTGCTTGTTGGCAGGCACACTTTTAGAACTACTCGTGGGTGCATGGATCGGATGAGCACTATCGGCCACTGGCTAGAACAACTGGAGCGTCTCGGCGACTGGATCACGCGGCCACTGCGCTGGTTGGTGCTGCTGATGGTGATAGCAACCGTTGTGGTGGTGCTGTTGCGTTATGCATTCGATACCGGCGCAATTTTTTTACAAGAGTCGGTCATGTATCTACATGGTTTGTTTTTTATGCTGGCGCTTGGGTTTGGAGTTGCCGAAGACAGTCACGTGCGAGTCGATATTCTTTACAGTCGTCTGCCCGCTCGGCGCCAGCACCTGATAAACCTAATTGGCCACTGCGCATTCTTACTGCCGGTGGCCATACTTATCTTCACCACGAGCCTGCCCTACGTCAGCGCCAGTTGGCGAGTTCTTGAAGGTTCATCTGAAGTCGGTGGCATTCCTGCAGTATTTCTTCTGAAGACGCTATTGCCGATCAGCGCGGTATTACTGATGTTGCAGGGTATTGCGAGCAGCGCGCGCTTGGTCAGACAGCTTATGGATTCACAACCATGAGTATGGAATTTATTCCATTTCTGCTATTCCTAGTGACCTTCCTGGTGCTGCTGGCGGGCTATCCTGTAGCAATTTCCCTTGCGGGTGTGGCCCTTATTTTTGCAGGTTTCGGTATCTGGACCGGCACCTTTAATCCCAGCGACCTCGGCTTTATTCCCGGCCGCTTATTTGGGGTCGTCACCAACCAAACGCTAATCGCCGTACCGCTGTTCGTATTTATGGGTGTGCTATTAGAAAAAACCAAAATCGCAGAAAATTTGCTCACTAATCTTTCTGAGCTTTTGGGTCATTTTCGCGGCGGCCTAGCGATCACCGTTGTTCTAGTGGGCATGCTTATGGCCGCCAGTACCGGCATTGTCGGGGCCACCGTTGTCACCATGGGCATGATGTCTCTACCGATTATGCTGCAGCGCGGTTATCACCCGAGCTTAGCCACCGGCACCATCGCCGCTACCGGTACTCTGGGGCAAATTATTCCGCCATCCATCGCCCTAGTACTGCTGGGCGATGTGCTGTCCAACGCCTATCAACAAGCGCAATTGAATATGGGCATCTTCGCGCCAAAGTCTGTATCCGTTGGCGATCTCTTCGCCGGCGCATTGATTCCCGGCTTGTTGTTGGTGGTACTGTACCTCCTGTACTTGATGCTGCGCGCAGTATTTTCGCCGGCGGCAATGCCGGAACGCCCGAAAACAGCAGCGATCGCTTTAAGCTCAACCCTCAGCGCCCTAGTGCCGCCGCTATTACTCATTGTGGCAGTCCTCGGCTCCATCATCGCTGGCTATGCCACACCTACCGAAGCCGCAGGCGTGGGGGCTATGGGGGCGTTGATCCTTGCTTTTGCCTACGGTCGATTAACAGTCCGTACCCTGCGCGCGACCTGCGCAGCCAGTATGTCCACCACCGCCATGGTGTTCTTTATACTTATCGGCGCATCGATTTTTTCTCTGGTTTTTCGCGGCTTCGGTGGGGACGAGATCGTCCAAAGCGCTTTTAACAATATGCCCGGGGGCATGTGGGGCGCCCTTGCCATTGTCATGCTGGTAATCTTTCTGCTGGGTTTCATACTCGACTTTATCGAGATCACCTTTGTCGTCGTGCCCATCGTTGGGCCGGCACTAATGGCTATGGGTGTGGACCCTATTTGGCTAGGAGTGCTGATCGCCGTGAATCTGCAAACCTCGTTTCTTACCCCACCCTTCGGCTTCGCCCTGTTCTATCTGCGCGGCGTCGCGCCCAGCAGCGTGGCAACTACAGAAATTTATGCCGGAGTTGTGCCATTCATAGTGCTGCAATTGCTATTACTGGTTATGTTGCTGGTTTGGCCTACGCTTGCGACCTGGTTGCCACAAATGATTTACGGCTAACA
>MDTB01012642.1_pt1 | contig 15452 bp, 10 predicted proteins | sample 811161 | NCBI WGS metagenome assembly MDTB01 (sample SAMN05326650, study PRJNA326480) | marine metagenome | isolation source: seawater | place: Mediterranean Sea | collected 2009 | reverse complement strand
AGACCATTTTTATAATTTACTACATATGGATTTTCTTTCAACTGAGAAGTAACATCCCAGTCATTTCTTTGAGCATCTACATTTGAAGGTGCCTTGTTATGATTTCCTGCAAGTCTTCCCATATTGGATACATCGGGTGATAGATAAGGCATATTACCTACTACTTCTCTGTCATTCTTTAATTTTTCATCCCTAGTTCTTTCGCGCATATTTATGTCTGAATTTAATAATGACATATTTCCTTTTGTTAAACGGCCATCAATGGTACTAGATTTAATATCGTTATTTCTTTGATTCTTAATAGACTCGTATGATTTTAATTCGCGGTTTCCATCAGTTGCACCTACTCCTCCTGTATAATAAAAATCACCTGTTTCATTACGTGTTGTATATGCAACCTGATGATCTGTAACTTGATAAGCACCTCCATTTTGATTTGCATTTACATTAAGATGATTTTTAGAGTTCTCAGTAGTTTCACGAATAGTTGTGCTAGGTCTATCTGCAGGATTGAATATATATGAGTTAGGTACGGTAGAACCTGCATTTTGATATGGTCTTAATGATCCTATAACATTTTCTTTTCTGGATGGTCTTAAAGCATCAAGCAATGGAGCTATTGCTGCTCCTAAACCTCCACTTACCATACCAAAGTAACCATCTTGTCTATTAGATGTTCTATTATTAGGATATGCCATTTTAGATTTGATTCCATAATCAGCGGTAGTCGCATGATTACGATTATTTGCGTTTGCAACACCTAATGGTACTGCACCTAGTTGTTGATTATGTGATGGCATATATTCACCAGCTACATATGTTGCATCTTGTTGTGCGCCAGCAACACCTGTATAAGAAGATGTAGTTTCAGGTCTAGTTACATATCTATCAATAGGAATTGAATGTAAGGTTTGACCTTTTTCTACACCAGTTGTTGTCATATAACGATCTTCAGTCATTTCAAAATCTCTATCTGGACGATTTTTCTCCATAACACCCATTTGTTCTCTAGTTGCAATATTTTTGATAGAACTATTTGCAGGACCCTCATGACCAATTAGAGATATACCACCTGCTTTAGGGTTTGTTGCTACACGTAAATCATCTGCTGTTTTAGGCATCCAACTCTCACGTTGCATCATACCTGAATTAAATCCATCACTACCTTCATTTGTATATCCAAGACCTAATCCAGGTGCAACTCTTTCCTCTTCGAATGGTTTTACATTTGCCATTCTCATACTAGGATTTACACGTGATTGATAAAAATCACTTTGATTAGGTGCGCCATGCGCATATTGCACATTCTCATCAGGTTTAAAAAGGGGTGATTGTTCTTTTTTTGTTATAAATTGTGATCCTGATCCAGTATAGCTATCTATTATTCCTTCATTTGTATTTGCATTACTCTTCATTGTTCTCAAATTACTTCCAAAAAATGGTACCATATTGTTATGTTGAAAATAATCACTACCTACTTTTTCACCAGTCAAAGACATAAATTCTGGTTGTTCTACACCATCGGTAGTTTCTTTATTTTCTCTAGAATTAAAATATTTATCTGTGTATGCTCCATTATTATCATAACGATTTACTCTAGATAAAGAAGAGGTTCTATCTAATTCACTTGAGATTACAGGTTCCTCTGATGGGTAATTTCTATCAGGTATATTTGTATTGGGTAAGGTATAACTAGTAAAAGATTCATTTACTGGTTCTTCATTATTATTTTGTTTAGATGCAACATATAATAATCCTAATGCTACTCCTGGTATTGCTAATTCCATTATAATATATAATATAATATTACATATTATAAATTTTCGTATTTATTGTATTGATGAACCTTGGCAGCTATTTTCATTTCCTGCAATACACATTGTAGGACCAGATAAATAGTAATTATTATTTCCAACAACTGGGATTTTTGGTTCAAAATTATCCTTTTCTAAAATACGTGATTGAACATTACAATCAAATTTTCTTTCTAAATCATTTTGTGGATTCAAAATAGGACTTTCCCATCTAGAATGTTCTAAATCTTTATATGTCCATGCAGGATGGCTAGCTCTAGTTTCTTCTGTCTTAGGTAATTCAGTTCGATAAGACTTTGCATAACTATTTACACTATGTTTTTTGTAATTATTTTTATCAGTCAAGTCACGATTATAGTTTCGTGTAAGACCATACAAATCACTTTCTAAATTAACATAATTGGTTTGAAGATTTGCACCCCATTTTTGTAATCTAATGTGAGGATCTTCATTAAAAGGTAAATCCATACCGGGTCCAGGTGTATTTAAAAAATATCTACCATGGTATGTACTTTCCTCTAACTGTTTTTTTATACGGTTAGGATCGTCATGAAATCTTGTAAAAGACATTAATAAATTAATATATAATGACAAAAAAAAAGTTTAAAAAGTCTTAAACAAACAGTCCATATGACCACTCTTCCTAAATTATGCCTGAATATGATAATTAAAAATGAATCCCATATAATTGAAAATAAGCTCGATAAACTATTAAAAAAGGTACAAATAGATTATTTTGTAATATGTGATACAGGTTCAAATGATGATACAAAAGGTATTATAAAAAAATTTTTTGATAAAAATAATATCAAAGGTGAATTATTAGACCATACATGGAAAGACTTTGGTACAAACAGAACATTAGCGTTAGAAGCTGCCTTTGGAAAATCTCAATATATTTTAATATTTGATGCTGATGATGAAATAAAAGGTAATATACGAATTCCATCTGATCTAAATAAATATGATAAATATAATTTAAAAATTGGCGAGTCGTTTGCATATTATCGTCCTCTTTTATTAAATAACCAAAAAAAGTGGAAATTTGTAGGGGTATTACATGAATATTTAAGCACAGATGAAAAATGTATAAGAGAGACCAACTTAGAAGGAGATTATTTTATAATTTCAGGTCGTGAAGGTAATAGAAATAAGGATAAAGATAAATATTTAAAAGATGCAAAAATATTAGAAAAAGCATTTGAAGAAATTAAAAACTCAGATGAACATCTTGCAAATCGTTATATATTTTACTGTGCTCAGAGTTATAAAGATTCTGGTAATAATTATTATGAACAAGCTATCAAATGGTATTCTAAATTACTAACTACTAATGCATGGTTACAAGAAAAATATTATACTTGTTTAATGTTAGGTAATTTATATGAAGATAAGTTTGAAAAAATACGTTATTATATGAAATCTATTGAATACGATAAAGAGCGTATTGAAGGTATGATATTTGCATGTAAATTAGCATCTGAAACTGGATTATATAGTATGGTTATTATGATATATGAAAAATATAAAAATTATAAAAAACCTTCTTCTAATAAACTTTTTTTATTTTCTAATCTTTATAATGATCATCTATTATTTTATGCGAGTATTAGTTATTACTATTTAAACAACATAGCGACTAGTTATGATATAATTAAAACAATTATTAGTAATAACAAAGTTGATTATTATATGTTAGAACAAACTTACAAGAATTTATTATTTTATAAAACATCTCTCAAAAATGATGATACTATAAACTTATTTTATTCACTCAATACATACATTCATAGAAAACATACTGATTCTCAAGTTATATGCAATGAATTATTAACATTATGGAATATGTTATTTGATTTGAATAGACATATATTCACAAAACCAATAGATTATTCTTTTCATAATTCTTCTTCACCTAGCATTGTATTAACTTTTACGACATGTAAAAGATTGGATCTTTTCAAACAAACCGTATATAGTTTATTAAATCATATTACAGACTTAGAAGATATACATTATTGGTTATGTGTTGATGATAATTCAAGTGATGAAGATAGAAAAGAAATGAAATCTCTATTTCCATGGATTGATTATTATATGAAATCACCTAATGAAAAAGGTCATCGTAAAAGTATGAATATTATTTATGATAAACTAGTAAAATTAAATCCTAAATATTGGCTGCATTTAGAAGATGATTTCTTATTTTTTAATAATTTAAGCATTATGGATACAATCAACAAGCTTGAACTATTAAAAGAAGATAATGTAAAACAAATCCTTTTCAATATAAATTATGCGGAAGTAATTAACGATTATTCAATCAAAGGAGAACTAAAAACAAACATAGACAATGTTGTTATACATAATCATAAATCTGGAAATTATAATTACAGAAATTGTCATTATTGGCCTTATTATAGCTTTCGTCCATCTATAACTTTATTCGATAGTATAAAATCTATTGGTAATTTTGATACAAATAATCAGTTTTTTGAAATGGATTATGCAAACCTTTTTATGAAAAAAGGTTATAAATCTGCCTTTTTAAATCAAATAAATCATATACATATAGGGAAATTAACTTCACAAGTAAATTCAGAAATAAAAAATGCTTATGCTTTGAACGATGAAAATCAATTTGCTAATAATTCAATGCATATAAAAATTGTAAATCTTGAAAGAAGACCAGATCGAAAAGAAAATATAAACAATCTATTTAATAATGAAAATATACATTCTTGGAATTTTTATAAAGCAGTTGATGGTAATAAAATAGAATTAGATTTAACTACTGCAAAATTATTCCATGGAAATGATTTTGGTAGTAGGAAAGGTGTAATAGGATGTGCATTATCACATTATTATATTTGGAAAGAATTGTTACAGGACACAGATAATAATTTTTATGTTATATTTGAAGATGATATTGAATTATGTAGTGATTTTCAGAAACGTTTAAATAGTTTAAATCAAGAAATGAATGATAGAGAATATTTATTACTAGGTTATTCCATGTTTGATAAACTAAGAAAACAAAATTATAGTCTATACAATAATAAAAACGATATTATCAAAGTAAAGCCTCTAGATAAAAAATTGTATATAGGTGGGACATTTGGCTATTCCATAAACAAGAGTGGTGCTAAAAAAATGATCGATTACATTGAAAAACACGGAATTAAACACGGAATAGATTATTTGATATTAATCAATAATGATTTATTATCACATGAATGTAATCCTCAATTAGTTTTTTCTGAATGGAATGAAAATGGTAAAAATATTGATAGTGATATTCAAAATACTTCTGATAGATTTGATATTGATAAAATAATTGCATCTAAGGATGACACTTTTACTTTTTTTAAGCATATGGATCAAATAAATTTTGATATCCGAAAAAATGGTAACAATATTGAAGAAAATTTAAAATCTTGCTTTGAAGATATGGGAGTAGCTGGTTTTAATACTCTAGGATTTGTAAAATCTAATATAATGTACCTACAAAAATCTCCTTACTTTACAGATTCTGATGGAATTTATGTAAAAAACAATTATTTAAATTATCTAGGTTATGATATTTCAAAACCTCCTACAAATTTAGATTCAATATTAAATACCTATGATAAGGGTTTATTTTGTTTTATTCATAGTACAGTTATTGAGCAATATGAATTAGACTCATTAGATCAAATAATAGATTTTTTTAATGTTACATAATAAGATTAATATATTTTCAAAAATCTTCATTATTAATAGTGGAGTAAGTATAAATAAAAATAGATACATTCATTACCCAAATATAATAGTGGTTGAATTAACTAGTAATATTTGCAACAATGAGGTAAGCACTATAAATTTGATTTACCACTTTTCATTGTTAAATAGCAATAGTAAAATATTATATATGCATACAAAAGATGTTGATCAAGAGAATAATGATAATTTGAAAGATTGGATAGATATGATGATGTACTTTCTAATTTTAAAAAATGAATGTTGTATAAAATATCTAGAAAACAATGATGTAGTAGGTTGTAACTATCAAGCTACGCAAAAACCACATTTCAGTGGTAATTTTTGGTGGGCAAATGCAAATCATTTGAAAAAGCTTTCTATTATTAAAAATAATAATAAAGATGATGCCAAATTTTGGTTATTTTCTACTTCTCAATGTAAATATAAATGCATTTATCATTCACAAATAGATCATTACATTTATAGATATCCAAAAGAGAGCTACGAGAAAATAAGAATAAAGTTAATGTGTAATTGGTGTTCTTCAGAAGAACTATGTAATGAATGGAAACATTTATGTATTGATGGATTTACTTGGAATAATATTGAAATTACTTGGGAAAATGAAAATATAGATTTTTTTGTAATTATAAATTACCCCATTGCTAATGAATATTATGATAAAAATAAAACTATTATATTTCAAATGGAACCTTGGGTTCATGATAAAGACAGAAAATGGGGCGTAAAAACCTGGGGTGAATGGGCTATACCTAATGAAACAGATTTTTTGAAAGTTATTGGAAGACACAGTAATACGTATAATAATATTGCTTGGCAAATACATTTTAATGATGAGCAATTAAAGGAAATTACTTATGATAAATCAGATATTCTTTCATGTATTACAACTGATAAATACTTTGATGAAGGGCACATTGCAAGAATAGACTTTTTAAAATTTTTAGAAGCCAAGGGAGACATTTCAATGAACATATTTGGCAAATGTGAAAAAAATAATTTTAAAAATTATATTTCACCATTGTCTATGAAAGATAAACACACGGGTATGTTACCTTTTAAATATTATTTTATGGTTGAAAATAACTATGAAGAAAATTATATAACAGAGAAGTTTTGGGAACCAATACTTTGTGAATGTTTAATTTTTTATTATGGATGTCCAAATGTAAGGCATTATGTAGATGATGATGTATTTGTTCCTTTAAATATGAATAATTTTGAAGAATCTTATCAAATTATCAAAAAGGCAATAAACGAAGATTGGTGGAGTCAAAGAATAGACAAAATAAAAAAATTCAAAAAGAAATTATTAAATGATATGGCTTTTTTTCCAAGATTAAGAGGCTTTATTAAAAATTGATTACTTTAAACCTCTATTGGTTGTACAAGAATCATATAATATGAACATTATCATTAATAAGTTAAATTTACCGTGCGATTTAAAAAATGAAATTTATAAATATAATTATAATAGTGAAGGATATACTGTAGATGATTTGGCATCTATAGACAAACAAAAAAATAAGAAAAGATCTCAATTTATAAAGTTAAGAATAAAATTAGAATTAGCTCTATGGTATAAATGGGGATATAACGTTTCTTATCTAAAAGGAGGTGGATATTATGGTGAAAAACATCCTAGTAAAGTGTTTGGTGGTGGAACATTACAAGAATCACAACATTTGCGATATTATAATGGGATCACTAGCTATTCTCCTTCAATAAATGATCCAGATAATGATTACATAAAAAAACATATAGAAGAAGGAGATCAATTAAGAGGCTTTATTGTCAATAATATTTAATTTAGCTTCTTTGCAAATACCAAATGTTCTTCTATGAAATTCACTAATACCATGTAAAGTGATTCCTTCTCGGTGAGCAGCAGTAGCATAACCTACATTCTTTTTTAATGCATAAAACTCATCCAATAAGGGATATTTTTCACATATTTCTTCTACATAAGTATCTCGTGCATTCTTTGCTAATATACTTGCTGCTGCTATACCCATATATTTACCATCTCCTTTCTCGACTGTTACTGATTTTAATTCTATTAATTCTTGTTTATTATCATCAAATGTCATATAAGGTGTAAAATAATTACCATCTACAACTGCTGTAAAATCATTTATATTAATTACAGGTTCATTTATGTGATCACCTATATCATTCAACGTTCTTTTAATACAATTATGCATTCCTTTCATTGCTGCTTTCAAAATATTTATTTTATCTATTTCTTTTTCATCAATATATTCAATACACCAAAATAAGGCATTTTCCTTTACATAATTAGCTACATCACTCAATTTCTTTCTGGATGTAAATTTCTTACTATCTTTTATATTTTTACCATCAAATAATGCAGGTTCTTTAGGTAAAACTACACAAGCTACATATACTCTTCCAAATAAACAACCTCTTCCTGCTTCATCTATACACATTTCATACATATTTGCATCATCATAAAATCTTTCTAGTAATACTTCTTCCTTTTTTGGCATTTAAAACTATTAATAAATATTAAATATCATTAATATTTATCAATTTTTATTTACAATATTCTATATATATATTTTCAATATATACTATATATTCTAATTTGAAATGAAATTCAAGATCACACCTTTAACTATAATTATATTTTTGTTATTAATTTTAGTACTTTTAATTATATTGAACAATAGTTCTTTCTTTTCAAGAGAAGGTTTTGTATCTTTTTTGCAAAGTGAAAACACAGCTACACAAAACTCTATCCCTCAATATGGTCAAGATAAAGTATTTAAATTATATGATAATTTATTTTTTGATAATAGAAATGGTACCCTTATTGAAGTAGATTCTCCTACCTATACTGATTCTGCAGATCTCACTGGTGAAACTATTACTAGTTTAACTACTTTACCTAGAGATTCAAATGTATCTTTTACTTATAGTATATCTTCTTCTGAACAGAGAATAGAAGAACAACCTAAAAAACTTAGCCCCTCTAAGAAAACGTTAATATATGAGAGCATGAGTGAAAATACAGATAATTATTTAGTATTTTATATGCCTTGGGATAAAAAGACTTTCCTTCATGTATTGAATATTACTAACGAACCTGTTACAAATGAAGCTTCTTACTATTTTAATGATACTTCTGTTTCTTATAATAAGATGCAGAATAGTTCTGAATTAGTAGTTACTGATTTTCAATTAGATGACGCAGAAGATAACAACAAAGATGTTTTAGAACCTTTATATAATAGTAACCGTGAAGTACATCAAATTAGTAAATACACTTTATTTGATAAGAAGAATGGTAATATAATAATAAAATCTAGTTCTGACAACTCTATTGATATTTATAAGAGAGGAAGTAGTGATAAAATTACCGCTAACTCTAGTGAAGAACAACAAGAAACTTCATTTGGAGATAATGATTCATTTGAAAATATAGATTTTAGTGTTAATATGTATGAAGATTCTAATGGAGGAAATACATTATTATCTATGTCGCATGGAGTTGATACAGTTTTAGCTTTGATTGGTAAAAATGAAGCAGGAGAAGTCATTATTAAAAATTTAAAGCATGTTAAACCTAATGAAAATAAAGAATCTCTTAAAACTAAAAAAAATAAGAAAGATAAAAAACACGAAGAAGAAGAAGAAGAAAATAATCATGACGTAAGCAAACAGGAAGATTCTGAATTTAATATGCACGATTATATATTAAAAACTCAAATAGTTCCTCCTGTATGTCCTAGTTGCCCTACTTGTCCTGCATGCCCAAATGATGTGACATGTAATAATTGTGGTGGTAGTGGAGGATCTGGAACTTTATCAAAAGATGGAAATAGTAATGTAGAAAGAGATATTATTTCTAAGACTACCAGCGCTGTTGGTGATACCGCAAAAGGAGCTGTTGGTGCAGTAGGCGATGTTGCTGGAGGAGCTGTTGGTGCAGTAGGCGATGTTGCTGGAGGAGCTGTCGGCGCAGCTGGTGATGTTGCTAGTGGTGCAGTAGGTGCAGCTGGTGGAGTAGTATCATCTGCAATAGGTGCTGTGGGTGATGTTGCTTCATCTGCAATAGGTGCTGTTGGAAAATTAGGTCAATCTGGTGAAAATAATAATCAACAAATGTCATTGAACCAACAACAGTCTAATTCAATACCTCAGTCATCTATTCCTCAAACCAACACTGTTAGTGCAGCAACAGATCCTTACTCTTATTATGGTCAATTACCGAATAAACAACCATCAAATTATATGCCAATAACAGCTAGCTTCAGTTCTTTTGGTAAATAATTCGTTTAAATATTAATATAAATATAACAATGTTATATTAATAATATGAATAAAGTAAATATAAATAAGATATTTGAAAGAGATATCATAAAATCAAAAATAACCGGAGTATTATCTGATTTCAATGAAAAATGTAATAATGTTGATTATAAAAAAGGCATATATCTATATGGTTCTCCTGGAAGTGGAAAAACATTTTTTATTACAGAATTATTAAAAGAATTAGGATATGATGTTATTAAATATGATGCTGGTGATATAAGAAATAAAGCATTAATAGATACTATCACTAGCAATAATGTATCAAATCGTAATGTACTTGATATGATGAGTCAAAAACAAAAAAGAATAGCTATAGTTATGGATGAAATAGATGGTATGAATAGCGGCGATAAAGGTGGTTTAAACGCTCTTATAAAATTAATACGACAAAAGAAGACAAAAAAACAAAAGGCAGAAAGTAAAACATTAAATCCTATTATATGTATTGGCAACTATTATACTGATAAGAAAATGAGAGAGCTAATGAAAGTATGTAATATATTTGAATTACCTACTCCTACTAAAGAACAAGTAAAAAATGTATTAAAAGAAGTAATAAATAATAAAATTAAATTAACAAAACAAGATTATGAAACAATATTGAATTATATCCAAGGAGATATGTGCAAATTAAAATTTGCAATAGAAGTATTATGTAAAAAAATAGAATCTGGAACTAACAATGGCATATTAAATTTATTTCACACAAAAAGTTTTAATGAAGATGCAAAAACCACTACTAATCAATTATTAGAAAACAACTATTCTATTGGACAACATGGAACTATAATGAATGAAACAGATAGAACTATTGTAGCCTTATTATGGCATGAAAATGTTATTGATAAATTGAAATATATCAAGTCTTCTTATGCATATCCATTATATTATAAAATTTTAAGAAATATATGCTTTTCTGATTACATTGATAGAATTACTTTTCAACAACAAATATGGCAATTTAATGAAATGAGTTCATTAATAAAGACTTTTTATAACAATAACATATTTCATACTTATACCGCAAAATATAGTATGAATCCAATAAATGAAGTACGTTTTACAAAAGTATTAACAAAGTATTCGACTGAATATAATAATAGTTTATTTATTCAAGAATTATCTCAAAAACTATCTATGGATAAAAGAGATTTTATTTCTCTATTTCAAGAAATAAGACTTTGTATAGGTAAAGATTTTACGAATGATAATGATTTATTAACAATAATCAGTCAAATATTTGAACAATATGAGATAAGTAAATTAGATATTAGACGATTATACCGATTTTTAGATAAAAGTACTAAAAAAGAAACCACTATAGACGACCTAGATGAAGATATATAAAAACTATACTTTTTCATTCTTATGTTGTTAGTATTTTTAATAATTAATTAAATAAATAATTACTTATTAACAAAAAAAGTCAGGCATTAAATCTTTTTCAGATATATTTTTATTTATTCTGTATTTTTCAATATCTATATCTAAAGAAGATAATACCTCATCATCTATAAAATTATAACCACTGCATTCTAAAGGATTAGCACATATAATATGTTTTGTTGCATCTCCCATAATACTTGGACATCTAGATATATTTACCATTTCATCACCTCCTAATATATTACGCACTGGGGCTGTGTCAAGCGTTGTACGAGGCCATAATGTATTAACAGAAACGTTTGGAAATTCTTTATTCCAAAATTTTGCCATAATAGACATATTAAATTTAGACATACTATAATATAAATGATTTATCCACCAATCATCTTCATATAACATATCTATCGGTGGAGCTATAATAACAACATTTCCATGATCTTCATTTTTGATATGTTCTAAACATTTTTGACCGACAGTAAAGGTACCATTTATATTGACACTAGACATAAGATCGACTTCCTTTTTTGTTTGATTTAATGTTGAATTTAAGCATAATGCACTGGCATTTAATATTACGCCGTTTATTGACCCAAAATGATTAACAATTTTATTAATTGATTCGTCTATATTTTCAAAATTTCTAACATCACATTCTACTGCTATAACATCATTATCGTATTTTGAAACAGATTTTATATCTCGTAGAGCTGTCTCTAAAGTTCCTTCTAATTTCGGATGAGGTTTGATTGTACGTCCTAAAATAGCGATATTTGCACCAAACGACGATAGTGATTTTGCAATTTCTAAACCTACACCTCGCGTTCCACCAGATATTACATATGTTTTATTTTTTAGATTATTAAAAACAGGTCTAAGATTTACATTTTTTTTAATAGATTTTAATACATAGGTGTATTTATTTTTGATTGCATTCATTTACAATCTAATATTGAGTTGTATTTATATATGTTTAATTAACATGTAAAAACTTATTATCTATTCACAATATATAATGTCCAAAGATAACTTGTGTTTAGGAAAAAAACCACAAAAGCCTAATAAATGTAAGAAAGTTAAGGGTTGCAAGGTTGCAAAAGGTACAAAACGATCATTCTGCAGAAAAGCAAAAAATATTTCTAAGAAAAACGCAACTAAGAAAACCACTACTAGAAGAAGAATGAAAAAACCTACAAATTATACTCTCAAAGCTTATAGAGCATTGAAGAAGTTAATGTAAATAAAATCATATATTTTATATGATTTTATCTAATGAAATTGATTAGCTATTGCTACATTTATAGTTTTCAAAACATGAAAGCCATAATCAATTTGATTATTTTTTTGACAATCGTTAATATTTGTTGATAACTTGTATTGATGACGAATATTATTAAATAAATAGTTACCTATTGTTCCTTGCTTATGCATTTTACGAAGTTGTCTTGAAGATATACTAATATGATTACATACTAATCTATTATCCCAATTCCCATACTTATAACCTAATTTAACACAATTCTTTATTTTGTGTCTGTATAAAGACAATACAATTCTTCTATCCATTTATATAAACATAAAGCAAACTGTTTATGTAGTTTTATAAATTACTTACATCTACTGCATTATCTGGTAATATTTTTGTATTTTTTTTAGAATTATTATTATTCTTCTTCAACTCTTCATTTTCTATTTTCAACTTGTCAAATTGAATTGATTTTTTAATAATTTCACTTTGCATACTATTTAATTGACTTTGCATATCATGAGCTTGTTTTTGCAATGTATTAATAACATTTTGTTGATTTTTTATAATTTGTACAACTTCTGGTGTTGTTAATTGTCTCGGTGGTTTTCCTGGTTCCTGTATAACTACTGGTTTTCTATTCTCTTGTTCCTGCAATTCTTTTATCATTTTATCTCGTCTATCTTCGATTTCTTTCATTTGCTTTAATACATCTGGTTTCATTTTTGGTAATCCAGGATCATAATCTTTTAATAATTCATCAATATCTTTTAAAAAGAATTGTTTTACATTTTTTTCATAATCTTCTTTTATAAAAGTATCAACAGTCTTTGTAGATTCTTTAAAATAATTGGGATGAGCATTATCAAACATTTTCCGTTTATCATATGTATTATGTTCATGTGAAAATACTAATATAGATTTTATAGGATCTAATTGCACAAATGGTACTGTATAATCTTTTAAAAACGCTTTCTCTTCAGCTAATGCTGCTGAATCATCATATTTGGTATCATCTAATAACTTTTTACGAAATGCAAAAGTACCAGCAGTTGCATGATTTTCTCCATATGGTCCGCATTGAATCATTTTTGGTAGATGTTTGAAATATATATATATTTCACTACTACCTGCACATAATGCTTCCGGTTTGCTTTGTAATTTTTCTACTGCATGTGACACTCTCTCTGGAGGATAATAATCATCATCATCCATATAAACTAGTATTGAACCACGACATTGCTTGTGCATATAATTTCTCTTAGCACCTAGAATCATTTTTTCCTCTATTTCAAAATAACGTATCTCTGGTATATTGGATTCTTCTACTAAATCTTTTATTTTATCTGTACCATCATCAACTATTATCCATTCCATTCTATTTTTAGGATAAGTTTGATTACGATAGCATTGAAACATAGTTTTGATAAATGGTCTTCGATTAAATGTAGGTGTGCAAATCGATACTAAAGGGTATTTTTCATCATTTTCAAAACTAGCCATGAATATTATGTATTATAACATGAATATATTTTATATGGTTGAACATAAAATATAGTTTAATTTTCATTATTGTTTGTTGCTTCTTTTAACATATCAGACATACCAATATATAACCAAGTTATTATAATAACAAAAAACAAAAAGTTGAAAAACATAAATGAATCTTTAAATGATACTCCATTAACAATACCATCTGTATCAGATAATTCTCTATTAAACTTTAATGTATAGAAAACTACAACAAATACTAAAATAACTATAAATATATTTCCTTTAAAGAGTCCGATTATTTTCATGATATATCTGAATAATCGTTTTAATATTCCTTCCTCGTCACATGTTTTGTTACCATAATCAAAGTCATGATTACTATGAGATATTATATTTTTAATAGTTTCAGAAATTTCTTCTGTACTATATAATATTATACCAAAGAACGAATATATAAATAAGTACAATAAACATAATATTATTGCTACAAATACACTAATTATTATAATAATTATAAATCGTATTAGATTTTTTACACCATATACAATAGGATTAAATGTAAATAATTCCTCGTATGTCAAAGAAAATAAAGATATAAAGAAGTTGATAAATACTGTAGCAAACATTAAATTAATTAGTGTATTACTAGTTGCATCTGCTATTAGATCAAGGCAAAGATCTTTTAACTTTCTTGTTATTACTTTAACACCATAAAATGTGAAAAAATATATAGTTATAAATTTCAGTTTATTACTTAAGAAATTAGTTGTATAAAATGGTATTACTTCCATTAGAAATGTATTTAAATGGAGCGGAAAAAATAACGCAAATTCGAATATAAATAAGATAAATTTTAATGCATCCATATTCATTTTTGATGCCAAATCTTTTAAATGTGATAATTTCATAGAAAATACTTTGTTTCTAGGTAGATAGTATATTAAGTAATACCAATTAAATGTTATTGGTATGCTAATTATAGATGCAAATAATGTAGCAAAATAATCTCTTATTATAATTTTATCATCTTCAGAATAGGTACCGTCAGATAGTACAAATGCTACTCTATCTGCAAATATTCTACTATAAGAAACAAGCGATTCATATGAACTTTCTACAATTTGTACTGCTCCTTTCTTCCATTCTATTTTATCTTTTTCTTTTTCAGATACTTCATCGTGACCTTCCCAATTATCTTTATTATTTTTATCATCTAAATTTGTATTACCTTCTATAATTTTATTAGTAAATATACTTTTCAAAGTATCAAAATTTTCAATATTATCAACATCTACTGGAGTTTTTTCTATTTTATCAGTATTATCCTCTACTATTTCATATTGTTCATTCTCAAGAACTGATAATGTTTCTATATTTTTAAAATTATTTTTATTCTTTGGTTTCTTTTTCTTTTT
>MDTB01111421.1_pt1 | contig 15454 bp, 15 predicted proteins | sample 811161 | NCBI WGS metagenome assembly MDTB01 (sample SAMN05326650, study PRJNA326480) | marine metagenome | isolation source: seawater | place: Mediterranean Sea | collected 2009 | reverse complement strand
CGGTTGTCCGCTGGAGGAGGGAGCTGAAGATGTTCCATGGCCTTGTAATCCTGATAATACCTATATCGTTCATTTCCCGGAACAGCGGACCATCGTTTCATTTGGTAGTGGATATGGTGGGAATGCCCTTTTAGGCAAGAAATGCCTGGCCCTTCGTATTGCCTCCTGTATGGCCCGCGACAACGAGTGGATGGCAGAACATATGCTAATTCTCGGAGTCGAGAGTCCCAAAGGGGAGAAGACTTATGTTGCGGGTGCATTCCCCAGTGCGTGTGGCAAGACCAATATGGCCATGCTGATTCCACCCGATTCAATGGAAGGGTGGAAGGTGTCAACTGTAGGGGATGACATTGCCTGGTTGAAGCCTGATGATACGGGTGAATTGAGAGCTATCAATCCAGAGGCAGGTTTTTTTGGCGTGGCTCCTGGCACATCCTGGGAAACTAACCCCAATGCCATGGATTCGATGAAGGCGAACACTCTATTTACTAATGTTGCGCTGACGGAAGACGGGGATGTTTGGTGGGAAGGTTTGACTGATGAACCATCCGCGAGACTTATCGATTGGCAAGGTAATGATTGGACTCCTGACTCTGCCACACCGGCGGCTCATCCCAATGCGAGATTTACCGCACCCGCATCCCAATGCCCAACGATTGACCCCGAGTGGGAAAATCCTGATGGTGTACCGGTGGCTGCCTTTATTTTTGGTGGGCGTAGAATGTCCGATATCCCCTTGGTCTATCAATCATTCAATTGGAACCATGGGGTGTATTTAGGTGCAACCCTGGCATCGGAAACGACCGCTGCCGCAGAAGGAGCTCAGGGGAATCTTCGACGGGATCCTATGGCGATGCTTCCTTTTTGCGGATATAATATGGGGAATTACTTTCGTCATTGGATCAAGATGGGTAAGGCACTGAAGGAAAAACCAAGAATATTTCATGTTAATTGGTTTAGGAAAAATGAGGAAGGTAAATTCATGTGGCCTGGTTTTCGGGATAACATGAGGGTACTACGATGGATTGTCGAAAGATCAAACGGGCAGGGCAGGGCACATGAAGGGCCCTTGGGCTGGATTCCAAATAAAGAGGACCTGGACTGGGCAGGCCTTGATTTTACTGATGAGAAGTGGGACGAGTTGATGAAAATTGACACGGATAGTTTACGCATGCAGACGCTGCGTCATGAGGAACTGTTCTTACAGTTATCTGAGTTCCTTCCAAAAGAGATGCTGTTCGAAAGAGAACTACTCGTTTCCCGACTCTAGGCAGTTTTGTTCGCGGACTGGGTTGACCACCGATAGAAAATCGAGGAGAGAACGCCGACAGATACAGCCATATTTGCGATTTTCATAAGAACACCTCCGGTTTTTTGATCTTCCAAAGGGCTGAGGTTAATGATTCTCTCCGCATAGAAATAGGTGTCGTATAAAACATCCTCGGAAAAGGTAAGGAAGGCAAAGATGGGAGTCTGACCCAACATCAAAGCCAGGATGTAAAGCATTTGAGGTCCGAAACGTAAGGGAGGGACTCTTTTGGATGGTCCGCAAACGGGCCACCACATGGCAATGGAACTCAAATACATGGAGAGGTGTTCCGCCATGTGGATGGTCTTATCGCGAATCGCTGCTTCGTAGAATGCCCCAATATGCCAAAATGAAAAAATTAATGTGAATGAAAGCCCGGCAATAATTGGATGGAAAAGAAATTTTGCCGACTTTTCCAGTGTAGGGTTTTTTTCAAAAATTTGGTCAACTAATTGTTCAGGCAAGGAAAGAAGAAAAAAGAGCGGACAGGTGTACATGAGTATATTGTGTTGGATCATGTGCGCCGAAAAGAGAAAGTTTTCACCCATTGCATCGAGAGGGGAACCTACCGCTAAATAAAAGGTCAAAACAGACAGGAAAAACCAATAAGCATGCTTCCTGGTGAAGGGAAGGCCCGGGCATATGTTTGTCCTGTAGGGACCAATGATAATTGCGTAACACCATGATACGAAAAGCAAACCTCCGATGAGTGCTGGCTCGGTGTGCCAATGACTAAAATTTACAGGGGAGTTCACAACCAGACCATGGTAATTATCCCCTGTGAAAGGACAAAATTCCTAGTTATTTTCGACCCAAAAAGCTTCTGATCTTACTTTGATGCGAAAATCCTCAGTCTTACCTTCCTCTTCGAGAATGACCACCCGATTACCAACAATCCCATCTTCCTGAGCAGGGTTGTACTGGTAGTAGAATGGATTTTCAGGCCTTTTGGAATTAATTTCAATTAAATCAGCCGTACTAATCTTCCAAGAGATTAAGTGCGGGATTCCGGAAACTTCATTCCACATATCTTTGGACCAATTTTTATCGGCGGTATGATCAGCCGATGCCTGGTAAAATTTATCATCTACAGCTACAAAATCACCGGATTTGTAATCAGTACCCGATTTCCAATCGCTTTCGATTTTAGTTACCTTGAATTCCTCAACTACAGGATGCTCATCAGCCATAAAAATTACGGCAAAGAAGGTACCTAGTGCAATAACGAGTCCCATTAGAAACAAGACTGTATTTAAGATTTTGTCCCACCTAAGATGCATAAACCACCAAACAACCCCTATAAACTTGAGAATAGATGTGGCAAAAAGGACCCCAATTATCGTGGAACCCTCAAATGACTGGACATAAATAATGACGATTTCAAGTCCAGTGATCGCCACAAGGATCATGGAGAGATTAAAAAACGTGAAGAAGCGTTGGCTTTCTTCTGATACAGGGTCTTCTGAATGTCCACTCATTGGGAAAAGATAAAATGTTCTAAATTACTATTAAAGCTCAAAAAGCATATTCCATTAGATACACCACGGGAAAAATAATAATCCATACGATATCAACGAAGTGCCAGTACAAACCACAACATTCGATATCGATGGCATGGGCAGTACTCATCCTACCCGTAAATGAATAGACAAACCAGCCTAGAAGCCAAAAAACACCAATCGCAACATGAGTTCCGTGAGTGCCGGTGAGAACATAGAAGGTCGAACCAAAAACATGGGGCTCCCCCCTGTAGGAGGAAAGAGTGAGTTCATTTCCTGGGGCATACACGAAGTGAGTGAATTCATATACCTGACATGCCAGGAAAATTGCACCAAAAATAATGGTTCCCAAAAGCATCCAGCGGGTGCTGCTTAAATTTCCCTTATGTATTGCAGATACTGCAAGAGCCATAAAAAGAGAACTTGCGAGAAGAATGAAAGTACTGAAGGAAGTAAGTTCGATATCAAAAACGTCTCGGATATCCAAAAAATTGCCTCCAACGGTGGCAGAAATTTTTCTGTAAATGAGGTGCGTGGAAATCAGGGTGCCAAAAAACATACAGTCGGAACCCAGAAAAGCCCACATCAAGACTTTTTTGTTTGGAATGCCAGTGCTGGTAACTGGCTCGTGATGTTCTAAGGCATGGGCTGCAGCGTCGCTCATAATTTATTTAGAATTTAAGATTTATTCCTCGTTTTCTTTGGGAAAAAGGTGGTAGCCACAAGGCCCTTCAATTGCCCACATGATCACGCCGACAACAAAGACAACTCCCCCGGCAATTGCAGTCGTGTAGTCCCTCGCCAATTCACCGGATGCGTCAATGGACTGGTGGAAAAGTAGGCCTAGAGCCATGACAAAAAGACCAATGGCGGTTATAAGAGGACACCATGATCTGTCTGGCATGTGTACGCCATGATCGTCCAAGGGTTCTTTTTCAGAATGGTTCTCTTTGTCACCATGGTTATTTTCCCAAGCTTGATCACGTGCTTTAATGATTGGGGTTCTGGCAAAGTTATAATCCTTAACCGGTGATGATAGAGTCCACTCAAGAGATCGAGCATCCCAAGGGTTTTTGCCAGCAGGTTTGAGTTTTTTAGAATAAAAAGAATGAATAAATTGAACTACCCCAATGAATACCCCAACTCCAAGGATAAAAGAACCGACAGTAGCAATTTGATTCCAAGCTTCAAAACCATGCCCTTCATTGTAGCTGTGTGTCCTTCTTGGCTGTCCAATCATGCCTAAATAGTGCATTGGGAAAAAGGTAAGATTGAATCCTAAAAACATTAAAGTGAAGACGAATTTACCAATCCTTTCATCCATCAACCGACCAGAAATTTTTGGTAGCCAAAAGTAAAAGCCACAGAACAGACCAAACAAGGCACCTCCAATGAGAACATAATGGAAGTGAGCGACCACGAAGTAGGTGTCTTGGTGCTGGGCATCAATGGGTACGGATGAGTGCATGATTCCTGTGAAACCACCGATCATAAACATGGTAATAAATCCAAGAGCGAATAGCATTGGGGTATCAAAACGAATTCTTCCACCCCACATGGTGCCAATCCAATTGAAAATCTTAACGCCAGTTGGTATCGCAATTAGCATGGTTAAGATAGAGAATGCTGATGTGGCAACTACGCCCATACCGGTGGTGAACATGTGATGACTCCAGACCGCAAAACCCATAAAACCGATGAGTGCACCAGAGAAAACAACTAATCCATAACCAAATAAGGGCTTGCGTGAAAAGACTGGAATAACTTCAGAAACGATTCCCATCGCAGGAAGGATAAGAATGTAAACTTCAGGATGTCCGAAAATCCAAAACAAATGCTGCCATAAGTGTGGTTTACCACCTTCGAGGAAATCGAAAAAGTTTGTTCCGTATGACCGATCAAACATTAATTCCGCCAAGGCAATAGCGATAGCTGGCAACGCAAGGATCAACAGAAAGCTAACCACGAGAGTCATCCAGGTGAAAACCGGCAGTCTCATCATAGTCATACCCGGGGCTCTCATGTTAATGATTGTCGTGATAAAATTAAATGACGCCAACAGGGAAGCGATACCAAGGATTTGCAGTGAAAAAATCCAAAAGTCAGGACCCATATCGCCGATGACTTCGGCAAATCGAGGATCAGTAAGTGGTGCGTAACCGAACCATCCGATGGCTGGGGAGCCACCGGTGAAAAACCAACTGAGATTAAGAATGATACCACCTGCGATAAAACACCAAAGACTCAAGGTGTTCATTCGGGGAAAGGCAACATCACGAGCCCCTATTTGCAGGGGCATGAAGAAATTAAAGAAAGCTGCACTTAAGGGCATGATGACAAGGAAGACCATGGTCGTTCCGTGCATAGTGAACATTTGATTGTACTCACGGTTGGTCAGCACTTCCATGTTGTGACTCCACAACTGCGATCGAATGAGAAGAGCTTCAACCCCACCTACCAAAAGGAAGAACAGGGCAGCCAGCCCATACATCAAACCTATCTTTTTGTGATCGATGGTTGTGAGCCAATCAACAATCCCTGATGCATGCTGTCCAGGTCTTGGAAAAACTTTGGTTTCTAGCTTAGATTCCGTTTCGGGTGAAGCGTATTTAATGGATTCAATTGCCATAGTAAGTAGTAGTTAAAATTAAAATTATTTAAGTCCAAGTAGATAAGTTACAAGCTGGCTCACTTTCTCGTCGTCTTCTTCGAGCTGACGTAATGGGTGACGATCATCAATTCCTTCTCCGTTCCACATGAGATTTCCGAATTTAATTTCATTCGAATTTCGGAGCCATTGATCAAGGCTTTTCTCGTCGTTTCTCATCCAACCAGCTGCCAATGAAGTGCGGAGACCGAAAAGGGTGAGGTTAGGACCTTTGGCACCAAGACCTGTACGATTGATGGCGTGGCATTGCACACACTGGAGAGAAGAAAAAAGGGATTTCCCTTTTTCGTAATCGTCTGAATGAATTTTTTCCCATGCTTCAGGTTTTGTTTCAGGAGTCTGCCCTTTTGTGGTGGCTTGGAGTGCACGAAATTCACGGCTCATATTCTCACCCAGTTTTTCGTCCGAGAAAGTAACAACTGCCCCCTCATCATACGCGTTTTCTGCGGAGTATGCAGTAGGTTGCAAATTCGGGTTTTGAGCATTTCGGAACTTGAGTACCCATTTGTCAAAATCTTCATCTGTTTGGGCGAGGGCCCGGAATGACATATAAGCGTGGGAGTTGCCACAGTATTCAGCACACTGACCATAAAATAAACCTCCAACCGCTTCAAATTCATCGGTGAAAGCTTGTTTGGCAAAAATGGTTTGTCTCATTTGTCCGTCGAATACGGATGGCATTGCCGCTTTGGCATCGACTTCATATGGATTACCATCCTTATCAATGCCTGAGCGAATTTTTTGTTCATCGGCGATGAACCATAAGAAGTTTTCCTGACCGGGAATTAAATCCATTTTACCCGCAAGCTTTGGAAGCCAGAATGAATGAATAACATCTTCAGTGCGGAGATTCACACGCACTGCTTTGCTGGCAGGAAAAACTAACTCATTAGCTGTGACTATTCCGTATTGGGGGTATTCAAAAACCCAAAAGAAGCGTTTCCCAGTCACATTAACAGTAATGGCGTCTTCAATTTGACTCTTATCCAATTTGAGTTTTTCCAGTGTGGCCTGATCGTTCGGGTCAGGAACACGGTTCATTAGTACCACACCTTGAAGGGTTGGTACCGCAAGAATAACAAGAATAACAGCTGAAGCGATAATCAGGGTGGTTTCGATTTTCGAACTACCGTGCATTTGTTCAGGAATCTCCATCGCTTCTTCTTTTGATTTAGCTCGGTATTTCCAGAGGACAAAAAGCAAACAACCACCTACTGCACAGAAAAGAAAGATGGTGATCCAAACAGAAAGCATGAAGATGTCATATTGGTTTTGTGCAACCAAGCCTTTCGGATCTAATGCAGATTGCTTATGATCGATTCTGGAACATGAACCCAACAGAAATAGGGCAAGAGCTTGAAGTGAAAAAACAAGTTGAGGTATTTTTGAGCGGTGGGTGTGCGATGTCATGGCAATTATAAGTAGCGATCTATGACGAGAGATGCCAGAAGCAATGGAAGATAAATAATGGTTACAATAAAGAGTTTTCTGGCTGACTTGTCCCGTTCTTCATTAATGAGAAATTTCAGAGCTGGTATGAGTAAATAGAGGGAAAGCAGACAGGAGCAGGCGAGATAGAGATAACCCGGAGCAGACTGATTTAACTCTACAAAATAAGGAGCAAACACGAAAGCAGTTAAAACAAGAGAGTAAAGAAAGCTTTTCAGCCCCATCTTGGAACCAAGCGGGTCGTTAAAGTGATGGAAGCGAAATCCGCCCTTCGAGTAATCCTTACGATGATTCCAAGCTATGGCCATAAAGTGTGGGAGTTGCCATGCGAATAGGATTCCGAACAAAATCAGACCATAAGTGGTGGGGGAACCAGCAGCAACCACCCAACCGATTAGAGGAGGTAAGGCACCGGCAACGGCCCCGATTTCGATTGCAATAGGTGATTTTTTCTTCAGGGGAGTGTAAATGGCAAGGTAGATAAAAAGAGTGGCAAATGTAAGGATGGTGGCCCATGGATTCGTCCAAACCCAGAGCGTAAGTAACCCAAGAAAACTTAAAGTGATCCCAAATCCTAGAGCGAATTCTGGAGTCACAAGTTTTGCAGGCAATGGGCGGGATGCAGTTCTTGCCATTAAGGCATCTTCTTTGCGTTCTATCCATTGGTTGAGGGTTGCCGCACCACCTGCGGCAAGGGCAGTACCAAGAGTTAATGCAATGAATAACCCTAGGTCAGGAATGAGTGGATCGTGAACTAAGAAGCCGAGAGACGCGGTAAAAACAGATAATAGGCTGAGTCGCGGCTTAGTGAGCTCATACAACCCATTAAAATTTACCGATTTCCCAGCTTCAAAAGCAGTTGCCGATGCTCTAGAGTTGATGTTTTTAGTAAGGTTCACAAGGGTAATGAATCATAATGATGCTTGGTATGCTCCAAGCAAGATGATTGAGGTCTATTAATACATTGAAAGAAAATCTAATACCTGATCGTAGAGTTATTAACTAATCTTATTTTACTCTCTGCAATGCAGAATGACAATTAAGAAGTTTTAATTGCAAATCGAATTGCGAGAAATTTCTTTCCTGATAGAAGGGGATTGTGAATTTTTTCATTAAGGGACTCTCTATACTCAACCTACTCGTATTCTTCATTTCTTGCACTAAAACAGATGTGCGCAATTCAGTTAAAGGTTTGCTTGAAGATGAGGTGAGGGGGGAAGTGGTGAGCACTGATCAAAACAGAAGCGTCGCTTCTATCCGAGTTACTGCTACCGGATCCGCAATTCGTGACTTCTCAGATCTTCAATTAAATGATGTTATAGAAACAGAAGTCCAGCCAGGTGACTTCAATCTTCTTGAAAGAAAGAATGTCTTCAAAGGGAGGATACAGTCTAGTTTTAGCCCACAGAACGGGGAGATTTTTCTTTTGCATAGTGTTTGGCCTGATGAGTTTAGGGAAAGAATCCGCTTTAATAATGTGAATCGATTGCTTCGCAGAGACACGCTTTCTATGGGGTCAGATTCCATCCGCAGTGTCGGAGATCAAGTTCCTCCGTTTGCTCTTTATGACCAAGATGGTGAAATTATAACCACCGATTATCTGGATGGGTCCGTTACGATACTAAATTTTATCTTCACCCGTTGCTCTGAGCCTGAAATGTGTCCAGCTGCCACTTTGAAAATGAAGAAATTACAGGATTTGGTTGAGAAAACCAAAATACCCTATGTGAAATTTCTCTCGGTCACACTTGATCCATTATTTGACACTCCTGGAGTACTAAAATCGTATGCGCGCGGATACAACTTGGAGGAATCCAATTTTCGTCTCGGAACGGCCGGTAAAAAAGTAATTGATGATCTTACCCGTCAATTCGGCATAATGAGGAAAAAAGAACCTGATACCCCTCTCGACCACACCATGCGTACCTTGGTTATCAATTCCCGCAGGCAAATTGTCTACCAGGTTCCTGGAAAAGGCTGGTCGGTCGAAGATTTCCTGAGTCGACTACAAGGGCAGCAATCAATTTAATGTGTTCTACTAAACACATGAGTCGTTCACTAAAATCTTTATTGATGATCATTCCCTTTGTGATTCTTTATTTTATTGCTCGATGGTTACCGGTTGAGCCTTGTGATTTTTTACACGAAGAAACATACAACTCCGAAGGAGAACTTGATTACTGTGGTCCTGGAGATGCTGGATTTGTAGACCTGACCGTTCGAAAATGGCCATTAACCATGAGTCTTAGACCATTAGGTGAAATTGAGATCAATAAGCCCTGCGAATTTGAGATCAATTTAAAGGAATTTGACGGATCTCCACTTGCTGCTGATGAGGTTGCTCTGAGTCATACTAAAAAGATTCATTTGTTGGCGGTGGATCCAAGTCTTGAGGACTACCAACACCTACATCCGATTCCAGATGATTTGTTCGATGGTATTTGGCGTTTTACCCTGACCCCAAAAGTATTTGGAGAGTACCGGATATTTTTGGATCTTATACCCATTCGAAGCCCAAGAAGAGTTTTACTTTCAAGCTCACTACAAGTTGAGGGGGGCGATGCAACTAAGCCTAATCTTAAAAGTTCCAGTACTTTTGAGGTAAAGGGTCGCAACTTCTCCCTCGATGTACGCAAGGGCGAGTCTAGTGATGATGAATACATTTTAACTTTTAAAGCAAGGGATGCAGAAGGCATTCCACTGACACTGAGGCCTGTGATGGGTGCTCATGCACACATGGTTGCGTTTGACTGGGAGGGGAAAGGCTTTGCTCATTTGCATCCATTGGAGCAAGAAGGAGTTGTCGGCCCTGTCACTGATTCAATCACTAAAGATTTGGAATTCTCTTTTAATTCTTCCCGAATTAAACAATGTAAGTTGTGGGCTCAGGTATTATTGGAGGAGGATGAAGAGGAGACATTCATTCCTTTCACCTTAGATCTTACCAACTATCTTAATGACACAAATTAATCAGTTAAAGGAACTACCTGAAAATCTGCAACTTCTGAGAAAGTTAAAAGTTGCCGTATGGGTCATATCAGCTGCAGTCTTAGGCTTAGTTATGTTAATGAGAGAGGTAAAAATTCCTCTGCCGGATGGATTTAGTCTAAGTTTTCTGCCACCCTTTCATGCCATTCTTAACACAGTGGCAGCTATTTCCTTAGTTATGGCCTTGGTTGCTATAAAAAAAGGAAAAGCTCTCCTGCATCAAAGATGGATCTATGCAGCGATGATTTGCTCGCTCCTATTCTTGCTTTCGTATGTAACTTACCACTTCACCACTCCGGAAACTATCTATGGTGATGTCAATGGAGATGGGGAGATGTCAGAAGTCGAGCTTGCAGAGGCAGGTACTATGCGTACCTTTTATTTAGTAATCCTGCTCAGTCACATCGTTTTGGCAGCCGTAAGTCTACCCTTTATTTTACTTACCTTTTGCTACGGGTTTACGAATCACTTTACAAAACATAAGAAACTTTCCAGGAAAATATTTCCCGTTTGGTTGTATGTAGCGGTGACAGGCCCGGTCGTATATTTGTTATTAAGCCCGTATTACTGAGAACCATTTAAGATGGTTTTCTAATCCATCTGTTTAAGGTAAATTCTTCGTTTTGGAATAGTTTTTCCTTAATCTCAAATTGATCCTTGAATGCTGGGAAGAAAGCATCCCCATTCTCGATTTCCCGGTGCACTTCAGAAATGTACAACTCTTCGCATATGGGGAGAGTTTGCCGATATAGCTCCCCACCTCCGATGATGAAGAGTTCCCGGTTGCTGGCAGCTTCTAAGGCCTTTTCAAGTTTCGGGAAAACCTTGATGTTAGGCTGGGTTGTTAAAGTGGAACTTAGAACCCAATTCTCCCTTTTGGGCAGCGGGCCAGGCAGCGACTCCCAGGTTTTTCTTCCCATTAATAAAGTGTGACCAAGGGTAATTTTTTTAAACCACTTCAGATCTTCTGAAATTCTCCAAGGTAAATCCCCATCTTTACCGATCACATAATTTTCGGAAATCGCTACGATTGCTTTTATGCCTTTGGTGGAACTCATACGGAGATAGGTGCTTTGATGGCAGGATGCGGATCATAATTGCTAAGAATAAAATCTTCATACTTAAAATCAGTTATCCTTTCCTGTTCTCCAATTATTTCCATCGATGGTTTAGATTTGGGTTCCCTGGTGAGTTGCAGTTCGGCCTGTTCGCGGTGGTTTGCATACAAATGGAGGTCACCAAAAGTATGTACAAATTCATACGGAACCAGATTGCAAATCTTGGCGATCATCATGGTCAGTAAAGCATAGGAAGCTATATTAAACGGAACCCCCAAAAAAAGATCGGCACTTCTTTGATAAAGCTGGCAACTTAACTTGCCATCAGCCACATAGAATTGAAAAAGGGCATGACAAGGAGGTAGGGCCATTAAGTGCAATTCCCCTGGGTTCCACGCACAAACTAAGTGGCGTCGACTGGAAGGGTTATTCTTTAAACTCTCGATAACTTCTTCGATTTGATTAATACTGCCGCCATCTGTTTTTTTCCAGTCCGTCCACTGTGCCCCGTAAACTCTACCCAGATTACCATTATCATCGGCCCATTCATCCCAAATAGAAACTTTGTTATCCTGTAAATATTTTACATTGGTATCTCCATTCAAAAACCATAGCAGTTCATGAATAATCGATCGCAGGTGAAGTTTTTTAGTGGTCAATAGTGGGAACCCATCGTCCATTCGAAAACGGACTTGCTCTCCAAATACTGACCAGGTTCCCGTTCCCGTGCGGTCGTCTCGAAAAGTTCCGTTTTCTAAAACATGGGAAAGGAGGGACAGGTATGATTTCATAATAGGAATGCTGATGTTCTTGCTTTCGAGCGGAAAGAAATGTTTATTTTAAGGTCTTTCCATTCTTTCTAAATAATGTCGAGGATATCCTATTATTTATTTTTTGCCCTTTTTGTCAGCCATGTTTGCGTGGGACAACAGAAATCCAATGACTTTACACGCAGGGTAGGTAATTTTGATGGTAAACTAAACCGGTATTCTGGAAAATCCTTTATGAATTCAAAATTGAATTCGAAAATAAATAATCGGATCAAAATCGAAGAATGGCCCACCAAGTACTCTCCTTTTGGTGGTAAAAGATTTGTTTCCAAAAGTCCAAAAGGTTTAATTCAAAAAAGAATCCCATGGCAAACTATTCCAGCTGACCGTCCACTCCAGGACAGGAGGTCAAAATTGGCAGATGATAGAGTTATGGAGCCAGACTTAAACAATCGTTCCTCTGCCGCAAGTTCCGTCGAGTTCAGGGACGCGGTTTATTCGCAATTGGATAAAAGGGTGGATGACTGGCTAAACAAAGTGAACAATGTTTCCTTGCAGGAAATTAATCGTTATCAGTTCCGCAAAGGCAGACCATCGGAGCCTGGTTTTCCTGTTCAGCAAGCCGGCTCTGCTGGAAATAATGAAGTTCCCTCGATGGTTAGTCCCTCGAGTCCGAAAAATCTACCAGTAACTGGAAAACCGCCAGCCGGTTCATCTTACTGGTTGGGTCCACCAAAAACATCGGTGCAGGGGGGTATGCAACCGATACCTCGGGCTACTCAACCAAAGCCAACACCCAAAGGTGGATACCGTGCGGGCTCTCAACCTATTTTGGGACCTAAAAAGGTACGGGTACAGGTCGGCACATCCAAGTGATTCACGCTTGCATGTGTTAAAGACTCGTTTATGTTAGTGGGTTCACTTTTAATTAGGACGGCTAGCTCAGTTGGTTAGAGCGACTGGTTTACACCCAGTAGGTCACAGGTTCGAGTCCTGTGCCGTCCACCATTTCTTCTTACTTTATCCCATGCGTCATGTCATATCCGTTCTCGTCGAAAATAAGTTCGGCGTACTGGCTAGAATAGCCGGTTTATTTAGCGGTCGAGGCTTTAACATCGACACCTTAAATGTCGGACCTACCCATGAAGATGGCAGGTCCCGCATTACCGTTACGCTTAATGGTGATGAAAAAGCATTGGATCAATGTATCAAACAATTGGATAAGCTTATCGATGTAATCAAGGTGGAAAACTTTGTTGGCGATGAGGGTGTTGGTCGTGAATTGGTTCTCGTTAAAGTAAGTGCAAATTCCCAAACACGTGGCGAGATCACACAAATCTGTGATGTTTTCAGAGGGAAAATTATTGATGTCTCCACTTCCTCCCTGATTATTGAAGCCACAGGGAATGAAAACAAAATCAAAGCTTTTCTTAATCTTCTCGACTCTTTCGGAGTCACTGAATTGGCCCGGACTGGTACGGTCTCTCTCCGCCGTGGTTCGATGGAAAATTAATTTCAATCACTAGACAATCATAAGAAAACCCAATTAGGCTATGCCTGCAAAAGTATATACTCAAAAAGAGGCGAAAGTAACGCCCATTAAAAAGAAAACGCTCGCCGTTATTGGTTACGGTTCCCAGGGACATGCACATGCTCTCAACCTAAAGGAGAGTGGCTGCAAGGTAATTATTGGATTGTACAAGGGAAGTAAATCCATTCGTGTAGCGAAGCGTCATGGTTTCGAAGTAATGGAGGTTGCTGAAGCGGTTGCCAAGGCTGATGTTATTATGATCGGTGTCCCTGACATGAAGCAGGCTGAGGTTTATGAAAAGGAAATTAAGCCCAACCTTACCAAGGGGAAAACACTGCTTTTTACTCATGGTTTTGCAATTCACTTTGGACTGATCAAGGCTCCACGCGGAGTTAGTGTCATCATGGTTGCTCCTAAAGGACCCGGCCATATCGTTCGTTCCCAATACAAGGAAGGTAAAGGAGTTCCTGCCTTGATCGCAGTTAACAAAGGATCCGCTAAGGATGCTAAAAAAATTGCCCTTGCTTGGGCCGCAGGAGTTGGTGCCGCTCGTTCAGGAATTTTAGAGACTTCATTCAAAGAGGAAACTGAAACTGATCTTTTTGGTGAGCAAGCCGTTCTTTGTGGTGGTGCTTCTGCCTTGGTTGAAGCAGGTTTTGAAACTTTGGTTGAAGCCGGATATGCCCCGGAAATGGCCTACTTTGAATGCTTGCATGAATTGAAGCTAATCGTCGACCTGATGATTGAATCCGGGATTGCCGGGATGAGATTTTCCGTTTCTGAGACTGCTAAATATGGTGATGTTACCCGTGGCCCTCGTGTCATAAACGGAAATGTCAAAAAGTCCATGAAATCGATTCTTAAGGAAATTCAATCCGGAAAGTTTGCCAAGGAATGGGTGAAAGAATATCAAGCTGGACTGCCCAAATACAATAAATTATTGGAGGACGGAGAAAAGCATCCAATCGAAGAAACGGGTCAACGCCTGCGTACTTTAATGCCTTGGATTCCTAAAAAGAATATCAAGGGCGCTCAAGCCTCTTACTCTTAATTTAAAGAGTTAATTCTTGAATCGATTGATTCGCGGAAACTTTTCTGTGTAAGTCAAACACAGTGAATTCTCCCCGAACACTCCGAATAGCCACTCGTAAAAGTCCGCTCGCCCTATGGCAGGCGGAAAGAGTAGCCTTTTTGCTTCAAACCAAATTAGAGGTTCAAACTGAACTGCTCCCAATGAGTACGACGGGTGACCGGCAGACTCAATGGAATTTGGCAGAAAAAGGAGGGAAGGGGCTCTTTACCAAGGAACTGGAGGATGCGTTGATTCAAGGAGATGCCGATCTAGCTGTCCATAGTGCTAAGGATATGCCCACTGATTGCCCCGCGGGGTTAAGCCTTTCCGCATTTGTGGAACGCGACGATCCTCGTGATGTACTCATCCTAAAAGATGGTATGGACACTCCTAAAGTTATGGCAACCGGAAGTCCTCGCAGGCAAGCTCAGTTGAAAGATCGTTTTCCCCAATGTGCATGGATTCAATTACGCGGAAATGTTGAAACTCGTTTGAGGAAAATTGCTGAGCAGGATGAGGCAGACGGCACTATCCTTGCTGCCGCGGGTCTTGCACGATTAGGGCTGACGGGTTATCCAGGATTAAAATTTATGCATTTACCGGTGAGTGAAATGGTTCCAGCAGCGGGACAGGGTGCGATTGCATTACAGACGAGGTCTGGCGACAAAGATGAATATGTAAGATTAGGGAACCCAACGACTCAAAATGATGTTAGCATTGAGCGACGGGTTCTAGAGAGCCAAGGTGGAGGTTGCCAAATCGCACTGGGTGTTTGTGTGCAGCAGGGAAATCTTCATTTCTTTGAAGAGGGTGCTGGGTATCTTTCCTTTTCTTGTAATGAAATGAGTGAATCTGAGATTATGAAACAAATAAAAGATTTTTACAGATGAGTAAAAAAGGAATGGTTTATCTAGTGGGAGCGGGCCCGGGCGAACCGAAACTTTCAACCTTGCGTGCAAAAGAATTGATCGAAAGGTGTGATGTTCTTGTCTTCGACAACTTAGCGAATCCAGAACTTCGAAAATGGACCCGGAAGGAATGTATCCAAATTGATGTAGGTAAATCTCCAGGTCGGCACACCGTTGAACAAAGAGATATCGAAAAAACTTT
>MDTB01237825.1_pt1 | contig 15455 bp, 12 predicted proteins | sample 811161 | NCBI WGS metagenome assembly MDTB01 (sample SAMN05326650, study PRJNA326480) | marine metagenome | isolation source: seawater | place: Mediterranean Sea | collected 2009 | reverse complement strand
TGAAACAGCAAAAGAAAATAAAATTGATATGGTCAACGATTATAAAGTAGCAGACATTTCTCTTTTCGAATGGGGTGAGAAAGAAATTAAGATCGCAGAGACTGAAATGCCAGGATTGATGAGCCTGAGAGAAGAATTTGCAAATGAAAAGCCATTAGAAGGCGCCAGAATTGCTGGTTGCTTGCATATGACAATTCAAACAGCTGTACTGATTGAAACCCTTATAGAACTTGGTGCTGAAATAAGATGGTCATCTTGCAATATATTTTCAACACAAGATCATGCGGCAGCGGCATTAGCTAATAAGGGAATTCCTATTTTTGCTTGGAAAGGTCAAACAGAAGAAGAGGCATGGTGGTGCATTGAGCAAACCATCCACGGTCCAAATGGATGGACACCCAATATGATTCTTGATGATGGTGGAGATCTTACTGGATTGATGCATAAAAAGTATCCAGAAATGATGAAAGATGTCAAAGGCCTCTCAGAAGAGACCACAACAGGTGTCAAAAGACTTTACGATATGGTCAACGATTCATCGCTCTTGTGCCCTGCATTCAATGTCAATGACTCTGTTACTAAGTCTAAATTTGATAATCTTTATGGCTGCAGAGAATCATTGGTTGATGGCATTAAAAGAGCAACGGATGTCATGGTTGCTGGAAAAGTGGCAGTCGTTGCTGGATATGGAGATGTCGGAAAAGGTTCTGCACAAAGTCTGAGTGCTCTCGGAGCAATTGTCTTGGTAACAGAGATTGATCCAATATGTGCATTGCAAGCTGCAATGGAGGGTTATCGAGTAGTGACAATGGATGAAGCTTGCTCAGAAGCTGATATATTTGTGACTGCAACTGGCAACTATCATGTCATCAATAAAGAACATTTGGAAAAAATGAAAGATCAGGCCATCGTTTGTAATATTGGTCATTTTGATAATGAAATTGATGTTGCATCAATGAGTGACTATGAGTGGATTAATATTAAGCCCGAAGTCGATCATATAGTTTTTCCTGATGGAAAGAGAATCATACTTCTTGCTGAGGGTAGATTGGTTAACCTTGGGTGTGCGACTGGCCATCCTAGCTTTGTAATGTCCAACTCATTCACTAATCAAACATTAGCTCAAATAGAATTATGGAATAATTCAGAAAAGTACGACAATGACGTATATGTTCTTCCAAAAGCTTTGGATGAAAAAGTTGCTAGATTGCATTTGGAAAAAATTGGTGTGAAGTTAACCAAACTCACAAAAGAGCAGTCTGAATATCTTGGTATAAATGAAGAAGGTCCCTATAAGCCTGAAATCTATAGGTACTGACTTATTGTTGCGATGACTCTCTGATCATTTTAATTAGAGGCTCCAGAAAATTGAGCCTGATTATGGGGTCATCAATTTCTAAACACTTTTGCTTATCCTCTATCCTAAGTGGAAGAATCTCTGCAAACCTATAGCTTATCCAAGATGCGCTATCAAAATTCTTTTCATCATCGCCGTATATATTGACGTCGTCTAAGATTGCTTGAAGCAACTCAACCAAGTGAGTAAATTCTTTTAGAGGCTTATAATCGCCTTCTTTTTCTAAGCGCTCAATAGTTCCAATATTCAAGCCATCCTCTTGTTTATTAAGCTCTTTAAGCTGAAATTTTTGTGTCCCGATGGTGGTTATTCCTAGAAGACCATCTCCACCCTGATCCCAATCAATAATTTTTGCAAGTGTTCCAGTATCGTAGGTTTCAAACATTTTTGGATCAGTGCTTTCTCGACTCAGAATGATGCCAAACTCACTATCTTCGCGCATGGATCTACTAACCATATCTATATACCTAGGCTCAAAAATTCTCAGTGGCAATTTTGAATCCGGGAATAATATAGTCCTTAGGGGGAATATTGGTAACTCTTCTCTATCGCTCATTTTTTTTCAGCCTTACTTCTAATGCCTGTATAAAGGGAATGGAAGTTTTGTTGGTCATAATTAAGAAATTGTATTTATCCGTATCAAGTAATTCTAAGTTATTGATAAGGTCTTCATTGGATTTCACTATATGTATGTTCTCAGAGGATTTGAATGCATCTTCGATGTCCCATTCGAAATCATCATTAAAGAGAATAAAAACGGAGTCAGCTCTAGAAAATGAATTCACAACTTCGTCCTTCAATGTGCCTTGTCTCATTGTGTTTGAAGCCAATTCAGCCAATACGCATAGTTTTCTATCTGGATGCCTTTCCTTAACCGCAGCAATACCAAACTTAATTGATGTTGGATGATGAGCAAAATCATCAAAAACATGATTTTTTTGAAACTGTGGTAAATACTGAAGTCTTCTTTTTACTCCATTAAATTGGTTAATGGCTTTAAAGATTCTTTCTCTATCAAATCCCAAGGATCTCAATGCTGAAAAAGCTGAAACAATATTCATTAAGTTGTGTTTACCAAATAATTTGGGCTTGATGGTCCCTTCTATTGCATCGCATTCTTTAATCATAAATTTTTCATCTTTAATCATGATTGAATAGTCAGCTTCCTCATTAAAACCGAATGATTTAGTGGAAGACCAACTTCCCATGCTAAGCAAGTCTGTAATGTTTTCGTCGCCAAAGGGAACTCGGACTTTTGTTTTTGATGGCAGCGATCTAATTAATTGATGGAAGTGCCATTTAATTTGATCCAAATCTTTGAAAATATCTGCGTGGTCAAATTCAAGATTATTTATTACCAATGTCTCAGCTGGGTAATGGATGAATTTAGATCGCTTATCAAAAAAAGCTGTGTCGTACTCATCCGCTTCAATCACAAAATATGGTGAGCTGCCCAATGCAGCCGATGCTTCAAAGTTGATCGGGACTCCTCCAATAAGATATCCAGGATCTTCTCCCATATCTTTTAAGGCCGATGCAATGATGCTTGAGGTGGTTGTTTTACCATGGGTTCCTGCAACAGAAATCACTTTTCTATCAGAAAGTATATTTTTCCCGAGCCATTCAGGCCCTGAAGTGTATGGTAAACCTAGGTCAAGAATGTGTTCAATGATCTCCATATCTCTCGACATAACATTTCCAATCACAATTAGATCAGGCTCTATGTTGAGCTGATCAATATCATAGTTCGGGATGATTTCAATGCCCATTTCATCGAGTTGATCGCTAATAGGAGGGTAGCAATTAATATCCGAGCCGCTTACCTCATGGCCTGATTCTCTTGCTAAAAGAGCAAGACTGCCCATGAACGTTCCGCAAATGCCTAAAATATGAATATGCATGGTTTTAAATTATTCACCAAGAAATGAAGAATGCACTAAGAAATTTATCATCATGTATAAAAGTGCAACAGCGACGCCAGAGATTGGAGGAGGAGAAGCGCTCAATTTATCTTTCACCATTGACTTTGAAAAGATATGTCCCATTACCATTATTGACCATATAGCGATGACAAAAAATAATAAAGGCAACCAAATCGGAAGATCGCCTGATTCCATTAGATCGTTGTCACTTAAAATATCGGCAAATCGAATGATTAAGGGGCTGGCGATGATATTGAACAAGGCGCCTGTACCGAATAATGCAATCAATGTTCGAATATAATTATCCTGTGAACTAAATATTTGAGTTAATATTCTCAAAAATACAATCATCAAAGCAGCATCAACAAAGAAAGATCGAACAAAAACGAGCGGTGTTTCTGATACTGTAAAACCAGAAATTGACTGACTTAGGAAGTAAAATAAAAATACGACAAATAAAAGAAACATCGAGTTTGGCAATGCCGTTTGATCGGATTTTCTCAACAGAATATTCCAAAGAACTTTTATTAACTCAACCATGACAGACAATTCTATTATAATTTTGTCTTCAGAATAAAAATAAATACCAAGAATTAAGTTGTACCTAATTGAAGAACAAGAAAGCCTGGATCATTTCTTAAATGACATAAAGAATGAGGAATGCATTGCAGTCGATACCGAATTCACCAGAGTAAATACATACTATCCAAAATTATGCTTGCTACAGATTGCCGCTCCTTCTCTAATTGCGTGCATCGATTGTCTAAGTGAAATTGATCTGAATGGTTTATGGGAAATCATTTTTGATAAAAAAATTGAAAAAATTATGCACTCATGCTCTCAAGATATAGAAATATTTTTTCTGAATAAGGGAGGGATTCCTGAAAATATATTTGATACACAAATTGCTGCTGCTTTCATTGGTTATTCATCGCAAGTCGGCTTTAAAGAACTCTTAGAGAAAGAATTAAATGTAAAAATCGAGAAATCTCAGACAAGAAGTGATTGGAGTAAGCGGCCACTTGCAAAAGAACAACTAGAATATGCCTTTGATGATGTCGAGGATCTGATTGAGCTCGCATCATCGATCAAAGAGAAACTAATCACATTGAATCGGAGTGAGTGGGTCCTTGAAGAATGCGATGATTTAATTCATATGAAAATGGGTCTGATGGACACATCTGAAATTTGGAAAAAGACCAAAGGAATCAGAAAATTAAGAAAAACTCAACTTCATCTAGCTATCTTGCTTTCAAAATGGAGAGAAGAGAAAGTAGCAAAAAAAGACATTCCAAGAAAATGGCTGATCGATGACCATGAAATTATATCGATTGCTAAGACTGAAAACCTTTCAATGGATACCATGAAACAATTGATTTCAAGTAAAAGAATCTCAGAGAATGAAATCATCGAGCTTTATCAGTTCTTGACAGACACAAAAGTAAATGTCTCTGAACTTAATCAAAGAAAGAAGAAAAAGAAAATCAAAGATGAGGATCTCAAAGCTGTAAACCTTTATCTTGAATCTAAGTCGGCAGAGCTTGGAATTAACAAAGATATCCTTGCCTCAAGAAAAGATATGATCAAATTTATAGCAGAGAGAAAAGGTAAGTTGTGTAAAGGGTGGAGAGATAAATTAATGAGAGATGATTTGGAAAAAGCGCTTAATTGATCACTTTAATTCCATTAGTTTTTTTAACCTTCCATAAACATCATTAATAGATCCAAGGCCATCAATCGTTTCAAGAAGTCCTGCTGATTTATAAAAATCAATCATGGGTTTTGTCTGTTGTCCATAAACCTCTATTCTTTTTGTAATTGACTGCTCATTGTCATCATCCCTCTGGAGTAACTCTCCTCCGCTGGAGAGACATTTATCAATCTCGACTTCAGATGAAAAGTAGATATTTAAAGTTTTTCCTGTGAGCGAACAAGTTCTCCTGCCTGACAGTCTCTTAATTAGTATCTCGCTTGGAACGTCAATCAATATACAGTAATCCAATGGTTTGTTTAGATTTGATAATAGGTCATCCAAAGATTTTGCCTGTTTAATATTCCTTGGGTAACCATCTAAGAGAAAACCATTCTCACCGATTTTGGATAATTCATTCTTAATTAAATCTAAAACAATGCCATCGGAAACAAGCAGTCCCTCAGACATGATTTTTTGAACTTCCTGACCAAGGTCAGAACCTGATTCAATGGCTTCTCTGAGCAAGACACCCGTTGAAATTTGACGACAATCATATTCATCCATCAGTTTTTCAGCTTGTGTCCCTTTCCCAGAGCCGGGAGCACCCATTAAAATTAGCCTCATAAAAATACCTCTTTTAGATAGTTTCACTATTAAAACATTGGATGACTAGCTATCATATTCAAAATTCTTAAATTTGGAAGGGGTTATGACACCGAAGAATGCTTTTTATGCCCAATCAGGAGGGGTTACTTCAGTCATCAATGCAAGCGCTGCTGGTGTGATTGAAACAGCAAGAAAATATCCAAAAAACATAGGCAAAGTTTTTGCTGGAAAAAATGGAATCTTAGGAGCCCTTGAAGAAAACTTATTTGATACAAGCTATGAATCAGCTAAACAGATTAACCTCCTGAAATACACTCCTGGTGGAGCATTCGGTTCTGCACGATATAAGCTTAAAAGCATAAAAGAAAACAGAAAAGAGTATGAAAGACTGATTGAGGTCTTTAAGGCACACGATATTGGTTATTTTTTCTACAATGGCGGTGGAGACTCAATGGATACTGCTCATAAAGTATCGCAGATTGGATCGGAGTTGAATTTCCCCATTACATCAATAGGTATTCCAAAAACTGTAGACAATGATCTGCCCATCACTGATACATGCCCTGGTTTTGGCTCAGTGGCCAAGTATATTGCCGTCTCCACACATGAGGCAAGTTTAGATGTTCTATCAATGGCCGAAACATCGACTAAAGTTTTTATATTAGAAGTTATGGGAAGGCACGCAGGATGGATAGCTGCGTCATCCGGGCTAATTTCTAAAAAAAGAAATGATCCACCTCATATAATTCTTTTTCCAGAAGTTCCATTTAACAAGAGAGACTTTCTGAAAAATGTTGATAAATCGGTAAAACAAAATGGCTATTGCGTGATTGTTGCAAGTGAGGGGACGAGATACAAAAACAATAAATTTCTTGCTGATGCCGGAAGTAAAGATTCATTTGGTCATAAACAACTCGGTGGAGTGGCCCCAGTTCTTGCTGATATGGTCAAAAGCTCACTTGGATATAAGTATCATTATGCGATTGCAGATTATCTCCAGAGATCAGCAAGGCACTTAGCTTCTGAAGTTGACCTCAAGCAGGCTTACGCTGTTGGTGAAGCCGCCGTTAAGTCAGCAATAAAAGGAGAAAAATCAAAAATGATGACAATTGTCAGAAAATCAGATAAACCCTATAAGTGGTCGATTGAATCTACTGATCTATCGAATGTTGCGAATAATGAAAAAATGATGCCTAGGAAATTTATTACACCAAATGGTTATGGAATCACTAAAGCCTGCAAAGAATACATGGGGCCATTAATCAAAGGAGAGGGTTATCCGCCATACAAGGAAGGCTTGCCAGTATTTTGCGAACTTAAAAATAAACTTGTTCCAAAGAGGCTAAAGTCAAAATTTATGGTATGATCCACAAAATTTTTAACAAACTTCTAAAAAATACATACATGAGGAGTACACAATGAATGAAGGTCAAGCTTTATGGATTGCATTAACTGCATCAGTAGTTGCAATCATTTGTGGAGTTGTTTTTTCACTCCAAATCATCAAAGAATCAGACGGTAATGACCGAATGAGAGAGATTGCAGGGGCAATTCAAGAAGGGGCTCAAGCTTATCTGACCAGACAATATTCTACAATTGCAATAGTAGGAGTTGTCATATTTATATTAATGGGCGTTAGCGGAATTGGTTGGGCAAGCGCAATTGGTTTTGCAATTGGTGCAATCTTCTCTGGTCTAGCTGGATACATTGGCATGAGCATTTCTGTCAGAGCCAATGTCAGGACTGCTCAAGCAGCTCATCAAGGAATGAATGCTGCTCTATCCATGGCATTTAGAGGCGGGGCTGTTACCGGACTTCTCGTTGTTGGTTTAGGTTTATTAAGCATTGCCGGATACTATCTCATTCTGACATCTTCAGGTGTTTCTGTTGATGACAGTCTGCATGCATTAATAGGATTGGCATTTGGGGGTTCTCTCATATCTATTTTTGCAAGACTTGGTGGTGGAATCTTTACAAAAGGTGCCGATGTTGGCGCTGACCTCGTTGGAAAAATTAATGCTGGAATACCAGAGGATGATCCAAGAAATGCAGCGGTAATTGCAGATAATGTTGGAGACAATGTAGGAGACTGTGCAGGAATGGCAGCAGACCTCTTCGAGACATATGCAGTCACAATCATCGCAACCATGTTGTTGGGTGGTTTATTATTTAGCGGAGTAGAAGCGACAAATGCAATAATGTACCCACTTGTATTGGGTGCTGTTTCTATAGTTGCGTCGGTTGTCGGTGCACTATTTGTAAAAGCCAAAGAAGGTGGAAGTGTAATGGGGGCTCTTTACAAAGGTGTCATCATCTCAGGACTGCTTGCTGCCATTGCTTTCTATCCAATAACCGGAATGATGGGCATGGACATGGGTCTTTTCTGGTCTGCAATCATTGGGCTTGCATTGACTGCTTTTATGGTGATCGTAACAGAATATTACACGAGCACAGAATATAATCCTGTAAAGAAAATAGCAGAAGCGTCAAAGACTGGTCATGCAACCAATATCATTGCAGGATTGGGTGTTTCAATGAAAGCCACTGCACTTCCTGTACTGGCTGTTTGCTTAAGCATTTGGGGCGCTTATATGCTTGGAGGTCTCTATGGAATCGCGATTGCTGCGACATCAATGCTCTCTTTAACAGGAATGATTGTTGCATTGGATGCATTTGGTCCTATTACAGATAATGCTGGGGGGATTGCTGAAATGGCAGAACTTCCACCTGAAATCAGAGGGATTACTGATCCTTTAGATGCTGTAGGAAACACAACAAAAGCTGTAACAAAAGGTTATGCAATCGGATCAGCAGGTTTAGCTGCATTGGTATTATTTGCAGATTTCACAGCAAATCTAGAGGCAGAAGGAAAAATGGTTCAGTTCATGTTGAATGATCCTGCTGTAATCATCGGATTATTCGTAGGCGGAATGGTGCCATATCTTTTTGCTGCACTTGCAATGGAAGCCGTCGAAAGAGCTGCAACCTCAGTAGTAGATGAAGTTGAAAGACAATTTGAAGAACCTGGGATCATGGAAGGAACAGTAAAGCCAGATTATTCAAAAGCTGTCGATTTACTTACCAAGTCTGCAATTAAGGAAATGATAATTCCTTCCTTACTTCCAGTGCTTGTGCCTGTTGTCTTGGCAGTACTTATGAATATTATGATGCCTGAAGATGGAGGGATTAAGGCGCTTGGTGGACTATTGATCGGAACAATTGTTACTGGAATATTTGTTGCAATCTCAATGACCACAGGAGGAGGAGCTTGGGATAATGCAAAGAAATATGTAGAAGACGGTCATTGTGGCGGCAAGGGATCTGAAGCACATAATGCTTCAATCACTGGTGATACAGTTGGAGATCCTTACAAAGATACTGCTGGGCCAGCGATTAATCCTTTGATTAAGATCATTAACATCGTTGCATTATTATTAATCCCATTGCTCTAATTCATTATTGATTCATATTTGAATAGATATAAAAGGGTTACAATTCGTTACATCATGGAAGAGTATAAAATGCTAAAAAACACATTCCTCTTCCGTGATGTTAGTGAAATAATCTAAATGAAAGAAAAATACGAAGTCAGTTGCATGAAAAAAATTAGGATCATATCTTTCTTTCTAGTATTCATCACTTATGGAGCTCAGACTGCCTCATTAATGGAAGTCTTCGAGTTGGCAACCATCAATGACCCGTTCATCAAAGAAGCATTGGCAAATAAAGAAGTCATCATTGAAAGCAAACCTCAGGCTAGAAGCCTGATTCTGCCTCAGTTAAGTAGTTCGGCAATATTTTCTGATACTGATATAAATGGGCAAAGCACATTCCAGCAAAAGTTTATTAATCCTATTACAGGAGACGAAACGGTACTGACTAGTAATACTGATTTTATTCAAGAGTCTGAAACATTGCAGTGGGATGTCACGCTGAGACAGTCTATTTTTGATTACGGGCTTTGGATGAACCTTAGAAAAGCAAATAAGACAGTTGCTCAAGCTGAAGTGGACTACCTTTCAGCAGAACAAGACCTAATCATCCGAGTAGCATCTTCTTATTTTAGTATTCTAGCTTCAGAAGACACACTCGAAGCGGAACAAGCTGCAAGACAAGCGATAGAAAAGCAGTTAGATCAGGCTCAAAAAAGATTTGAAGTAGGATTGATAGCCATTACTGATGTCCAAGAAGCTCAAGCGGCTTATGATCAATCTATAGCCAATGAAATCATTGCAAAAAGAAGCCTAGCAACTGCCAAAGAGTCACTGAGATCAATTACCGATAGTTATCCTGGAAAACTAAAAAAACCGGGCAATGATCTCCCATTAATTATGCCTAATCCTCAGAGTGAGAATGATTGGGTTGACACATCTTTAGAGCAAAACCTAACCCTAATGTCTGCAGAAGTTGGTGTAGAGATAGCCAAGAGCGAAATCAAAATTCAAAGAAGTGGGCATCTTCCGACCATTGGCATGCAAGCAGCTAGGAGGGATACTGATACGGACAGCTTTAGAGCTGATAGTGGAGGAACGCTTAGCCCTGCTGACTCAGAGAATATTAATGATGGTATTGGTATACAAATGACTCTTCCGCTCTACAGTGGAGGTCAAGTCAGATCAAGGGTTAAACAAGCTGTTGCCAGACATCGAGCATCAAAGGAAAAATTAGAACGAGTGGCAAGAGAGACTACAAAGATTGCAAGGGATTCTTATCTAGGAGTGATTTCAGGGATCGCTACTGTTAAAGCACTTCAGCAATCGGTCATGTCATCTGCAACGGCCTTGAAAGCTACAGAAGCTGGCTATGAAGTAGGAACAAGAACAACGGTTGATGTCTTAGATGCTAGAAGAAGGCTCTTCTCAGCTCAGAAAAATTTAGCCATAAGTAAATATGATTACATCTTAAATATCTTGAAACTTAAGCAAGCTGCAGGAACCTTAACTGTTGATGATTTAGAGCAAATTAACAGCTGGTTAATGTAAATTTATCAAAGGTTTTATCAACTGTAAGATCTTATCTTTTGACCCCTTATTCTTTTCAATAACCTGCATGGCATTGTTTGTCATTTGGTTGCATCGCTCTTTATCTTCTGATAATTCTAAAATAGAACTACACAGCTCTTTATAATCGCTCACGATAATGATTGCTTGATTTGATCGGAACTGATCTGCAATCTCAAGAACATTATCAAGCTTAGGTCCTGTTAAAATTGGCTTCATCATTACGGCGGGCTCAATTAAATTATGGCCACCAATATCAAATAAACTTCCTCCAACAAATGACATATCGCCCACTGAGTAAAAGAAAAGCAGATCCCCAAGGGTATCCACCAAAAGGACATCTGAATCTATTTTTTTATCCTTATTTTCCGACCACTTGCAATAGCTCAGTTCACTCTGATCTAGGATTTTAGAAACAGCATGAAACCTTTCTGGTTTTCTGGGAGCAAGTATAAGAAGAGCATTAGGTATCTTTTCTTTGATCAATTCATGAGCCCTAATTGCTTCTTTTTCTTCACGCTCGTGAGTGCTTCCTGCCGTCCATGAGAACCTTTCATTTATAATTTCAGATTTGAAAAAATTTTTATCTATTGACGAGCTCAGATTAACTTCGATATCAAATTTCAAATTTCCAGTGACAAATGTCCTCTCTTCTTTAGCACCCAGTGAAATAAATTTCTGAGCATCCTCCTCAGACTGTGATGCAACGACGATGCCTTGTGAAACACTATCTTTAAATAATCCAAACAAGATCGAATACTTCTTCATTGAATCATCTGATATACATGCGCTGGCAAGAATCAATGGAATCTCTCTGGTTCCACAATAATGGTATATATTGGGCCATATTTCAGTCTCAATGATGATTGCCATTTTGGGTTTTGCCCATTCAAAAAATCTTTTTACAGGGCCTTTCAAATCATAAGGGAGATAAATGCTTATTACTTTATCCTCAAATAAATCCTCAATTAGAGCGGATGCAGTTGGCGTCGTACAAGTAAAGATTAACTTTGAATCTGGGTATTCTTCTAATAATGATCTGACCAGTGATTGAGCTGCATTTACCTCTCCATAGGAAACAGCATGTACCCAGATTGTCTGACTATTGTTTTGTTTTTTATAAAACCCAAATCTTTCTGCAACTCTATGAATATACCTTCGGTCAGATACTGAGCGAAAAACCAAATGTATAATCAATAGGGGTGATACTAGATATGTGAATATATCGTAGAAAAAACGCGATATTTTGGTCATGAGCATCATGTAATGATAATCCTTGAGTGATTACCAAACTAGTTTTTTATTGAGGAATGAGAAGACTTTGATTTTTGACTATTCGGATCTTCCGTAATCTACTTTTCTATAATTGACTTTAATTTCTTTGAAGCCTTCAGCAAACTCATCAACAATCTCGCCCTTTATACCATTTCTAATCTGATTGAGATCTCTTACAATCAAAGCCAGCCTTCCGACTTCCTCAAGTGGCATATCTACGCCTCTTCGAATATCTCCCTCTGTGTCCCATATTTTGCCATTGATTTCATACATTCTATCTATGAATGTATCTATAGACTTTCCATCTGGAATTTCTTTCTTATATGCGTTCAGCTCCTCTGACACGTCTTCATCAGTCCTTTGTGACTTGAGTAAGGTAATGGTGTATCGATCAATGATCTCTGAAAGAGGCATTTTCATTATTATATACCCCTTATTAACCACATTTTGAATAACCACAATTCAAACAAGTTTCGCAGCCATCCATAAGCACCACTGCAACAGTATTGCATTGCCCACATAATTTTGATCCTTCAGGAAATTCTGTATTTACAAATGCATCTTGTTGTTTGCTCTGATTTTCAAACTCTTGCCTCTTCTCTTCGATTAGTTTTTGCTGATGTTCGTCAAGGATTGGCTCAGTTATAATTCCTATATACTTGAAGTGTCTTTCAATGACATAGCCTAATTCTGCAATAATTGAAGGCATAAACTTTCCTTCTCCTGCGAAATAACCACCTTTTGGGTCAAAAACTGCTTTTAGCTCTTCTACCAGGAATGCTACGTCTCCACCTTTTCTAAATACAGCAGATAAAACTCTGGTTAAAGCAACAATCCACTGATAATGATCGAGATTTTTGGAATTTATAAAGATCTCATATGGTCTAAATTTTTCATGCTCTGTATCCTGATTCAAAACGATGTCATTGATCGTGATATACATTGCATGATCAGAGACTGGGGGTTTGATCTTATAAGTTGTTCCCCTGAGCATTTCTGGCCTTTCAAGGCGTTCATGCATTCGAACTACATTTGGCTCCTCTTGAGTTATTTGCTCTGATGCTTCATTGACCTGAGATTTTTCTTCGGTGCTGACTCTGTAGCCAACTATTTTATTTTCTATTCTTACCTTTGCCATTCTCAGAACTTCCCGTAATAACCTTCTTTCAGAGCATCAAATAAATTTGCTGCTGTGTGAGTCTCGCCGTCATATTCAATTTCCTCATTTCCAGCAACTTCTACTTCTTGTCCATCTTCTAGAACAAATACATATTTTGTTTGTTCTAAATCTTTCTCCTTAACAAGAACGCCTTGGAAAGCTTCTGGATTAAATCTAAATGTGGTGCAGCCCTTTAAATTTCTTTCATGAGCATAGAGATAAATATCTTTAAACTCTTCAAATGGAAAATCAGTTGGCACATTTGCAGTTTTAGAGATAGATGAATCAATCCATTCCTGAGATGCACTCTGTACATCTACATGTTGCTTTGGAGTAATATCATCTGCGGTAATAAAGTAATCAGGCAATGCATTTTCAGTGCCTCCCTCTGCGTTAATATCAGCCTTTGGATTGATTTTATCTATATAAGAAAGAAGCTCAAATGAATAAACATCTACCTTTTCTTTTGTTTTCTTCTTCTCTCTAATAACATTTCTGAAATAGTGGTGTGCAAAACTGGGCTCAATACCATTACTCACATTATTTCCAATTGAGAGAGAAATTGTGCCTGTTGGTGCAATTGATGAATGATGAGTAAATCTAGCCCCCTGTTTTGCGAGTTCTTCGATCAATTGAGGATCTTGTTGGCCAATTTTTTGCATGTAACGACTATATTTTGCATGCAAAACACTGCCTTTGACCTTATCTCCTACTACATATCCATCATCAAGCATCTCAGGACGCTTTTTCAGCATTTCGTGCGTTACATCAAAATCTTCTTTTAAAATTGGTGCAGGACCTTTTTCTTTTGATAAATCCAGCGACGCTCTCCAACCCGTAACTGCTAATTCTCTACTAACCTTCTCTGTGAATTCTAGCGAATCATCAGAACCATATTTCATGGTAAGCATTGTCATCGTAGAACCAAGACCAAGAAATCCCATTCCATGTCTGCGCTTTCTATATATTTCATCTCTTTGTTGATCAATTGGTAGGCCATTGATTTCAACTACATTGTCCAACATCCGAGTAAATACTTTGACTACCTCTCTAAATGTTTCCCAATCAAATTCAGCTTCATCAGAAAAAGGATTTTTTACAAACTTTGTAAGGTTAACAGAGCCAAGCAAACAAGAACCATATTCAGGCAATGGCTGTTCTCCACATGGATTGGTTGCTCTTATGTTTTCATCAAACCAGTTATTATTCATCTCATTGACTTTATCAATCAGAATAAATCCTGGTTCTGCATAGTCATATGTCGATGCCATGATGAGATCCCAAAGCTTTCTCGCAGGTATTGTCTTATAAACCTTGCAAGCTACTTGACCTTCTTCATTGGTAAGATAACCTTCTTTTTTAACCCAATCTTTCCAGATGACTTTACTGGAATCTTCTAAATCAATTTCCTTCGATTCTGGCAAGCTTGGATCTAAAGGAAATACAAGCGGCCATTCACTATCGGCTTTTACAGCTTCAATAAATTCATCGGTGATCAGAAGAGATAAATTAAACTGACGAAGTCTGCCGTCTTCCCTTTTGACCTTAATGAAGTCCTCAACATCAGGATGACTGATATCAAATGTTGCCATTTGAGCACCCCTTCTTCCTCCTGCAGAAGAAACGGTGAAACATGTCTTATCATAGATATCCATAAACGATAAAGGCCCTGATGTAAAAGCACCAGCCCCTGTGACATAAGCACCTTTTGGTCGAAGCGTAGAAAACTCATAACCAATTCCACAACCTGCCTTTAATGTTAAGCCCGCTTCAGTTACTTTATCTAAAATACCTGACATTGAATCTTGAATAGAACCGGAAACTGTACAGTTGATTGTTGATGTTGCAGGCTTGTATTCCATTGAACCAGCATTAGACATAATTCTTCCTGCGGGTATTGCTCCTGATCTCAATGCCCATAAAAACTCTTCGTAATGTTGGTCTTGTTTATCTGTTTCTTCAACTTCTGAAAGTGCTTTTGCAACTCGCTTGAAAGTATCATCAATTGTTACATCGATGGGTTCGGCGTTATAGCCTTTTAGACGATATTTTTTATCCCATATATCAACTGACGCATCCTGATGATCTATATCAAAAGTTTTAAGGCTATCTGTTTTTTCTGCTGTAGACATTGTTTTCCCTGACTTATATTTTGAGTCCTACATGTTTATTTCTGTATTCTGATCACACAACATATTGTGTATAGACAATATTAGATTATTGCCAATTTTCGCTGGTTGTCAAGACATTTTGATTTTGTTGTATTTATGACTATTTTCTATATTTTTCATATACTTATATTAATATTATGCAAACTTTACACATAGATTTTTCGCCAATATTTTTAGTTAATGTCACAAAGTTAGTAACACAATATGTTGTGTTCATGTTATTCAGAGATAATTAAGATTTTATTAACATTTTATTAACAATAATAATTTCC
>MDTB01008265.1_pt1 | contig 15455 bp, 4 predicted proteins | sample 811161 | NCBI WGS metagenome assembly MDTB01 (sample SAMN05326650, study PRJNA326480) | marine metagenome | isolation source: seawater | place: Mediterranean Sea | collected 2009 | reverse complement strand
CCTGAGGGTAGTGGTTCATATGCTATCAAAGACGTAGCAACTGATGAGTTCATCGTTCCATTTGAAGATTCTACAAATACGAGTTATACACAACTTAGTTGTGATAGTAATTCAAATTATTTTATTCAATACTTAGATGGATTTTATCCTGATAGAGTTTATAAAATATTATATAAATTAAAATATAACGATGGACAAGAACAGATATTTGATAATGATTTCGAATTTATAGTGAAAAGGAAATAGGTTATGGGTAATGAAAATTTAGAACGATTATTAGATTTAATCGCTGATGCTATAATACAAAGTGATATACCAGAACTTGTAGAAAAAATAAATGAATCTCAAAAATTTATCCGTAATGGTAAAATACAACAAGGGGCGGGTGAAGGTGTTTTAGCACTTTTTCAAAAAGATATTAAAGCTAATCAAGAAGATTTAATAAACTCACTCAATGTAAGTGTTGAAGGTGAAGATGTTCAACAAAATTTACAAGAAATAGCTGATAATATTAATTTTGATTTAATAGAAATCGAAGTAACTCCAAATGGAGCAATTTCCATAGTAGGTGGAGGACCTTCATATGACGGACTATCATTAACAAATTTATTAACAGATTTATCAACTAATAATCCATTAAATGTTAGTCAATTCATTTCATTAACAAATCAACAATCAAATATTAATATTGAACAAGCAGAAGAATTTTTAGATACAAATATTTTTGAGTTATTACCATCTGGTGATGCTAGACAGGCTAGAATTATTAGATTCTTTCAAGAATTAAATACACTACTTCCACCTCGTCCAGGTACAAGTGGTCAACCACCATTTGATTTTCCAGATGATGATGATAATATGGTTAATCGTGACGAAAATTTTAATTGGGTTTCTGCTAGTTTGTATGATAAAAATACAAGTATTTCATATGTACAAGATAATCAAGATGGAAACATTAATGAAGAAGAGGCATTTATTCATAGATTAAAATCAACGGCTAATGACACCAATTCATCAAGAACCATTGAGGATATTTACAATACAATTCTTCCTTATTTAACAGATATATTAGAGGATAAAATATCACCACAAGATGATAGACCAATCTATGAAAATCAATCAAGTGGATATTTAAAATTTAGAAATTTGAATCAAGGTATAATAATTCGTAATACAAATAAAGAATTTATTGAGGGTTTAGACCCAAATAATTTAACTTATTTAAATAGGTTAGATGAAAATGGAGATACAATACCTGGTACTGGTTTTACAATTACAATGTGGGTTAGATTTTTAGACAAAGTATCAGAGGGTACATTGTTTAATTTTGGTAATCCTATACTTGATGAAAATCCATTTGGATTTAAATTAGAAACTTATGTTTTAAATAAAAATGATGTTAATCCTGACACAGACCAACCTGATACATGGGGTGAAACCGTAAATCAAAATCAAGACTTAATAGATTCAGGTATTTTTCAAAATAGTAACTCCGCTAGATTTGTAAGATTATTAGTGAGGGAATATGGTAGTTACAATAATACAGTTTATGACCCTGGTCTTCGTACCTCTGCATTATGTGCCACAGATATTAATAGAATGTCTTGGAATCCTGCAGATTTTGATTTAGATACAAGTGACTATAATCAACATGATGAAACCAGATTATTATTAAATACATTAATACCTGAAGATTTTAACGAATGGTATTTCATATGTGCGTCATACAATCCATCAGTAATTGAACCAACTAACGTTAGTGATAACCAAGACCAATGGGATGCTTATAAACAAATACCAGAGTATTGGTTAAATCACATTACACCAAATGTAAACAATGAAGATAATACTGCTATTACACCACATCAATATACAAACTTTTCTGGTTTTGGAAATAAATGTAAAGTAGAAATCATATCACGAAGTGACTTACTACGAGCTCGTGGTTTTAAAGTGGATTAAAAATGCCAGTTAGTTATCAAATATTTTCATTGAATAAAATTGATGATGTTGGTTATTCTTCTGAAAACCCACAATTAACAACTTATGAATTACCAATAGTTATTTATGCAGAAGGAAAACCTCCATTTGCAGGAAGTATAAATCAACAAGATGAATACGCTGAAGCTAAAATATATGCAACATTGGATTACACTTTTGCTAGATATGATAGTACAACTAATACTTTTGTTAATTTTATAGATGTTCCTGCAGTAGAGGAAGAATCAATAACAGATATTGAAGAACCATATATAACTTTAGAAAATCAAATTATGTTTGGTTCAACTCAAGTTGAGTCTGCATTGGGACAAGGTGGTATTGACCCTTCTCAACAAAGATTTGAAGTTCCCACTAATTTAAATATAAATTCACCAGATGATATTTTACAATATTTAGGATATAGTGCTGATGACAGACAAGGGATGGAATTAATAAATTGTAAAATTAAAAAATTATTTTGGCAAGGTCAATCTAATAAAGTAATGATAAGAATACAAATTGGTGATGATAAATTTCCAACAATAGAAGATAAAAATTCAAATGAATTTCTTGAAAGTGTTTTTGGTCTTGACAATAATAGTAATGGTCCTTTTAATAATTTAAATGAATATCCTGAGGATTATGATGATGTTTTTAGAATAAAACCACAATATAATTTTAATACTAATGCTAATGTTTTACCAGTAAAAGTTAAAATGAAATTATCAATACAAAATTTAACTTTAAGAACTTTAAGTAATTCTTTTTTACAAGATACAGAGCAACAAGAAAATCAACAAACATCTACGGAGGAGGAATTTGTAGACACTTCAGACCCAAGTTTGTTAGATTTTAATGAAGAACAAATATCATTAAATTTTGGTGTATTGAATGGTGAAATTCCTGAACAAACATTATTGAATCCAATTGACCCATATAGTGGTATGGAGATAAATTTAATAACAGATAATAATTTACCTATATTTCAAAACACTCAACAAGGTTTAATTGATTCCGACCAAGATGGTAGAATTGCACTTGGTATGTTTTCATTCATTGAAGAAAACATTTCAGAAAATAATTTTCCAGATATTTTATCCACACCATTTAGTAAATATGTAAAAACAAATTTAGTAAAAAATGGTGATTGTAAATTTGTAAGACAAGTATTTGTAACTGGTAGTAATAATAACCCTTTAATTGTTGAACCAGATGGGGGATGGAGATTTTTATCTTTATTTGATAATGAATCATATACAAGTGATGATTCTGGTGGTTTAAATTATGAAAATTACTCTATCGATAATTATCAAAACTTTCAACCTTATGGTGGCCGATATGCATATGTACCTTTAAACATTGACATACATGATGGAGGTCTTCAAATATATAAAAATTTAGACACCATACCTGGATATGTGAGCCCTCTATTTTACTCTGGTGAATTTCCATATTATGATGGTCAAAATCAAAAAGCACGTAATCAAGATGATATAGATAATGCACTTGATTATAATAATCTTAACACTCTAAGGTCACTTTATCAACCAAAATTTCAAATTAAAGGTATTAGTGATACTAATAATTCTATACAAGACTTTCCTCATGTAGCACAATGGTCTATTACTGATGAGGCTTATTCACATAATAGGTGTTTACAATTCATTAATTTTCAAGTTTTTGATAATGATTATATATTAAATTATTTAATCTTAGATGGAGTTACTAATACAACATATCCTTACGGATATGCAAAAGATTCTCAATATGTATTTAATTATCTTTTGGTTTCTGATTATCATATAAAAGGTGAAATCAAAGAGGTGTTAGATGTACTTGATAATCCCAATGCTGTTTATCCATTTAATCAATACCGTGTTTTAAATCAAGTTCAAAAAATTTATGATAAATTTGATGACGAAAGAATAAATCCATATAGTTCTTTAAAAATAAGATTTAAAATGAAAACCACACATGTTTTACCACCAGGTAATTCAATTGATGATGAAGAAGACGAAAATACATTTAAAGAAAATCCATTAGATGAAAGTTTAGGGTATGCACCTCAAGTTGAGATTGGTGTATTAAATTCACAATTTCATGAAATACCTAAATCTGGTGTTAATGGGATTGGAAATACAGATGGCCAATATGACCACGATGGAAAAGATATATTTTTTGAATCACCAGGTGGTTTTAATTCTTTAAGATATACAAATACTTATGTTTTTGAAAACCAATCAAATTCAAGAGTTGGTGGTATGACAAGGTTTCAAAATTCTGTTATGAATGAATGGGAAACATTTGAATTTAATTACAATTTAACAGAACAAAATTTAAATCGTGGTTACATTTATGGTGTTCCATATGGGGGTATATTTAATGATGAACTTAATAATGGTCCTGTTGAAATTATGATAAATCATCAATATGATACAGGAGATAATGCACCTCAGGAGTCTATAGGTGATATATTTTTTAAAATGAATGGTTATCAAAATGAACCAGGTAACGGATTACAAAGTAGTTTAAATATGATACATCCTAAGACTGGGGAACAAGTAAATTGGTCAATTCAAACAATAACTGAAACGAATAACAACTATATGACAGTGAAAAGTGGAATGGGTATTGGTCCAGCGACTGGTGAAGAGTCTGGAGGTAATGGATTAAATTTAGAAGCTTATTTAATGTATGTTAGTGATGAACAAAGAGATGAAAATAATAATATTATATCTTCTGGATATATAGATGGTGCACTAAATAGTGATGATACTAAAAGAACAAATGTTACAGTAGCATGGTGGAATGGACAACAATGGTTTGTTGACCAAGGTGGAAGTGGGTATAATGCTCAAAACAAATTTACACCTGATAATAAAGCATTTATTTTAGGTAGATTATATGGTGGTGTACTTGATGAGACTTTTAAAATTTTAAATATTGACCAATACATAAGTAATGAAACTCAATTCCCAACAGATGGTGTGGGTAATTTACATTTATTTTTACAATCTGGAAATAACTTTCAAGGTAGGGTATTGATTGATGATATTGAATGTTATGAATCATATGAGTTCATACCAGAAGTTGATGTAAGAAAAAAAATATCTGTTGATAATTTTGGTAAAGCAGATTTAACAAAATACTATGACTCAATAATTCATGGACCAAATGGTACGAATGAATACAAAGATTCAACTGCTCCATTGGAGGCACAATTTTATTTTTATCCACAATATCCAACAAATGAAACATTTGTACAAAGAACACCAATTTATCAAGATTTTAAATTAGGTAGATTTTATATTTATGATGTTGATTGGGGTGATGGTTCACCAAATGAATTTTTAACACCTGAACAAATTGATGAAAACACAGCATTATATCACACATATGAAACACATGGTATTTTTGAAATCACTGGAATGATGTTAAGAATAAAAGTTGATGAAAATGATGAAATACAAGGTGTTATTTATAATAAAAAATTTAATTTAAGAATAAATATAAATGAAGGATTGGAAGAAGATTTTGAATATTTTGGAAGCAATGGGTATTCATTTTTACCATTTAAAAACACTACACCAATAATTGGAGGGATATCAAAACAAAGTTCTTATTATAAAAAAATAAAAAGACAACTTGGATTTTTAAATAAAAAACAACAAACACCACAATATTTTATTGATAACCCTAATGAGTTTCCAGTGTATTTTCAAGAATTTGATTATGATGGTAATGGAACTCTGAATGAGGATGATGCACAAGAATTTGGATTAGCAGGAAGAATTGATATAGAGAATTATATTATGTCTCTTGTAGATACAAATACTACAAATACGTTACCTAATGTAGAAGATGGAGAAAAAATAAATATAGATTTTAAAAATGATAGTGATAAATTAAAAACAGAACTAGCTTTATTGAAAATGGATAAAAATGTTGAACAAAATTTAAATATTCTACCAAATTATTTATTGGAAAGATTTTTACCTTCAATCACCACTACGGAAAGTCCACCAGAGGATTCATCTTTTTTAACAACATTACCTTTTCCAACAAATCTTGAGGAATTTGGATATTCAACAATTTTAGATGAAAATGGTAATTCAAATTATATATATTTAAAAAATTATTGGGAAACCAATGGACGACCTGATATTGCAGGATTAATAGATATATTCGATGATGCTCCTCCAGTTTCAGGTTCAATAAACAACCAACCAAGTCCATATTCATATTATCAATTATCAGGTCCTTTATTAACTTACACTTATCCATCTTGGGTGATGGAATACGTTAATCCTCCTTCTTTTTATGTAGATAGTGGACAAATATTAGAGCTTGAACAATTTGGTGTTCAGTATTTATCAGGTGATTTTACCATTCCTGAACCTAATCAAGATAGTACACCAAATCCAGTGGATTATTATCATAATAATCCGGTAACCACAACTATTGAAGGAGATAAGATTTACAATGGTATTACACCAATAAAAGAAGAATTAGGAAAAGGGATTGGTGATTGTGATTTAACCTGTATCAAGTATTATAATGAACCAAAATCAATTTGGGAAATGTTTGGATTTGAAGAGAATGATTTAAACATAATTGGTAAACCTGATGAACCAAGATATTGGAAAAATATTATTCCAAAAGACTTTTCTATATTTAATAGATTCGGAGTAAATATACCAGATATAAGTCGTGAAAGATTATCAAGTTTACCATTTCCACAATATTTTGAGGAGTTTAATATTAATAATGATATTAATATTGATGGTTTGGATGGAGCTGGTTGGGTATTACCTGATGGAGTGGGTTTAGGAGTTGGAGCATTTAGACCTGATATTGGAGCTTTAATTGGTAATGTTCTTGCAGGAAACGAACCAAGTACTGACTATGATTATCCTTCTTATGTTTACGATTGGTCTAGTGTTTATGATATACCAGTTGGTAATGGTTTACAACAACCTATTGAAAACTTTTTTAATCCTACTAATATTAATATAGATATTTATTCAGAACAAAATTGGATAACTCCATCTAATTTAATAAATGATTATTACTATCCTGTATTACCAAGATACAATGCTGGTGGTAATTTTATAGAAGGTGATTTTCCAAATAACAAAATACCATTTCCATTAGAGGCAACTATAACAAATGAAAATGAATCAAATGAAAATTTGATAATTAATATAATAAATGATAAATTAGAATCAGATATATTACAAGATAAAAGCGGAAATGATAATTTAGGTTTTGGTATTAATGATTTTAGTCCTAAGTTTGATAATGAAACACTAAGGGTTGAAAAATCTAAACCAAGAAGTATTTTTAGAACATCAAAAGAAAATGGAGCTTTTTAATAATGTCCCAATTAAAAATAATACTACAAAATAAACCTAAAGAGGGTGATTTGAGTCAATATAATTTTGATGTTAATTCAACTAACTTTAATTATTTAAATTCAACAAGTTTACCTGAAAACAATGATAAGTTTCAAAACAAAGATTTATTTACAAACGCTGTTGGAAATAAAATAAATGAAGATATAATTGAAAGAAATTTAAAATTTGAAGGTGACCCATCAATAATTATTGAAAATTTATATATTTCAAATGCAGGTGTTGGTGGTACTGTTAAGAATAATAAAGTAATTGTATATATGTTTTCTCAAGAAGCTTATGGTGGTGACCCAACACTTGATGGATATGGTGCTATAAAATCAAAATTAGAATCTAATACTGAGTGGATTATTTACAATGAAGGATTTGGAAATAAATCAGAGGGTTCAGATATTGGAAACATTGATGCATTAGAAGGAGTTGAAATTGTTTCAAATTTTAGCACTGACTCAGGTAACATTTCAATTGGTGATATTCCAGGTAGACAATTAAACATTGATGAAAATGTAGATGATGAGCGTATTCCAAGTAAAATAAAAGCTTTTAAATTATCAAGCGTAACTACAGCAGACGATATAGATAATTTAAAAACATCATTATTTGATGAAGCTAATCCAAATCCAATTTATATTGTTGTTTTTACAAAAGGTGATAAAAAAGTAGCATGGCCACTTAATACAGATAGTAGAAAAAAGAAATATTCTGTATTTAAAATTAGTAATTATGATTTGTTTACAAAAGTATCAACTAATTTTGTAGGTACAAATTATTTAGTAAACTTTCCATCATCAACCATAACTAGAACTGGTGAGGGTGGAGGTGGAGCTACAAAATCAGCTTGGAAAGTTTCTTCTTTACAAATTAGAATCAATACATTACCTGGTCAACTTAATAATATTTCAGATATTTCAACTTATCAAAATTCAATTCAACAAATGTTACCAAAAACTCCAATAAATGAAAATTCTTTTAATAGTGTTGAATGGTTAGGAACTTTAAACCCAAAAAATCAACTTGATAATACAGAAGAGGTTGGTGATTCAGCTGTAAGTGTTAGACATCCAGATTTTATACCTCTTACTACTTTTGGTTACGTTAATAATAACACGATACCTATAAACTATGAAGATTTACAAACATATCATACAGATTTTAATAAAATTACAAAAGCATCAGTTCCTTTAAATGTTGGGATTAATTTTGACGTTAGAGACCTGACAAATACAAATATAGTAACCGAGAACAGGCGTTTTTATTACTTAGTATTGGATTGGAATGATATTGATAATAGATTACAAACAATTGATGATTTTTTACAATCAAAACCAGAAAATCAAATTGAATATTTAAATTTACAAAATCAAAATCTTTATAAAGTAAATCAAGTTGGTTTTTCCATGGTATCTAATTTATACACAACACCTGGTATTAAAAATATTAAAATATTAATGTTTAGTGTAGCGGTACATAATAATGAAGGTGGCGAAGAATATGGTCAATTTGAAGTAGGTAGGTGGAAACTTATCACATCAAGAATTTATTTAGACATACCACCAAATCAATATCCTGACTTTAATGACGTTGGTGGAAGTGATTACACAACAATACCTTGGCCCTACACGACTGTTGTGATTGGTGGAGTTGACAACGATTCAAAATATAAAACAAGTGTTCAAAATACTTTAAGTAGTGGTAATGTAGGTGAAGACAGCTTAGACATTCTTGATGAAAAATTTTTAGTTAATGATATTGAAAATACTGAATTAGGACAAACAATAAAATCAATGGATTTAGAACAATGTAGATATTTTAACAAATATTATGGAATTAATGATTTACTTAATATAAATGTCAATACTAATGATGGTTTTAGACCATATAATTATAGAGATGATGAATTTATATGGGATGGAGAAACAAATAAATATTCTGAAGAAACTTCTGTCGGACAGATATTTATAGGTGATAACTTAGATTTAGATTTAAAACAAAGTTGTAAATTAGAATTAAATACAGGACGATTATCAGGTAAAACCATTTTAGATACAAGTGGTAATTCAAATAAAGGTATATTAATTGGTGATTACAAAGTTAAAAAAAAGAGAAAAGGTGAACCAATGAGAAGAGATTCATTTATAAAAGTTCCTAAAAAAACAAGTAATAGAAGAGGAGCATTGTAATGCCTGATTTTGAATTTGAATTTAATCAACAAGATAAAGATTTAGTTTTAACACAAACTGAAGGTACTTTTACTAATAGTGATTATATTCGATTAACCATATATCCAACAGAGGCACCTAATAATATAGTTGACTTACCAAACAGTGAAAAAGGTATTGATGGTAAGGCTATATTTTTTTCTACATTAGCTGATACTAAAACAATCGATATCTCACCATTTGGTGATGTTAATCCAAGTAAAATAATTGGTGTTGTTGAGTTACTTCCTGAAAGGTCTAATGATTTTAAAATATACAAAAATGGTGAAGATGTTTTTATAAAACCAAATGAAATATTTGATGAATTTGAATTACCTGAAGGAAATTATAGAATACAAATTGACTTTTTACAACAAGTTAAACCAACATATGGCGGAAACCCTATAGCTGATACTGATGATGTAGAGGGTGACACAGGTGGTGATGTAGAAATACAACAACAACTTTATGATTTTATTATAAAACAAATTTCAACCTCAAGAAAAGAGGTACGACTAAAAATATTAAATGTAAATCTTACACAAAATTCTCAGATAATTTTTAATCTAACCAATGAATTTAATAATTTTGAACCAGAAACAATAATTGATAATGACGAAAATTCATTAACATTTGGTCAACAAATACCTAATCCTAACTTTAAATATCAATTTAAACATGTGCTGAACTTTGGAACAGGTGACCATAATCCAATAATGAATTATGCATTTGATACAGTAACAGATGGCAGAGATAATCAATCTATAATATTAAAATTATATGAACCATTACCAACTAATATTAGTAATTTAAAACGTGTAACAATTGAAAGAGAAGTTTTAACCACACAAACTCAAGAAATATTTTATTTTTCTGATGTACCTGATGTATTTTTTGGTGATGGATTAGTACCTGATACATCTGAAAATTGGATAAATCCAGATGATAACCAACATGGTTTTCAAAGTTTTGATGAAATAACTATTTCTCAATCTATAGGTGATATTGAGGTTGATGGGTTAATATCATCAAGTAAATATAATTATCCTAATTTAAATACAGATTTTATTGAATTTTCAAATCATACATTTTTTGGTTCTGCTAAAAAGAAGTTACAAAATTTTAAAACAAAAGTAGAAACCATTCAAGGGCACTACTCTGAAATATCAGGTACACTTTCTGTATCAAGTTCAATTACAGGTGATTTACCTTTTATTATTCAAAAAAGAAAAGATTTATTTACAAAAATAAATAATGAGTTTAAAACATTTTCACCATATGAAAGATTTTTATACTTTGATGCACAAAGTGATTCGACCGCATCAGCACCAAGTTTAAAAAATTATGCTGATATTATACCTGTACATCAAGATGGTAAACAGGTAAATCATGTAGATGGTTTTAAAACATCATATGAATTTTCATCGGCTACAATTTCAACAGGTGAATTTGCAAACATCGATTTATTTACTGATAAGTATTTAGTTCAAAATAAACCATTTTTTAATTATAGTAGTTCAATTTATTTATCATTTTTAATGAAAGGTAATAGTGGTAGTGCTTTAACTTGGGAGAATAGAAATAAAAATCAAAGTCTACCATTTCCAGAAGATACACTTTATCAAAACAATATATTAAATCCTGATATGACAGGAAGTCAATATCAAAGATATGTCTTTCAAGCATCTCAATCATATTTTATACCAAACACTACAAATAATGATTTAGCTGATTTAGAATTTGGTGAAGGTGACTTTGATGCTGGTTCAAGTAAAATAACAATACTACATAGTAGTACGAAAACAGGTTCATATAAAATAAAAGATACTACTAATAAATATCCAACTACAGTGGTAAGTCAAAGTGGTGTTCCGTTTTTTGGTTCTGTGATGCCAGGTGGTGAATTGTTTAGAATATTTACAAAAAACAATTTATCATCAAGTCTACTTGCTTACTATGATTATCAAGGTGTAACGATTGATGATAATGACTTTGAAGTATTTGATAGAAGTGGAAACAACAATACTTTGGAATTTGCAGGTCAATCCGGTATTTCAGCAGATGGATTCACATCTGGTTCAATCATAGATGGTGTTCAAGGTGGTGATGCTTTTGCATTTAAAATAACTGGTAGTGATGATGGTGCTACTGGTAATCCGACTTTAACAACCAATGATTCTACAGCTCCAATTGAAACCACTCCATTATCAATGTCGGCAGTTGCAGGTGATGCTGTTACTGGTTTCACTATGGCTACTTTTTATCGATATGATGGTACTGGTACAGATAATTCAATAATGTCTATAGGTATCTCAACTGGTTCGGCACCATTTAATGAATCAGATGCAGATGGTTGGCATCTTTCAAGAAGAAATACAAATAAAATTCTTGGTCAAGTAACACGAGAAGGTGTGGACATTACAGGTGAAAATGACGATGATAATGGGTTAAAATCAGGAGCTACTACGATTAATGATGGTAATTTTCATCATGTAGCATTTACTTATGATAATTTGACTGGTACGGGTTCGATTTATTTTGATGGAGTTTTACAAAAAGAAGGACATTCAACAGGACTAATAACAGGTAGTAATCAGATTTATAGATTAGTTGTTAATACTGGAACTGGTGGTGCACATGGTCATGATGATAGTGCATTTGATGAAACAAGATTTTATACAAGAGCGTTAACACCTTCTGAAATAAATCAATTGTTTTTACATCCTGATGGTATTACAGAAACAAAAATCACAGATGTAAAAGTAACATTAAAAGACCCAAGTGATGTTTTACCATTTGATAATATTTTTAAAACAACATCGACTGAATTTACAAATTGGTACAATACGGCTTTAAGTGAAGCAGAGACTTTTGATACTAACAATATTCATTCATTTGAAAATAATTTACCTGAATATATTCGTGAGAGTTCTGATTATCAAGATATGAAAGATTTCTTAAATCTACAAGGTGAACAATATGATTTAATTAGAAATCACATTGATTCATTAGGGACTTTACATAAAAGAGGATATAAACAAACTGATTCTCCACCCGATAATACTTTACCTATGTTATTGTCTAATGTGGGTTATAATGCAATAAATCCATTTAGTGGAAGTTTAACCGAAACATTGGGTTCTTATTTAAGTGGTATTACATCAATTGATGATATTAAAAATCAAACTTGGAGAAAAACACTTAACAATTTAATTTACATTTATAAATCAAAAGGAACAAAAAATTCTGTAAGAGCATTATTAAATGTCTATGGTTATCCACCTGATGTCTTAGAATTTCAAGAGTTTGGTGGAAATGTATCAACAACTAATAATGTGTTTCTTGATAAACCACCTGCACCTCGTGGTTCTCGAGGTACACCACCAATTGATACTGATTTAGTTAATACAACATCAAGTTTTAGTTTTACAACCAATAAAGAAAAAATTTATAGATATATTTTTAATGGTAAACCAGACAGAAGTTTAAATCTTAATTGGTGGATGAATGATGCTAATATAAATACCATTCAATTTATTTATAAACATGTAAACACCACTAATACACAAACTATTTTAAAATCGAGTGGAAGTGTTGTTGAAACATTATGGGATTTAAGATTAGTTCCAAGTTCAGATGGTATAAGTTCATCTTTTGAATTTAGATTAAATAATTCACAACAAGCTGATTCAACTATTGATTCTAGAGGTTTTTCAATGTCATTGGCTTACGATAAAATGAATGATGGACAATTGTGGAATGTTATGATACAGAGAATGACTGGTTCTTCAGGTGGTGCTGGAACAATTGAGTACAGATTACATGGTGCATTACAAAATGAAACACAGATTGAAAAATATAATTATGTCACGATGTCAATTAGTGGCGGAATTGAAGGTGGTTCAACAGATGGTGGTAAAGGATTTTTTGCAAATCAAAACTTCCAATCAAGTGGTTCAAGAGGTATTACAACTTCATCTAATTTAGTGGTTGGTGAAACAGTTAGTGGTTCTTTAGCTGAAATAAGAGGGTGGTCAACTTCATTAAGTACATCTAAATTTAGACAACATGTTTTAAATAAATTTTCTACTGTTGGGAATACGTTATCATCTCATTGTCATGATTTGGTTTATCACTTTAAATTAAATGAAAATTATAATAGTTCGTCAATTTCAACAAACAATCAACTATTATCAATAGTTGATGCATCTCCAACGATTAATTACACAGATTATTCATTTAATTTAAGTCAAAGTTTTTTTAATAATTCATTTATTTATGGATTTGATTTTATAGATGTTAATAGATTAAGTTTACTTGATAATACTTCACAAAAAACGAATGATAATAATATTCTAATAAATCCTACAATTGGAATTAAAGGAAATTTAAATTCAAACATTTCTGCAGTAAAATCAATTACACAACAAAATAATAAACCATTATTCAAAACATCTACACGATTGGAAATTTTTAAGTCACCACAAAATTTTATTGATAACTTTATTATTGATAAAATAAGTGGATTTAATTTAGAAACATTATATGGAAATCCAACTAATTTTTACTCAGAATCTTATACACAACTTGATAATTTTAGAAAAGACTTTTTTGATTGTTATCCAATTCAGTCTGATATTAATACATTTGTTAGGTCACATGAAATTATGTTTAATAATTCAATTGTTGAAGGTCTACAAACCTTAACACCAGCTAGAAGTACTTTTAGTGAAAACTCAAAATTTGGTGTTGAAATAAAACCAACAATATTAGAAAAACAAAAATATGAAAATGAACATCATAGTGTTGAAACTAATCCAAATACATTTAGTGCGAGTGTAAGTCCAAGTCCAGATTTATCAACATCTGAATTTGTTCAACCAAAAATAGGTTCTATTAATGCTAATGTTACAAATGTTTCTACTAATGAATTATCAAAAGATGCATTTATAAATGTTAATGTTACAAATACATCAACTTATGAATCACCAAAATTAGGTTCAATAACTACATTACCATTACTTACTGATTCATCAGTACCAACATCTAAAGATGGAAATATCGATTATGCGTCAAGAGCAAATCAATCTTATTCTGATGTTCATAAAAATTGGGGACGAACAGATAGTGATGTTCAACACATTAATTTTGCAGCACCAACTGGTTCTGATGGGACGTTTAATACTTATGATATAGACACTCGATTTGTGTTTAATGCTATTGGTGATTGTGAGTACTACTCAGCTTCATTTAATAACACTGTTTTGGGCGCTGGTTCTAGTAATTTTACAAATATAAATAATTTTTATAATCATTTACAAATTACAGATGGACCTGCTGGAAATGTATTTTACACTCATTTTAAGTCACAGAATAGGCTTATAAATGCACAACACGAAGCAGGTAAAGATAATACTATCAATGGTAAAAGAATGGGTAAAACAAGATTTATGAGAGAGTTTATTGATAGTGATGGTAACCATCAATTAGCACTACCATTAAATCATGTTACTAAATTTAGTCAACCATTCAAAGAACAAATGATAAACGGAACACAAAATACTAACCCTGGTTTTTTAAATGTTCGACAAGATGACTACGCTTCGTCTTCATTTTATAGAGTTAAAGTAACTGGTGGTGAGAATCAAATTTATGTTAAAGGTACAAGTAATCCAACAAAAGACGATTCTGATGATAAAATAATATACTAAATTAAAAAATACTATATTTTTTTAAATTATTAATATTTATATATGAATTAAAGTATTTCTATATAGGAGAAAAAAATGGGATATTTAGATAATTCATCAATTACGGTTGATGCAGTCTTAACAAAAAAAGGTAGAGAAATTTTAAAAAATGG
>MDTB01142437.1_pt1 | contig 15457 bp, 9 predicted proteins | sample 811161 | NCBI WGS metagenome assembly MDTB01 (sample SAMN05326650, study PRJNA326480) | marine metagenome | isolation source: seawater | place: Mediterranean Sea | collected 2009 | reverse complement strand
TTGTATATGCAGTTGAATCGTAAACAATATTTGGAATGCCTGGCGCCGCACCTACAATAATCGTGTCAATACTCTGAACTGAAGGAACAGGAAAAATCTGCTGATAGTCAATATTATAAGCAACATCGGAATAAGAGCCTGCTCCACAGCTAGAGCAGCTAGAAAAATTCATAATATGACTTCCACAATTGTCATCTCCACCATAGGTGATCTCTGCTGCATTGGTTTGAGCCGCTGTTTCGTCAGCATCCATCACTTTAATCTTATATTGCTTGGTAGGATCCATATTGATATTGACAGACCAAGTTATTGGTCCATCGTTATTATATTCATAATTGGACTGATAGATTAGATTTCCATCTTCCAGAAGCTTAAAATAGGGATCTGGATTGTTTCCGTTAAGAAGCTCCCATCCCCATGGTTCCCCAAGCCAATTCTCGCCAATATTTAATATGGTAACCTCAGTAAGGGTATAATTATCGAGGGTATCCGTATTATTATAGCCTGAATACTGAACAGGATAAGCGCCCGGCTGAGTATATATTTGAACTCCTGGGTTTTCATCATTAGAAGTGATACCGTTTCCAAAATCCCATTCATAATAAAGCAATCCTGGGTTGTTATTGGTGAAATCAACCTCAAGCGGTAGACAACCAATCGGTGGGTTAGAATTAAATCCAGAATTTCCAATGGCAGGCGTCTGAATTTCAAGCGTAATAAAGAAAGGCACTGGAATATTTTCAATATTAGCCCCTGAAGCGGTTACATCAACTAAAATACTGACCTCTACTTCATAAACACCGGCAAGAATAGGCGTACCATATACATTTATACATCCATACACATTGTTCTGAGGATTGTAATTACATCCATTAGCGGCATTGTTGCAAACCCAGCTGAGTCCAACAGGAAGCGCGATACTAACAATTTCAAAGTTATTAATGGTTGCGCCACTTGTATCTGTGGGCATCACAAAAGTGATATCTTCAGAATATGGCTGACCTGCGAACCCTACCGGAAGTGGATCTGGATAAATCCCAGCGACGGTGTAGCTATTGTCTACTGTGCATTGTGCAAGTGAATAATTAGTTATAAATAGAGAAATAAAAAGAAGCGAAATAGTGAACAATGGTCTCATAGCTTGTCTATATGTTGGCATAGATATTTTAGATTCGTTGGTCTAAATATAATAGTATTTATTTTAAGGTTTTCAACAATTGTTGATAAGTACAAGTTATAATATGTTGATAAGTAGAACCTTAACTATGAATAACTTCGGTTTCGCATTCTTGCTTTTCCGAAACATGTTTTGTTATTTTAGAGAACCAAACGAGGGATAAAAGGTTTGTCAGCGGACAAATTCCTCCCGATAAATTTCTTGCTAGATGTATTTAGAAGGGTATTGAGCAATGCGAATAAAGCTTTTTACTGAGAAGGGTTTAACCCTCAGAATTTATACCAAGCATTTGATGCTGTGAAAACAAAAATCAAAAGAAAGTTTGTCTAAGGGACATTGCGCGAGTAATTGTTCTAAGTGTTGAATGAAAATTGAGCGTCAGTCGCATGGAAATCAAGATTCAGGATTCAGAATCATCGAAAGCAAAGAAAGCCCTGGGGTTTGAAAGCAGAGATGATTGGAAGTTTAGAAGTATTATTTTGAGTTTTCGGGCGATAAATATTACGGAAGCCTCATAACAGTAGTTTGGCGATAGATGTTGTTCGCAACTGAATTGAAAGCGGTTTGCAATCCTTCGCGGAATGCAAGTCGCTTTACTGTTTTAAGGACTTTAGTTTTTCTTAAATACCTTTAGAGATCTATTGCCTAGTTTTAGATAATATACATTTGAACTCAAACCCGAAAGGTTGATTTGAGGATTTATTTCATTCAACTGACCTTCAAATATAAGTTTGCCATCTATACCAAAAAGTGAATACTGCATTGGGTATTGTATTGCTCCTTTTATCATAATAATATGAGCAGAAGGATTGGGATAAACTGAAATTTGCTTAGGATCATACTCAGAAAGCGATGTAAATGGGTTACAATCCACAACCGAAGACAAATAATTGAAGCGGGTCTCAATGAAGGATTTTAAACCATATATCGTTCCACCAGGTCCAGGTCCAGTATTCAAATTGGATTCAATATTGGTATCAAATTCGTTATTACTGTACATTTTGTTGTTGTCTGCATATACGTATTGCTGAATCAAGACCTTATAATTATCAATAATTGCATTCAGATAAGTCGGATTAAATACCGTATTTAATAGCAAGCAAATCTCTGAAGTGTACTGGCTCATAAATAAATCGTTCTCAAATACACGTTCCAATAAAGGTCGCTGTCCCTGATAAAAGTCAATGGACAAATTGGTCATCGGTGTTTGAACACCAAAAGCGTAGGAGCCAAAAGTTTCATTGGCATCCCATTTAATCCAATGCCATTGGTCTGTAGACATATTGTGATAGAGGTAATAATTTCTTGCGGATAGCGTATACGTGTCGAGATTACTGAATAAATTATTGAATGCAACAGAGCTTAAAAATGGACCTATATCCAAGCGAGAGGGCAAACCTGATTCAAATTCCGCATCTGAAGAACTATTTAAGAAATAAATAAAATCTATCAGATCATACCAGTCATCAACCTCCTCATTGGATTTAAGCTCATATGAAGATTCATATAAGGACTGATCTAGACCCAAATATTCAAGACTCGCCTCCCCATCTCCTCCTCCAAAATTTGAGCCAGCCTTGAAGAGGTTTCCGTCATCATCTCCTATTCGCCAATCTAAAAATTGGTCATCAATTTGTTCAATCATCGTATAAAAGCCCCAAGCTTGACCGTTGTAGGTTACACTCGCATAATTAGCTCTTGGTGCTGGCACGCCTCTTTCTCTGCACAAGTCAAAAAATAGTTTTTCCCGCATGAAAGTTGGGTCTTTGAATCCATTGCTGAAATTTAGTTTTTTCAAACCATCATAATTCTGATCTAAAACAAATCTATTAAAGTCGATTTTAAAAGACTTTTTATCCCCAGGATGCATGCCACTTGAATTACCCTTTAATCGAATTCCCACACTATCAAAAGTATAAGTCCCCGTTATATCTGTTAAAGTTAAATTTGCGGGAATATATACAGAGCCATTAATATCCATGTCTTCGTAATTTTGTTCGAGCTGTTGCCAAAAATCACTTTGAGGAAAATCAAGCTCTATCGATACCACCTGATTGGTAGAAAATAGATTTGCTCCTTCAATTTGTGAGAAGATATTTCCAGTAAAAAATATAAACGATATAAGAAAAAGTAATTTTGATATTTTCATTTGAGATTGAATTCGAAGTTTATAGTTACGTTTTAATCATTTTACGAATCTTTGATGGTGTAAGTTAACATTTCCATTAAAATTAATTCACATTTATAAAATAAGCGGTCATTGATAAAACATTCATTTATAAAAAACTTAAATTTGATAAATACATTTATGATGTCTTTCAAAGTCAAACTTATTTTTCTTTTATTGAGTCCATTGATGGCCTGGACGCAACCAAACTATACAATCTTAACCAATACAAATCCTCACCCTGGAAATTTATTTTTTCATGTAGGAGGGCCACCAAGCAAACCGGTCAATATTCTAGAGGCATCAGGAGAACTAATTTACTCCGAAGACCTTGGACTCAAAGGCTGGGCTTGGCAGGTAAATCTAAACAATAAAATCACCTATTTTGATAGGCAATCTAAGGGGTGGTTCGTAATGGACTCATTAAAAAACGTTGTCGATAGCGTCTATTGTAAAAATGAATACATCGCAGATCTCCATGATTTTCTTGCCTTAGAAAACGGTAATTATGTTTTATTTTCCTATGATGAACAAGAATATGCCACGGATACGATCTCTCCCAATGGAAGCCAAGATGAAACAGTCATAGGTCTGGTCATACAGGAGCTAGATTCAGCGCACAATGTTATTTTTGAATGGAAGAGCTGGGACCATTTTTATATGTCTGATTATCCCGATATAAATTATAATAATAATACTATTGACTTTTTACATTGCAATGCCATTGATATTGATGAAGATGGTCACTTTTTAATCTCAAATAGAACAATTTCGGAAATAACGAAGATTCACAGAACAACTGGAGAAATCATCTGGAGATTCGGCGGAGCGCAAAGCGATTTTACTTTTTTAAATGATTACCCTTTTTCTCAACAACATTGTATAAAAAGTCTAGGGAATAATAAGTATTTACTGTATGACAATGGTAACCGGAGTGATACATATACGGGTGGTATAAAAAGATCAAGAGGCGTAGAATATGAACTTAATCTAAATGACTACACGGCCACGAAAACATGGGATTATGTGCATCCCGATTCCTTATTCACACCGTCAATTGGAAGTATCCAAAGACTAGATAATGGCAATACGCTAATTAACTTTGGCAATAACCAATCTATTGGAAGAGGATCAGTTATTACCGAGGTAGATTCAAATAATATAGTTGTTTTTGAAATTGAATTAGATACTGGAGAAAGATCATATTGCGCGAATAAAGCGGAGTGGAATTTTTATACTGAACCTACTGTCGAGCTTGGCGACTTAAATGAAAAAACAAGCGAACAAATATCGATTTATCCTAATCCGTCGAGTGCAAGTTTTCAAATTGAATTGGAACAACAAGACGAAACGTTCAGAGAGATTGAAATTTTTAATATAAATGGAGAAGCGCTCGTTTCGATGCGATTTCTTGAGGAAAATGCAACACACATAGTGTCCATAAATGAGAAACTTAGGACGGGCGTTTATATTGTAAAAGCGACATCGAATAAATATTCCTATTGCAGTAGAATCTGTATTACGAACTAAGTTTGATTCTAGAATCAACCAAGATGTACCTCTTCGATTACCGACGTCACAGCATTTAGTACTTCAAAAGCGGCGATTGCCATTCTATTCTCGGTATCTAAGGTTGGGTTGACCTCAACAACCTCAAAACATGCTGTTTTGCCCGTACGAATAAAGGTATTAATGATTTCAATTACTTCATCTGTATCAAAACCTCGTGGAACAGGTGTTCCTGTTCCTTTAGAAATTCGATCACAGTCGAGACTATCTACATCAAAGGATATATAAATTACATCACAAGAGGAAAGCTTCTGAACGGCCTCGTCTAAGCATGCATTCATTCCTCTAAAACGAATTTCATCCACTGTATAATTTCTGATGTCATGGGCTTTCATACAGGCATCCTCGGGGGCTTCCGTATCTCTGACGCCAAAATAAATAAGCTCAGATGCTTCAAGTTTTTTACCGTCTACGCCAATATTTTTAAGATTCTTCCAATGTAATGCAGTTTCCTCTGGAACTTCATTGATTTGGTGTGTCATATTATCAATAGACAAACCCGCAGCAAGCGGCATTCCATGAACATTTCCTGATGGAGAGGTATATGGTGAATGTAAATCAGCATGTGCATCCACCCAAATTACACCTAGTTTTTTATCCGAATGCGCGGCCTTGACACCGCTCATTGTTCCCAATGCAGAGGAATGATCGCCAGACAAAACAATAGGATATGAATTGGCTTCAATATTTTTATGAACGCATTCGCTTACACGACTGCATACATTTACGACACTCCCAATTCTCTTTGCAAAGCTATTTTTTACTTTGTTGTAAATGGATTCGTTTTCAGTTTCAACATCCTCATGAAGATATCGATTGAAATAATTATGGTTCTGATTAATCGCCGCAATTTCAATAGCATCAATCCCTAAATCTGCTCCTCGAGTCCCAGCACCTATATCCGATCTATTTTTTAACAACTTTATCTCTTTCATCATTCTAATGTGACTTTATGTATAACCAATTGCTTTGCGCCGAAGCTAATAAAATTTCTCAAGAAATAATATTATTCGATTTGAAATCAAGGTTTTTCACGGATTATTATGAGGTCGGATTACTTTGTTTTGTACCTTTCAAAAAAAGTAGCATTACATAAGTAAATAAGAAAACCTATGGTCCTCAAAAGTGCTTTCAAGAAAATGAAAATGCTCATTGTACTTCAGTTTTTGTCAATCACTTCGTTATTTGGGCAGTTATCTACGTCATTTTCTGGAGAGTTAATTTACAGCATTGAAAAAATTGATGCAAATAGCTTGCAAAGTAGCTTCGGTAATGAGAATTCAAACACAGAAGAGAAACTAATCATTTACGCGAAAGACTCTTTAATCAAACGTGTTCATTTCAATTCTGAAAATGGCATTCAGGAAAGCATCGAGCATTTATCCTATGGAAAAAAAATCTTACTGCTCAGCATTGATTCTGTGCATTATGCTGTTCAGGTACCAACGGAAAAAGCCAATGACGAAAAACATCTTGATAGTACCTATCAGCTTTCCAATAAATGCTTTCCCAAAGTCCGTTTTGCTGGCCTGAAAGGAAAACCCATGTTGCTCTCACACCCGATGCTCAGCAATGAACTTCACATATGGTTCAATAAAAGAATACCTCCTAAATACAATGCAGTATATGACCAGCTACCTGGACTTCCATTGAAATACTACGTTATATCCGAAAAAGGGCTTTACTTGTATGAATTAGAGTCATTAAAAAAGTATGATCCTCCCCTTTCCATCTTTCAAATTCCAATGAATACTGTGATCCTTTCACTTAAGGAATTTATTGATCTTCTAGAAAACCAAGAGTAACCAAAGCCTTCTATTTAGTTTATAATGAACACTTGAGTGTTCAAATATATGGAGCAAAAGTCCAAATTCTGAGTGGCTTAAGGTTATATTCGTAAAACAGTACAAAACGAATGGAGGAAAACGAATTTATACCCGTAGATAATACAAAAACAAAAAGACGTCCTGCTAAAAAAACTAGTAAGTCAAAAAAATCTAGTAAACCAAAAAAGGGAAGCTCCGTATTTGCAAAAATTGATACGCAAAAGCTTGCAACTATTTTAGGCTCATTTTTCCTTCTTTTTTCTATCTTCTTATTTCTCGCCTGTGTGTCCTATTTATTTACCTGGCAGCAAGATCAGGACAAGCTGATAAATGCGTCCTTTTTTGATTTCATATTTGGTCAATCCAATGTTGAAGTTCAAAATTGGCTTGGGAAATTTGGTGCATGGATGTCTCACATGTTGATTTATAACCTTTTTGGTATCACGTCGATTGGTCTCTGTTTCCTAATGTTTTTATTTGGCTTCAAAATTTTATTCAAAAGATCATTGGTCGCAGGAGGAAAGGCTTTTTCAATAACGGTGGCGTTTATGCTTTGGGGTTCGCTCTTTTTATCCTTCTTCTCAGAAGCGATTCATATGCTTGGAGGAACGTTTGGCTTTTATGCCAACAACTGGCTACTTCAAACACTTGGATCTATTGGAACCATTAGCTTAGATTTATTATTGCTTTACATCATCATTACACTCATATTCAACCCAGATTATAAAGCTATTTTCAATTACTTGTTCCCGAAGAAAGAAATAATTGAAGGCAATACCGCTGACGATAAAGAGCTTTCCGAAGATGATAACATGGTTGTAATTAACCCTATAACGGAGGAAGAGATCCAAGAAGATGTCGTTTCGGAAACCTTAAATTTTAGTGACGAACAAAAAATAGAAGAACCGTTAACAGAAGAGGCAAATACGGCCGAAAATGAACCGCTAGAAATGAAGGATCCAATCAATGGTTCAACCGAACAAAATGAAAATGAAAAACTAGCATCAGACGAAGCATTTGAAATTGAAATAGCCGAAGAAGAGGCGATGGTTGATGAAAGCGAGCTTGGAGAACAAACATTGGCAGAAAAGCTAGTTGAAGAGCATGGTGAATTTGATCCAAAAGCCGATTTAGAGGGCTACCTTCTTCCATCGGTAGAACTTCTTAAAGATTATGGATCAAGTGGGGTTTCGGTCAATAAAGAAGAGCTAGAGACCAATAAAGATAAAATTATTGAGACCCTATCAAATTATAAGATTGACATCGCTAAAATAAAAGCAACGGTTGGACCTACTGTAACGCTTTACGAAATCGTGCCTGCACCAGGAGTTCGAATCTCAAAAATAAAAAACCTTGAAGATGATATTGCTTTGAGTCTGAGTGCGCTAGGAATCAGAATTATTGCACCTATTCCCGGAAAAGGAACCATAGGTATTGAAGTTCCTAATTCTAGCCCTGATATGGTTAGTATGCGCTCATTGATTGCTTCTGAGAAATTTCAAAACCACGACGGTCAACTTTCAATTGTGATGGGTAAAACAATTACCAATGAAACGTTTGTATTCGACCTAACCAAAATGCCTCACTTACTCGTAGCAGGTGCAACAGGCCAGGGTAAATCGGTTGGACTCAATGCAATTTTAATATCTATTTTATACAGAAAACATCCTTCACAGGTCAAATTTGTACTTGTAGATCCTAAAAAAGTAGAGCTTACACTCTATAATAAAATTGAAAGGCATTTCCTAGCCAAGCTTCCTGGAGAAGAAGAGGCAATCATTACAGATACCTCAAAGGTTGTCAATACATTGAACTCTCTTTGTATTGAAATGGATGAGCGATATGAATTACTAAAAGACGCGCAGGTTAGAACAATAAAAGAGTATAACGAAAAATTTATCAAAAGGAAATTGAACCCTGAAAAAGGCCACAAATACCTTCCATACATTGTTGTACTGATTGATGAGTTTGCCGATCTAATTATGACCGCAGGAAAAGAGGTTGAGCATCCTATTGCAAGAATTGCTCAGCTAGCTCGAGCCATAGGGATACACCTCATCGTTGCAACTCAGAGGCCTTCAGTAAATGTTATTACGGGAATGATCAAAGCAAATTTCCCAGCTCGAATTGCTTTTAGAGTATTGTCCAAAATAGATTCTCGAACAATTCTAGATGGCTCTGGGGCAGACCAGCTAATTGGAAGAGGAGATATGCTGATCTCGACAGGACAAGAAATGATCCGACTGCAATGTGGATTTGTCGATACGCCCGAGGTTGAGGAAATATGTAGCTTCATTGGAGACCAAAGAGCTTATCCGGACGCACTGATCCTACCAGAATATGTGCCTGAAGGAAGTGAAAGCAAAGGGGATATGGATATGGATGAAATGGATGCAATGTTTGTGGATGCGGCTCGTATTGTCGTTATCAACCAGCAAGGTTCAGCAAGTCTTTTACAGCGAAAATTGAAATTAGGATACAACAGAGCAGGTCGTATTGTAGATCAGCTGGAGTCATTGGGGATTATTGGTCCATTTCAGGGAAGTAAAGCAAGAGATGTGCTATATGCGGATATAGATTCTTTGGAGGAATATTTGAAAGTAAAAGGATTACTCTAGGCTATTTAATCTCGAGCGGCATTGAATAATGCTTTAGATGAGGAATTAAGTACTCAGAATAAGTAGGATTAGCCAATACCAAAAATTCATCTTCATTTAATCTCGCCTTATCACCCAGATTCTGAATTACCTGTTGGGCCCAAAGCTTCCGTTCTTGAGGTTTAACAAAATTGAGATTGAAATCGTAAGGATTTATCTTCTCATCTAGCTCGAGTAAGCCATACTTTCCAGATAAAATATAAATTTGATTTGCTCCCCATGATTCCGCATAGTTCATCCAGGATTTAAAAACCTTAGATACATACATGTCCTTTGCTTTGACAGACCTAGACTGTTTCTCTTTAACACAAGCAACAAGGGCTATTCTTCGCTTAGTCATTGTCGAAATATAAAGCATTTGCCACCAATAGCTTTCCGTTTTCCCAAAACCCCCTAAAAAGCGGATTGTCACAGAAATAAATCAACTCTCCTTTGCCGTAATTTTCAATACCGAGAATCATTGCATTTCCTTGATTATCTGCCGCCTTTGACCCGACAAATCCTGAAACTTGCTGAGCATTTTCCGAAAGAGATAAAACCGTCTTTCCATTTTTCAAGCTAAAGTTAGATGCTGATTGTCGCAATGAATAATACCCCTCATAACCGAAAGTGAGCGGACTAGATTTAGCAAGCAAGTCGCATTTATAGATGGCTCCCGTTATCAGACCACTTAGCTCTTCTCGTTCAGTTGCAGAATAATCTGGGTCAATATCTCTGACAGAAATATCAAAATCGGCAACAAAATTATAGGAAGCGTCACCGAAGACAAGCAAACGTCCACCATTCTCAATCCAAGGTTTAAGCTGTTCAAGTGCGCTAGCGGAAAGCTCTCCTTCTGGAAGAACGATTAAATCAAGTTCATCAATACGATCCAATTCAGATACGCGAAACATTCTAAATGGCACAGCCAATTCTTTTTCAAAAAAATGCCAAATCTCACCTGTATTCAAAGGAGATAAGTCCCCGCCGGAAAGAACTCCTACTTGTGGAAGGAATATTTCGTTGTAAGACGACGAACCAAAATCTTTCCCCTTTGAAACATAACCAGAGGCCACAGGATGTATATCAATCCATGAATCTTTTGCAGCACCTTGCAGAATTTCATCGAATTCAGCGATGTCCTTATTGATTCCTCTAGGAATGACAAGCGTACCAACTGGAAATACCTCATCCTCAATCTGAAATTCCTTTTCAGCCACTTTTACAGCGATATTCTGTGACAGAATTGATTGTAAAAATGCCGCTGAATTCATTGAATTCCATTTGCACAAATAAGCGTAACAATTTGGCATCGGATTCCGCTCAAAGCTTTGAGACCAATTGTCAGAAACTTCTAGGTCACCTTTAAAACCATGGGCATCTAAGCCATAGGCATAGGGTAAAGACCAAGCCGTGATGTCGTAAGTTAAGGAATCAGAAAGGTAAGTTTGTGGTTCGAAAAGTACCTCAACCATAGGTCCTTTGGGCTGATTCGTCGAAACCACTAAATCACTTGTTGTATATTTCAAAGTCTCCTGCGACTGACTGTCAAACGACCAAGCATTTGCAACACCTTCTTTTGCAACATGACCAAATTCAATATCATGCGCGCGCAATAAGTTTATTATTTTTTGAAGTTTATCATTTGCGCCTTGGAGGATATAATGGTCATACTTATATTTCCGATTTAGGCTAAACGCATTGTAATTTTCAATTAACTCCTTTTTATTTTGAAAGCTCACCTCTACTGTTGACAATCCAGTTGTAACGTGGTGATCAATGCGGTCCTTAAGCGTTAAAGTATCCCCTAGGTTTGTACGCACACTTTTACCAGCCCTACCACTACCCGCTTGCTCATAGGTCATCCCGATTGCACCATTATACATGGGATATGTATCACCATAGCTTGGATACAGCAAATCAAAAATTTCTTTCGAGAAATATAACCAACCTTCCTTATCAAAGTACTTGGCGTGATTTTTACCAATTCGCTCCTGAAATTCTCTTTGCCAATCTGTAATGATTTCATGAAATGGCTCAGCTGCCGGTGGAAAATAATAGGGCTCATTGTATCCTTGCTCATGAAAATCTACATGCACATGGGGTAACCATTGGTTATAAACCTTTATTCTTTGCTGACTTTCCACTTGCGTAAGCCATGCCCAATCGCGATTAAGGTCAAATAAGTAGTGATTAAAACGTCCACCTGGCCAAGGCTCTTTGTGTTCTATTGACGAAGGGTCTATATTTTCAGTAATGGATCCGTATTGTTTGAAAAAATTGACATAGCGGTCTCTTCCGTCAGGATTCAGACAAGGATCAATAATTACAATTGTTTCTTTCAACCAGTCTTTATGCTCAGTTAAAAGTTTATATGCCGTTAGAATAGCTGATTCTGTCGCTGAACTTTCGTTTCCGTGTACATTATAGCTCAACCAAATTATGGGTAGTTTCGAGCTGCTATCGCGAAGCGAATGTATATTTCGCAATTCATCTAAGCTCTTGACGTTTTCCTCGCTGCTCATAAAAAACAAAATCAGCTTACGGCCTTCGTTGGTTTCTCCATATTCTAGTATTTTACTTTCGTTCTCAAAAGTATTATGGAGGTTTTCATAAAAAGAGATTACTTCATGATGCCTTGTAAACTCCAAACCTATTTCATGACCTAAAAGAGATTTTAAGGAAGGGAATTCTTGAGAAAATGCATGTGATGAAAGAAATAATATAGTAAGGAGGATAAACTTTTTCATGATAAAATTTTACTAAAAGTAATAAATAAACATTGCCTCGAGTTAGGCATCAAGCTGCTGCATCTCAACAAGTTTCGCATAAACGCCTTTATTTGACATCAAGTCCTTATGCTTGCCTGATTCTGCGACTACTCCGTTTTCAAGCACCAAAATCATATCTGCTTTTTTAATGGTAGAGAGGCGATGGGCAATAACAATGGAAGTTCGATCCTTCATCAAGAGGTCTAAAGCCTCCTGAACCAACTTCTCTGAGACAGAATCAAGTGCCGATGTTGCTTCATCTAAAATCAGAATAGTCGGGTTCTTTAAAATAGCTCTTGCGATGGCTATACGCTGTTTTTGACCACCTGAAAGTTGTATTCCACGGTCACCGACTTCCGTATCTAAAGCATCCGGAAAAGTCTGAATAAATTCCCAAGCATTGGCTTTTTTTGCGGCATCTACAACTTCATCTTTCGAAGCGCTTGGGTTTCCAAATTGGATATTCTCGAATATACTTCCGGAAAATAAGAGGACATCCTGAGGCACATATGCCATATTTTCACGCAAATAATTTAAATCGAATTCCTCAATAGATTTATTGTTCATTTTGATAACGCCACCTGATACTGAATAGAAATTTAATATTAGACTGGCTATCGTTGTTTTACCAGAGCCACTTGAACCCACTAACGCAACGCGATCGTTTTTATATATATCAAAAGAAACGTCTCTTAAAACTTCTACATCATCTCTTTGGGCATAGCGAAAATTAACATGTTGAAAGGAAATAGACCCATCTATTCCTGTTACGTCTTTACCTGATTTTAATTGTGTCTCCCCTAGATCATTGAGAATCATCATAAGATTTTCAATGGCGCCACGTGTCTTTTGGATATTCGCATATAAATCAGGCAGTGATCCAACACTGGCGCCCATCATAATGGTGAAGAGTACAAATTGATAAAAACCTTCGTTTGAAAGCTCTGGTTGAGGACCTTGTGTCATTAATAGACCCTGCCAAACTATAAAAACAATGGCGCCAAATAAACAAAAGATGATAAAGGATACAAACAAACCACGCCAAATGCCGCTCTTTACATTTAAATTTCTGATTTCTTTTGTTTTCTTACCATAATTTAATATTGAAAAACGTTCAAAAGTAAAAGCTTTTACATTTGAAATTCCAGATAAGGTTTCTTCAATGATTGAATTTGACTCCGCTGCATAATCCTGTGCCTGCTTGCTTAATTTGCGGATAAACCTTCCAAAAACGACGGCTAGAACAGCCATAACAGGAACGGTCCCTAGCATTATTAGGGCAAGCTTCCAAGAAATCATAAATAAAAACGCTACACCTCCCAATATGATAATCACCTGTCGAAAAAACTCTGCGATCGTCGTACGCAGTGTTTCTTGAATTTGGGTAATATCCGACGAGACCCTACTGGTTAACTCACCAACTTTATTAACGTCAAAAAAATTCATTGGCATATAAACCATTTTTTTGAACGCCGCATCACGAATATCACGCAAGGTATTTTCCGTGACATTATTAAATATAACAACGCGAACAAAAGAGAACAACGCCTGAAATGCAAATAGAATAAACAAGGCGAATGCCACATCCGTAGCATTTTCAAAAGTCAAGAATTCAATACCTTCCTTCGAAACAGATGTATTGGTTGTTGTAGACCCCAAAAGCTTGCCCATTAAATAAGGAAAAACCAATCCTGCGGAAGAAGACAGAAAAAGGAATACCCAACCAACAAGATACCACCATAGATAAGGACGGATAAAGTAAAGAAGTGAAATTTTTGATTGAAACCTTTGTTTTTCTTTCATGGAGCCTTGTCCCAAAATGAGTCTAATTTTTCAAATACAAAAATAATGGTTTCATCGAGTATAGCTTTTTTTTAAATATTTTTCTTCGATACATTTGTATTCTATAAAAAAAACCTATCTTTGCAGTCCTCAAATGAACATTAATTTGAATTTAAAGAAATGAAAAGAACGTTTCAACCTTCGTTAAGAAAAAGAAGAAATAAACACGGTTTTAGAAGCAGAATGGCGACTAAAAACGGAAGACGTGTGCTTGCTGCACGAAGAAGAAAAGGAAGAAAGAAATTAAGTGTTTCTTCTGAAACACTAGCAAAGAGATAGTTAAACGTCTTTTTGATAATATTGAAAAGCCCTCTTTTGAGGGCTTTTTTTTATGGGAAATAACCTAGAAAGTAATCCTTGAACTTTGAATATATTGAATATATTGAATAACTAAAAAAGCCCTCTTTTGAGGGCTTTTTTTGAATACGTTGATGCAAGCATTTTACACCAATATTTTTGGCGCCGCTGCAAGAATTGTAGGATCTGTCTCAGCTTTAAATGTCTCAAAATTCTCAACAAATTTAGATGCAAGCTTTGCTGCTGTGTCATCGTACGCTGCACCATCAGCCCAAGTTTGCTTAGGATTCAAAATCTCATTAGGGACATTCGGACAACTCGTAGGATACGCCAACTCAAAAACAGGTAGTGTATCAAAAGAATTTTCATCAAGCTGTCCTTCTAGCGCAGCAGTAATCATGGCCCGAGTATAAGAAAGCTTAATTCGGCTGCCAACGCCGTAGCTTCCACCAGACCAACCAGTATTGACCAACCATACCTTGGTGTCAGAAGTTGAAAGTTTTTCTCCCAATAGTTTCGCGTACTTCGCAGGGTGCAAAGGTAAAAATGCAGCACCAAAACACGCCGAAAATGTTGTTGTTGGTTCTGTAATACCAACCTCAGTTCCAGCAACTTTAGCTGTGTAGCCAGACATAAAGTGATACATCGCCTGCTCGGTAGTTAACCTAGAGATTGGCGGTATAACACCAAAAGCATCTGCAGTCAAAAAGAATATATTTTTGGGTGCACCTCCTTTTGAAGGCAAAACAACATTATCGATATGATGAATCGGATAAGAAACGCGTGTATTCTCTGTTATCGATCCGTCTGTATAATCAGGTGTGGAACTTTCATTTTCAAAGCCAATATTCTCTAACAAAGCACCAAATTTAATGGCATCATAAATTTGTGGCTCTTTCTCCCGAGAAAGATCTATTGTTTTAGCGTAGCATCCACCTTCAAAATTAAAAACCGTCTCATTACTCCAACCATGCTCATCGTCACCGATTAAAGCTCTCTGCGGGTCTGAGGACAAGGTTGTCTTACCTGTTCCAGATAAACCGAAAAATATGGCCGTGTCGCCCTGTTTACCAATATTAGCAGAGCAATGCATTGACAAAACGTTTCTATCGTGAGGTAAAATAAAATTGAGTACGGAAAAGATTCCTTTTTTAATTTCACCGGTATATCCT
>MDTB01048989.1_pt1 | contig 15457 bp, 6 predicted proteins | sample 811161 | NCBI WGS metagenome assembly MDTB01 (sample SAMN05326650, study PRJNA326480) | marine metagenome | isolation source: seawater | place: Mediterranean Sea | collected 2009 | reverse complement strand
GTTTTCAGAAAAAGAGACATAAATATACCCATCATGAAAAAGGACATCCAATAAGCCCCCTTGACCATGAACTAAAATATCAAGGTTATGATTAATAGAAGATAATAGGTTGTTTTTTAAGTTCAGCTGTTTAAGTTCACCCGACTTTTGAGTAATGATCAGTTGCGTCGAATTTATAAACGACATGCTCCAAGGTTTTGATAATCCATCCATCACTTTCGTAAGGTTAAAATCCGTGGAGTAAAGCGGTAAACTGAATATTAACAGTGTGAAAAAACGAAGGATCATCATAATACCAATAGTATTATAGGGTAGGACAAAAATACACACATTAAATAATATTAAATAATGTAAAAATAAGGGGCGAACGCACCAATGACGAACAACACCAATTTTGAAATCGTTGATTTCTTAGCGTTTGGTAGAACATAAGACGTAGCTATTATATGGTCTAAAACGGGACCTTAAGGTCTTTAAAGAATTAAATCGTTTCTAAAAGCTGTGGCAAGATGTTGAATGTAATCTGGCCCAATTTCACAGCACCCACCAACAATGCTTGCGCCAGCATGGACCCAATCTGTTGCATGCCGGGTATAATTTTCAGGTAAAATATTTTTATCTGTCCCTCGAGGGTCGCCATGGTGCCAATGCTTTGGCAATGCATTAAATGCATTGGCATAACCACCTGTTTTGCCATCAAAATTAAGCATTTTTAAAGCAGGTGTAATGCTACTTGCATGGCAACAGTTAAATAAAATAGCATCAAGCGAAAACGCTTGCAATTCAGTGGTGATATTTTTAACAGGGTCACCACTGAGTAACTGTGTTGGGTGTTGATCATCGAGAATAAACGCCACCCAAATCGGTTGGGAAAACGTTTCTGCAACAGCAATGGCTGCTTTTGCTTCAGCAATAGAACTCATGCTTTCAATTAAAAAAATATCAGCAAACGGACTTAACCAAGTTGCAATTTGATTGTAAATCGGTTGTGCAGCGTCTGTTGAAAGTATCAGATCCGGTCGGTAAGTGCTTTTAAGCGGTGGTAAGGACCCTGCAATTTGAATGTTTCGATTCTGACGACGCGCAATATGGGCAAGTTCACCAGAACGTTTGGTTAAGCGTTCAAATTCATTCATACGATCAGCTTTTTCTAAAATAGAGGGCACAAGCGCATAGTTATTGGTGGTAATAACAGTGGCGCCTGCCGCTATAAAATCACGGTGAATCTCAACAATTAAATTATCATTCTCATCAAACGCAGAGGCCGACCAAAGGTTACTGTCAAAATGTGAAATGCGTTTTTTAATTTCACGCCCCATACCGCCGTCCAATAAGGTTAGTTTTCTACTCATTTGTGTCATTCTATCAAAAAAGTAAGTATGATCAATATGAATGAGTAAAAAATATTGTATCTAAGAGCAGGCTTGGAAAATCACTTGGTTTAAATACTGGATTACGCATATCAACCACTATCATCCAAATGTTAATATCATAATAATGTAAAATAATACTTGGTTTATGATAGGTTGAAGCCATTCATACAGTCAGGTACACACTAAAATGACGTGATGGTTATAGGTTAAGTTAAGCGGTAGCTTAACATTAGGAGTCAAAAGATTGTTTGAAGATAAAAGAATAAGGGAAGTTAACTATTATCAGTTGAAGAAAGGGAGGGATGTATATTTTCGAGCCAAAATTTAGGAATGTATTCTCAAAAATACAATCACAATTTAGACCTGACCGTTATAAAGAAACTGCCAATGTATTAAAATTAAAAATTGAATCATTTATTAAGATTGATGCAGAAAATAATCCATTAGATTCAAAAAAGACATCTCGAGATCTTATCAATTTAATTCGTCAACTAAACGAATACTGTACACTTAATAAACCTACAAAAAATGAGTTTTTAGACATTTTAGACATAGTGGATCTAATGACAATATTTTCAGATGAATATAAATCCAATAAACTAGCGAGCATAAGATCGATGGTATCTTCATCAAGGCGGGTCTTATTTGAACTGCTTGATGATACAATCAATCAACTCAAGGCTCATCTGGATCAGATATCACCCTTACAAGAATCAACACTAACTGCGTTCTCTAAGATAGAAAATGACACTGTGTTTAGCTCGCCATTATTTTTAGGGCGAAATAATGATAATACACCCCAGGAATTATCACCGTTAGAAAAAGTATTAGCTAAATTAGTGGCACTTCAACAACGAAAGCAGCATGAGGCATTAGGAATAAAATCAGCAACGAAGGGATCGGAACCATCCCCTCCAGAAGACCATTTTGAATTGCCCAATCAAACATCAGCGAACGGAACTCTTTTAAGGCGTGACGTTTCCCAAGTCCCAATGCTATCAGACCAACGTAATGACGTTAAACATCAAGTCGAAGACATCCTGTTATTAAGTCAACAGATCTTAAAAAATAATCCTTCACTTGGTCAATATGAAGATTATCTAGCCACTTTAATGACACACATGTTTTTAGATCCTGACGCAAATAATAGTTATTTAGAGGGCGCAAATTTAGACACTTTATTGGACACTTTTCGATGTTTCTTAGATGCAATGCCAGCGGTAGATTCTTTGGGAGAAAACACAAAATCCATAATTTCGAATTTAAGTGAATCGATAAGAGTTGGCGTTGAATTTAATCATAAACTAAAATGGTGCTATTCGTTGATCTCTGACAAGTTAATTAATATCAATACATTCCAAAGTGATCAAGATAATAATGGAGCAGGAACTGAATCATTAAAAGAAATGGAATCAGAACTCAGCAACTATTATTTAAATCTAGAAGAGTCAATGAAAACATTTCTTAACAACCAACAAGATCTGGCTACTATTATTATTCCGTTTGGATTTCAAGGGACTCAGCTGACAGGTACCGGTCATGCCACCTATCTTAAGTTAATAAAAAACAAAGACGGTCGTTATACAGTGCAGCACTTTAATTTAGGACTAGGCATCCAAAACCATCAACGAAGACAATGGAGTGACACATTAAATCAGTATGTATATTTTCCTTATACTCAAATATCTGGGGTAACGATAGAAAACCTGACAAAACCACTATTTTTAGAATCAATATATGATTTACGTCAAAATCAAGCTGTTAAACAATCACAAGAGCCGATCGGAATGGATCAAGTTGAAGCAACACTGGGAATACTTGGTAGTTTTGACAATCCCGATAGTTACCAAAATGTCGGTATCGAAAAATTCCAGAAAACACAACATTCTGGATTATGCGCATTTCATTCCTTACGTGCAGTCTTAATTGATTCATTAAGTGAAGAAGAGTATGCCTACTATAGCTTGGTGATGGGATTAAAAACAATCAACATGTTTTATAACAGATGTAATCAAACAATCGCTCAAATGACACTGCCAAATCTAACCACACTACGCATGTGCATTTTAAGGTTTCAAGAAGAGATGAAAACACTAAAAGATGTGTTCAAGCCTCACGAAAAAAAGTTTATAAAAACAACACTTAATAAGTATTTGAAGGGGATTAATGTAACGCTTCATTGGATGTTAACCAATCAAAAGACACACTTAAAGTTTGATGGAAATCGTATTGAAAATAAAAAAGTTGAATATTTGAATAGTTCCAGATTAGCAATTAAAGATGCAATTAAAACAAAGTATCAAGCACTAAATTTAGATCAATTATCGATGATTAATTCGCCGGTTCAATTTAATCAAGCCATAGCGTCTATAGTAGAAGAGGTTACACGATTGTTAGACTCAAGAGAAAATCACTCTCATATAATTATGGTGATTAATCGGACACTATTAAATGTACCATTGGGAATCCATCCGGTGTATTCAAGCCCTGAATTTGATATCGAAACATTCATTCAGTTATCAAAAGTTCAACTGCAAGTGTTCAAAGAAATAATGAGTGAGGAAACTGTGACGTATGCAGACCAAATAACCATAATGTTGACTCAAGCAAAAACAATATTAATTACGATAAATGCATGTCGTGAACGCCTTAAAATAACGGACCAAAAAAAACCAGATCAAGATGCCTGTTTTGCTATTTTGATCCACACGTTAAACATTAATTTAGTTGATCAATTACGCATTGCTTTTTTCCCAGACGGTAATAGAAATGATAACATTGAATCAAAAGGTGATGGTAATTTTTACAATATTGATCAACTAAATCTTTATCATGACTTGGTAAAAGAAGAGGGACGTCTAAATCGGCTTCGACAAAACATCAATAAGATAAAAACGTTAAGTTTAAATGATTACCTGCGTTTAGTAATAAAAGAGGACGATGTGTATCAAAACACAATTGGAACTCACCCCGCGGTAAGTTTAGTCAGAGCAAAACACGAAAAAGATATCACCCCAAATTATGTGAGGGGCAAGTTATCAAACCCTGAAGAATTACATAAGGCGTATAATCAATTCATTACAACCCTACACCATTTTGATATGATATGTGATCCCTATTCTAACGGAAATCTAAGGTTAACCATTCAAGGTAATATCATTGAAAGGGAATGGCTGAATCAAAAGAGTAATGACCTGTACATTAACAAACTTTATAATGCAGTTGTATTTCCATTAAAAATTAAGTCAGAGACAATCGTTGAAATTTTAAATTTAAGAAACATTAGACAAAGATTCAGTGAGCAATTGCAATTTTCAGATAGTGAACATATTAAAAACATTAAAAGGGCAGCACCCTATGATAGTCAAATGGTCGATGAATTATTAAATTTAGTGTCCTTTAATACAAGCCCTGACAGCAATATCAACATTCAAATGGTCGATGAATTATTAAATTTAGTGTCCTTTAATACAAGCCCTGACAGCAATATCAACATTCAAAATTATGTGACTCACGTGATCTGTTTTTTTAATGGACGCCTTGATTTATTAAGCAATAAAAATAAAGAACGTTCAGATTTTAGAGAGCTTTTTAAGCAACTGTTACTGACTCACGAACTCAATCACCATGCACTTCAAGCTCAAAATATGATTGAAACAGAATTAATTGACGTTCTAAATAATAATTATCAGTATTTTGATGACATAAATGATAGTGAAGCCGCTGCATTTATACTTAAGATGATGGTGTTAATTGAATCTCGATTGGGAATTGATGAGACTCAATTTAAATCATTAGAAAAAATGAGTCACTTGATGCAAAAACATACTGATGAAGATCTCCACTATTTTTTAAATCAATTACGAATTGTATATTTAAGTCATCACATGGCGGATAATATGTTTCGCCTATATTTCAATGCCACTCAGGCTACAGTAAAACCCAATCCAAATAGCCCATATTATGATATTGATGTCGAAACAATATGTTCAAATGCTCGGATTAAATTTGCACAGAAACTCCACAATTGGATCACCAAAAATCCTCAAGAATTAACATTGTTAAGTGGCCAGTCAGATTGGAGCCAGGTAGATGGAACGTTAATGTTTAGTACAAACGATAAAGAGTATGATTGTTACAAAGCTGGTATGGTTACGAAAAATCAAACGCTGAGTATCCCTAAAAAGTTAAAATTAAACAGAATATTTGCAGAATTATACACGACTCAAGATATTCTAAAAGGCGATAATGAATCGACATATTCATTCAAATTAAACGATATCAATGGAACACCAATAGCAAATGTAATGTTTGAAAATCATTATAGGGGGTTTAATGTAATACTTGAATTGGTTAATGGAAACCGATTTCTTTTAAAAGAAGATGTTCCTAAAAATATGACGAAAGATGCATCGTTTCCACAATTTTTAACCGACCAGTATTATATTTTAGAACCCTTATATGACAACCCTGAAATGAGCATCAAATTTTTGAATAAAGCAACGAAACAAATTGATTATGAATCTAATATAAGTATAAACCAATACCCTTGTTATCTGTCTAATTTAAAAGATGTTAGAAATAACTTATTTTTAAAAGATATTGAGCAATCAGAGTTTTGTTGTTTTAAAAACGTTGAATCATTGAAACAAATATCTTATTTTGAATCTCTTGAGACGAATCGGGCCATATTATCATTTGAGAAGCTGGGCGTAGCATTTGAAAAAAAATTAAGGGTTTCAGATAATAATTTAGATATCAATCATCAGAACAATCGATTTTATTGCACCCACCCTGATCTTGACGGATATTATCTAGCCGACGAACAAAATGGCCACTTAATTCCTGGGTTAAATGCAGCAATTCGGGTAACAAATGGGGGAAGTGTTAAGGTGATCATGCCACAATATTTTATTAGTGCCAAGAATCAACCTGACGATCTTCCGAAAGGGATAAATGCATCTGAAAGAAAAAAAATCTTAACACAATCATATGAGTTTATCGTCGGGAAACATATTGGTAATGATCTCCCCATGTTTTTTATTTTTCAGGAAGACGCCTTTAATTTAGACTCGCTTCAGGAACGAAGCCTCAGTCCTCGGTTAAATGACTTATTTTTACTGTATATGCTCTGTGCAACAGAAAATTATGACACCGCATTTAATTTATTGCAGGTTCATTTGGTTGATCAATCCCCATTTACCAGTGAAGAAATAACAATACTGACACAAGTTCTTAAAGATTTAAATAATGATCGTGCATGCCAAGCAAGTGTATCATTAAAATTAGTTAGTACCATTTTATTAGCCTACCCATTGCAATATCATGATTTAGTATCACATGGTCAAAAAATGCCACTCAATCAAATGATCTCACCTAAAATTATTCAAAATAACTATACAATGTATTTGGCATACAGGCATTCGAATCAAGGGTTACGCCTTCCGGAAAATGAAGAACAATTAATTTGTCATTATTGTGTTAATTACGTTGACGGTGACGTTTCAGAGGATGTAAGAAAACGAGCCGTTGATTTTGGTATCGCAATTCCTGAAATAATTAGATTAAATCTCCAGATCCCAACCATCCGACTGAATCAAGGTGTATCCCAATATTCAAGTGTTGAAACCAACTTTAATCAATTAAGGAATTTTAATCGATATGTTGATCTGTTAATAGGAGAAAGTAACCCATCAAACGAATATAAACAAGCACTGGATTGGCTGCAATTAAATTTATCATTGCATCCAAAAAGTCCAATCATTGATGGATTACATATTATCATCCAAGGGCCTAATATATTACAGAAAGCCAATCCGATAAAAGACGCGTTATCAGATATTATTTCTAAAAGAAAGTTTGAGTCAAGTGAAAGCATTAATAAGTTGGTCAAATCCATTCAAGGATATACGGTTTTAACTGAAACAGTTTATCAGGCTTTAAAAAAAGAAATTAACAATAATTACAATAATGTCGAGCAATTTTTAAAAATAAAAGAGCTCTATTCAAATGCCCATGATGATGCTGGTTTTGTTCAAGCCTTACGACTTAGAATGGACCATGGGTTAATGGTGAATCCCACGGTTGATTACTACAACAAAATTTATTTTAAATCTGAAATTGACAGTGAGAATATCTTGTGTGATTTATTTAAATTTAAAGATAACATAAATCAGGTTTATGAAATATTTAAACAATGTCGATATTTGAATGATCAGACATTAACGGAAGTCAGCGAGCTGTCAAAAATGGTCATGTCAACACAGAGTAACATGCTTGGAAATAGGGGTGATGAATTAAACACAGCCAATAATTGGTTAATGATAGCAAAACAATACATACCAAATGATCCCGTAATTCAAGCATTGGTGGTTTTATTTGAAAAGGGTGTCGATTTATTTGCAATTCACATAAAGAAATTTCCTACGTTTCCAATACGATCAGAAAATATGGCGCATATTGTGTTTGATTATAAAAAAAATGACATTGAAAAGTATATTGAATCTAAGTCTTTAACAGTAAAACCCATCGATAATTCAGAACCAAGAGATATGCAATTAAACCCACAAATAAGCTTCGGACACTTAGACGAATCAATATTTCTCAAAACCAAGCGTAAAGTAATCAATGACGCACTTATGAGAGGATTGAATGAAACCCAAACAATTCTTAAACTCCCATTAATGTCACCAAAAGATGACGTTAAGGAGGATGGTGAAATCCCTCAAATACCATCACTAGAAGCTGATTTATATGAATTAAAAAAAGATCAGAAAACCTATGAAATATCCTCAAGAGAAAAATACAACCAATTACTAGAGGTTATAAGTATGAACAAAGAAGATCTTGATAACCAATCACAAGCCCCCATTACCGACGTGTTAGACAAAGAACGTATGGCACTTGAAAAGCGGTTCAATCGAATCGAAAAAAACATGTTAGACTTGGCCAATGACGCTATTGAATGGCATGAAGGAACAAACATAACCGTTCGAATGAATCAATTGGTTCAAGCGTTTGTTGAGAGAGGGGCAGCATCTTATCAAAAGCTGAATACAACATTGACAATCAATAACATAAAAAAAATACATGGATTCATGTTTGAATACTTAAATTGCATAACAGCCTGCCACACAATTGATCGAATCAAATCACTTGTTTTTGAGCAACAAAATTTAATTCAAGAACGTAACTTGGCGGATGATGACATCAAGAAGCAAGCCCTGACTCAACAACTGATCCCGGTGTTAATTGGGATATTTGATGAAATAAATGAGTCGCGACTATATAACCCAAACAAATATCCTGAGTGCTTAGTATTTGAAGCAAAAACAGGGATGCGGTTACGAAAACAACAGATCCAAAAGCTTGAAGAAATGATGAATGAATTTAATGAGCCGATGCCATCGGAGAAAATCCATCAAATGATTATGGGGTTTGGTAAAACCAAGGTGTTATTACCAATATTAGCTCATCGATTAGCGGATGGTGAAAACTTAGCAATGGTAATTGTTCCTGATGAGTGTCTGAAAGATGTTGTGAGTGATTTAAACAAAAAAGCGTCAAATATTTTCGGACAAGTCCCATTTGTATTTGAATTTAATCGAAAATCCTCACTCGATCTAAATGACTTAGAAATGTTGAAGCGTCAATTAGAGAACTCAATTTCTGGTCACAACCCAGTGGTTGCAACCAGTAAAAGTATGCATTGTCTAAGACTTGGATTTATTGAAGAATTAGTGAAGATTAAAGAACTAAACGACCAATTGATTGACGAGAAATTAGATAAATTACCCCAAGACCTAATTGATATTCATGGGGCATTTTATCGTAAAATGATAATGACAAATACTGATTATTATGACGCTTATCTTAAACATCAAGATGAACCGGAGAAGCTTTGCACGAATTTGTGGTCTTATCATTACGATCTTGAAAGGTATGGCAAGTATAAAACTAATTACGACATGATAAAGCAGTTGATTAAACATGAATTTTATTCGAAAAGAATTAAACATTTAGAAACAAAGGTAGAAAAAATTCAAGACATTTTAACGATGTTTAAACAAAAAGGCCGTGTCATAATAGATGAAGCGGACACCATTTTAAATTGTAAAAATGAAGTGAACTCCACAATGGGCGAGTTAATTTATCCATCACCAGCAGAATTATCATTCCTTGTGGATCTTCACCGTAAATTAATGGGGTGTAAAAATGATAATTACACATCTTTTGTCATTGAAAATTTAAAACAAAATAATGAATGGTTGGGAGCGGGTATACAAAACGTAATCGAATCATTAGGGGGCCAATTTGAAAGGTTTTTAACCGGTCAACAATTGTTACCAAAAAATACAAGATTAACCAATGAAGAGCAGTCATTAGCCTATTTACTTAAGGCACAGTGTTGTGAATTATTGGATGTCACTAAGTCTCAAAAGTTAGCAGAGAATTATGGGCAATCATTAACGAAGGGAGAGTATTGTGCGATACCCTACACAGCACTAAACACACCAAGTGTAACCAGTCGGTATGATCAAATTTATGAGATTCTGAATTATACAATCCAAATGTATTTAGAATTAGGGGAATTTCCAACAACTGTATTAAGAGAACATGTAATGAAACTCTACAACAAATGGAATAAAGAAAATAAACAAGGAATTCCGTTTGAAGAGTCTCTGGCAAAAAAAGAGTTTGAATACTTTTTTCCAAGCATAAAAAGCCAACAGATCCTAAATCAAGACAATGTCGATGGTTTAGTTGACCAAATTGACGTGTTATTTAAAGATAGACATAACCTGTTCGACCAATATCTTATTCACCATATATTACCAACAATCAATACAAATAGTGTAACATTAAATTCAAATAGTTTTGACATCGTGGACATGTTTAAAACAGTCAATGGGTTTACAGGGACACCATGGAATTCAGGCACATTCCATGAACGGTTGGAAACAGTTGAAGCTGTGGGGACCAATGGTGAGTCGAGATTTAATTTAATGAAGGACAATGTTAAATTGTCTCAGATACAAAAAGAGGGGTATCTCAATGTAATTGAAAGCATCCCAATCGGTGAAAATACGCGCGCATTAATTGATTGTGGCGCATTGTTAAAAGGGGCCAACAATGTGAAAATTGCTGAATCCTTGTTAAAAAAAGTGGCCAGTCAAAACGCAACCATTACAGCAATTGTGTTTTATCATGATAACAAACAAACCGTTGGGTGTTTTAATGACAATAACGAATTTATTATAGATGATTACAAAAAAGAAGCGTTGGACCCCGATACTCGATTTACATTTTATGATCAAGCCCATACCGTTGGTGCCGATATCCATCAAATAACAACGGCAGAAGCAATGATTACGGTTGCAGAAAATGTTAAACAACGCGATTTGTTTCAAGCCATATGGCGGATGAGAGGGCTATCAAAAGGTCAGTCTCTACATTTACTCATCAATCAAAAGTTAGTTGATAAAATGCCGGAGATTAGCATTGAAAATATTATTAAACATGTAACGAAAAATCAGTACGAACAAAAATTAGGACAGCTCATACAAACAGCTGAAAGACGATTTGATCATGTGAAAAAACAAATCAGTCTCCAACAGTTTATAGCTGAGCCTGCATCAACGGTTGATTCAACAGAGTTAGCTCAATTTATTAAACATAAAACGATAGATCCCAAGGCCTTATATAATACAATAAAACAACGAGTCAATCGGGATCAAATCGTAGCAAAATGGGCGCTTAAATTAACCGGGGGGCGAATAAAGGATGAGGAACATAAGCGAAACAAATTAAAACAACTGGCACTATCCTTATTACCAAACACATTTATTTCACCAGTCATCACACATAATGCAACAGTCGAGATTCAACAAGAAATTGAACAAGAAGTGCAGCAAGAAGTGCAGCAAGAAAAACAAATCCAAGGATATGAATATTTAAACTATCCCACTAAAATTTTATCAAACTATAGTACTATTTTTGAAAATGAAAAGTCGATAACGGATTTTTCAGAAAATATTCCTAATGACAATGGTGGTTTATTTTCTATTCAAACATCTGGAAATTTTAAACTGTTAACTTCAAAACACGTTTATAGCAGAAATGATCAAATAATCTCTGAATTTCAATTGCCATGTCGACATATATTGGCGTTTAAAGATCAAAATGGAAATGAAAAATTAACCATGCTACACAATGCTGATGTCGACAACCTTTTAAACACATTTTTTCTAAAAAATGATACGTTTGACAATTCAAATACAATATCGGTCTATGGAATATTTGCCTTAGCAAATAATGGAACGGTTATTTGTGAACATCTTAAACCTGGTGTCAATGATAAACATTGGTTTGAAAAATCACCTGAATTTAAGAGAAAAGTCATGGAAGCTAGATTGTTTAACGGACAAATACAATTTCGTTCAGATGAGCTGGCGTTATTTTTTAGTAATCTTACACCTGAAAAAAAACAGCAGTGGCTTGAATTTATAACAATGTATTCATTAAAAAAACATAATATGGCAATAGAAATATTTAAGAAGTCAGATATATACCAATACCTAAAAACACCACCAGTAGTAGAAAAAACACCACCAGTAGTAGAAAAAAAACAAACAGCTTTAAATTGGCTTTGGAGATTAAAACCCCAAAGAAAATGATGCCCTAAATAATATCCCAGGGAAGAAAAAAGTGAGATTTATTTTTGTTAACGGGTTCTTTTGCGAAATGAACTTTTTTCGGAAGATTAAAGCGAACCTGCTTTGGCTCTTTTTTGGGCTCGAGTTCTTGTTTTGAAATAAATGTAACACTTTGAGGTGAACCAGTGGGTTTTTCTTTTGTTCTTGGCGGTGTTTTAAATATATCTTCGCTTTGCTTTTTTGCAAGTTTCATGTAGTTGTGTGTTGCTAATTGATATGGTGTTTTAATCGGGTCTGCTTTAATGTTATTTTCTTCAACTTGTATCAGTCGTTTAATTTCTTTTTGAGCAGCATCAAGGATGCTAAGTTGTTCTTCAGCTCTAATCAGCGCTTTGGTAAGTTTTAACGCGGGTTGAGGATCATCCGTGTGGCCATTGAGAGCAAGAAGTGTTAAAGCACGCATGTAGTTAGTTCCCATTGATGTGGATGTTTTGTTGACTCTCATCACATAATCAAAATAATTTCGAGTCATCTCTTTATAACTGATCGGTGAGTCTTCGATCGGTTTTTCGACGGGTTGTTTTTTTTGGTTTAAATGGTCTGAATGATCAGCCTTATGTGGTTGATAAATCCTCTGGTTTACATGAGGTTGAAAATGTATTGTCATATCACTGGTTCCTTTTTTATTTAATATCGTTATGATTCGGAATATAATTTCAAAAATTAAATAAAAATTATATTAAATTAATAAAATGGTCTGTATTTAATCTTTAAATAGGGCTTTCATAAATCAATTGTTCAAATCAAAAAAAGTGAGAAAAATGCCCCCACTAATCGCTCGCTAATGAATATGTATTGCACTGGTATTGCAAAGTTGATATTCGATGACATGATCAATAGTTGTCATGGTGTTGGGTTGATAGATCAAGGAATATTTTCTGAATAAAGTAAGTATTCTAACCAAATCGATTGGAGGCTTAAGGATACAAAAGCGCGTTACATCGTAAGCTGACAATGATTTGAATGCCAGTTGAGTGATTTCGTTTATAAAGGATATAATAATAAAATGTCACATATTATTGATCATGTTGGTAATACGCCTTGCATTGAAATTCCGTGTCAAAAACCAGGCGTGCACATCTTTGCTAAATGCGAATGGTTTAACCCCTCCGGTTCAGTTAAAGATCGAGCTGCTGCTAATATGATTAAAAAAGGCATTGATGCTGGTGAAGTGAATGGGAAAACCTTAATCGATGCCACCAGTGGTAATACCGGCATTGCTTATGCACTTTATGGTGCCAGTTTAGGTATTCCAGTAGAGTTGGCACTGCCTGAAAATGCATCTGAAGAGCGAAAATTAATTCTAAGAAATTATGGTGTAAAACTTCATTTGACCAGTGGTTTGGAGGCAACTGACGGTGCTCAACGCTATGTTGATGCCTTGGTCGCAGATAACAAACAAACCTATTTTTTTCCAAATCAATATGCGAACGACAACAACTGGAAAGCCCATGTTGAATCAACCGGGCCTGAAATTTGGCATCAAACGAAAGAGCGAGTAACACATTTTGTCGCTGGATTGGGGACCACTGGGACATTTATGGGAACATCCCGTTTTTTGCAGCCCAAAGGTGTTCATTGCGTGTCTGTTGAACCCAATACCCCCATGCATGGACTAGAGGGGTGGAAGCATATGGAAACAGCCATTGTGCCAGAAATTTATGACAATTCAATCGCTAACGACACACTTGAAGCTGATACGGCTCGCAGTTATGAGCTTGCTAAAGCGGCCAGTAAATACTTAGGGCTAATGTTGAGTCCAAGTGCCGCTGCAAATTTAGATGCTGCCATGCAGTTGGCGAATCAAATAAATCATGGTGTCATAGTGACCGTATTTGCTGATAATGCCATGAAATATTTAACCGATGATTATTGGAGCGATGATGCTTATACTATCGAGAACCCTTTTAGCTAAAATCCAACAGCACGCCGAAGCCGAGTACCCACATGAATGTTGTGGCGCATTGATTGGAAATTTAGATGAAGACGAAAAACATATTACACACATTGAGCCCATTCAAAACAATTGGGAAGATACGGGTGATGAAACCAAAACACGACGATTCATGATTTCAGGTGACGATTACAAAGCGATGGAAAAAAAAGCAGTAGCTTTAAACGCCAGTTTATTGGGGTTTTACCATTCCCATCCCGATCACCCGCCAATACCAAGTGATACTGATTTGAAATTTGCTTGGCCATTTTTTTCGTATCCAATTATTACAGTTAAAAAGGGTAGTGCCGGCGAAATTAAGTCGTATGTCTTGGATTTAGACTTAAATCAACTCACTGAAGAAATAATTTCATATCGTTAGGATGAATTTGTATTTTTAATCATTCGTTAGTTTTGGTAGAAGCATGGTACTATTTCATATTAAATCACCCACACTTAAGGAGGCATTAATTCTTGAATATTCAGCTCGTTGATACAAACCGTAATAACCCTATTAAACCAATATCAGGTAAATCACCAAATGAGATATCTCGAATAATGAGTGACGAAAGCCTCCATAGTTTTAGAAAAGAATCAGTAATTGAACCCCCTGACCAATCGGAATTAAATCTAAATCCAATTGAATTTTTCAATCAATTTATCGTTGATAAAAAATCTGAGATCAAGGCATTGGAATCAATTAGTAAGAAGTCACTGCCTGAATTACAAAATAAAATTAATTCTAAGTTGGGAAAGCTAAAAAATAAATTTAAAGAAGATTCCAATATTTTTGACTACTTAAAACAGCATGAAAAAATAACGGCTAGGCTTAATACGGTTAAAAAACCTGAGACATTTCTTAAAAGTGATGCGTATTATGAATTATTAGCAGATTATGTTTTATATAAGTTAGAGTCTGACGAAACAAAAAATAATGACTTAAAACTTTCAAAGCCCATATCTTCCTTTGAAGCATCATTAAAAAATGTGTCGATAAATGAAAAAGAGATTCATAACGTTCTTCTTAAAATCGACCATTACACCTTGTTAAAAGCAGAGTTTGACACCGTTAATTTAAATCAACCAAAAACCTTGCTAGACGTTTCAAAATTAAGTCAATTACAAACGAAGTTGAAAAAATTAAAAGAAGATATTTCTCAAAATTTAATTTTTGATGCCAAAGTAATCAGAAAGTCAAGAGAGAGTGGGTTGGTTGATTTCTAGCCTGTTATGAGTATTTAAAATGAATCCAGTACAACAATCAAAACAATATACGTATCTTTTTAATGGTCCACAATCAAATTTGCCAGCGCCACTTAAATCTTATAATGAGTTATATATGCCGCATCATAAATTGACCTGTATCTCAACAACAGAAACACTACTTGAAAATTATAAAGCGCTATTTCTTAAAGAAGCCACGTTTAATAACGACT
>MDTB01204471.1_pt1 | contig 15458 bp, 15 predicted proteins | sample 811161 | NCBI WGS metagenome assembly MDTB01 (sample SAMN05326650, study PRJNA326480) | marine metagenome | isolation source: seawater | place: Mediterranean Sea | collected 2009 | reverse complement strand
TACTTTGATTATATTTTTTTTTGTTATTCGATAAATTTTCGAATCAATTTTAATATAATAACAATTTACTATTTTAAAAAAAATGTTGTGATAATAATTATTAATATCAAACTGACTTAAAATATTTAGATCATCTAAAAATATATCAATATTATTATTTTTAAAATTGCTAAGGATAGGTAAGTAATTATCCCAATTCACAGCTCCTGGTTTCAGATATACCAAGTAGTTTTCTTTCATTTAGATAATTTATTTTGAGTTCTGAAGTAATAGACTGTCTACTGAGTAAGCTATGAATTTAAACCCTTTTTTTATTTTTTCTTTCATCTCATTTTGATTTGGTGAAACCTGATGAATTCCTACTTTTTTTTTATTTTTTTTTGTTATTCTAAATATTTTATTAATTAATTTTTGGAATTTATTTGAGGAAAATTTTCCAGTTATTCCATATGATGCGGACAAATCATAAGGACCCAAAAAAATTAAATCAATATCTTTAACTTTAAGTATAGAATCTAAATTATCTACACCATTTCTTGTTTCTATCATTGGTATTATAATTGGACTTATATTATCATTGGTCATTTTTTTAAAGTTTTTACCAAATAAATTTGACCTGGAAAATCCAACACCTCTTTCGCCATAAGGTGGGTATTTAGTACTTTTAATTATATGTTCTAATTCATTTTGACTTTCAACTTTTGGTATAATGATTCCTTGCGCACCAAAATCTAGTATTTGAGCTAAATCACTACACTCTGCATTTTTCATTCGTACAAAAGGAACTTTTTCATTCAGTTCTATAGCTCTAAATATATTAGGTAACTCACTTAAATCAAAGCTTCCATGCTCTAAATCCAATACCACCCAATCAAAATAATCTCCAGACAGGATCTCAGCTATATCAGCACTAGGAATTTGCATCCATGTTCCCACAGACAAATTATTGTTTTTAATTTTTTTTTTTAGTTTTTTTAAAATTAAATTTTTTTTAAGCATCAAACGAATTTATTTATAGTAATTTTTCTTAAATTTAAAGTTATCTATACTAAATAAGACTAAACCTATAATATCTATTAATAGCATTTTGTAGAAATTTTTTTTTTCCGACTTTAAGAAAAATCTAATTAAATTTATGGTGTTTTTAGACAAAATATTGTTTTTGTTATCAAATTTTTTGAAAGTGTTGTTGTAATTAGTTAATCTTGTCCAATGGTCAAATTTTTTATTCTGAATATCTGAAATTTTTCCAAAATTTAATTCTTCAACTATTTTACCTTTCTTAATAAAGATATCTTCAAAATCTATAATTTTGCAAAATGGCAAAGTTTCAATAAAATTTAAATATTTTTGATAATCTTTATATATGCTAGTCAAACGACGATTAAGATGTTTTATTTGAATTTTTTTTTTTTATAAATGTTTGGGAGAGTAATGAAGAAATCCAATCTTCAAAATCTCTTCTCATTGCAAAAAAAATAACATTTTTAAATTCTTTTTTGAAATCTTTGTAAACTTTTTTTGGATCAAAATAATGAATATTTGCTGGATAATATATAATACCATTATAATTTTTCTTTTTATCTTTGTATATAATATTTGCATTGAATACTTCATAAGTTTTAAATATTTTTATATTTAGTTTTTTAAATTTGTTGTTAAAAATTTTTTTTTCAAGATCATTTAGAATTTGATCTTTAAAAAAAATATTTTTAAATTTGTTTCTATCAGTCATACCTCTGCCTCCCAAATAGGTATTTGAACACAATAAATTTGCACTCTCAATTATTCTATTTTTGAAGAACTTATTAGAGTTTTTTTTTTTTATAATTGAGTCATACAAACCGTACTTTCTTATTGGTATGTTAAGAAAATCAAAATGCTCTATGATTGAACCTAATGTGCTACTGCCCATGGGACCATGTGAAAAAATACAAACAATTTTTTTCATTTATTTTAACTCAATTATGTTTTCACAATATTTCATCATATTTTTATCATGTGAAATTATTATAATGGTTTTATTTTTACTTATATTTTTAATTGTTTCCAAAATTATCGCAGAGTTATTAATATCTAGTTGAGAAGTGGGTTCATCCAAAATTATAAAAGTTTTTTTATGATATAATGATCTTGCAATAGAAATTCTTTGTCTTTGACCTCCAGATAATTGAGTTCCTCTGTCTCCTACGAATGATTTGATTTTATTTGTATTGCATAATTCACCTAATCCTACTGACTCTAGGCATTCAAATATTTTTTTTTCTTCGTAAGTGTCGCTTAAAGAAATGTTGCTTGCAATAGAATCATTAAATAGATAATTTTCTTGCGGAATATAAGAAAAAATTTTAATCCACTCATCTAAATTTATATCTTTCAAATCACAATTATTATTAATAGTAATTTCCCCTTCATAGTTTTGAAGGTTTCCTAAAATAATTGAGACTAAAGTAGTCTTTCCACTTCCAGATCTACCTATGATGCCATTAATTGTATTTTTCTTTATATTAAAACTAAGTCCATCAAGTACTTGTTCGTCTAAATATTTAAAAGAAACGTTATTAAACTTTATATTTTGAAAATCATTTATGATTTTTTTTTGTGACTGGTTTTTACTTGTCCTCTCCGTTAAGGACAAATAGATCTCTGAAACAGCGTATTTACTACTGTTATATCTATTTTGACTAGAAATAAGAGAGTTAATTATTGGAAATATTCTTAATAAAGACAAGCAAATTAAACTTATTGTTAGAAGATTATCTTGAACGCCTTGATTTCCAGTTCCTAAAAATAAAAATATTAATACAATTACAACTGTCAATAGAAATTCGAAAAAAGGTCTTGTAAATAAATTTGGTAAATCACCTTTAAGTGAATTTACAAAAACTTTCTTATTAAACTTATCAAATTTATCTTTAAAAAATGATTTCTTATCATATGATTTAATTTCACTTATTCCTATAACCATTTCGTAAGTAGATCTTATTATATCTTTAGATGACTCGCTGTGAAGTTTTGCGTACTTTTTAAGTTTTGGGCCAAGGAGTGATACATACAAATAGCCAAGTAAAAAAAATATTATTATACCTATGGTTGAATATCCGGATGATGAATATATTATTACAATAGAAAAAAAAGATAATATTAAAATATCGCTAAATATTCTTATTAATGAAGATATACATGCGCCTTGAAATATTTCAACTAATCTTATGATGGTTTCGATATATTTTGATATATTTTTTTTATTAATTGAATAAATATTCTCAGATAAAAATTCATCAATTAGTCTACTACGAACTTTCAAAGCAACTATTTTTGTAAAGTATTCAATGTAAAAATTAATTGAAAAAGTAATTAAACTTTTTAAAAAAAAGGCAATTATAATAATTATTGAAAGAGATTTTAAATTAAAAATAATTTCATCAAAAATTGGAAAATTTTGAACTACTTTTTGTAAAATTTCATTAGAAGCAATATTTTGATCTACAATATTCGTTACGAATACACCAATAAAACTGATACCCAATATCTCTAAAAAAGATAAAATTATAAAAGACAGTGTAAGTGGGATAAGGTGAATTTTATCTCTTCCAAAGATATATAAAATTTTTTTAAAGTTATCCAAAAATCATCCTTTAATATAATTTTTTCTTATAAATCTTGCATATTCAAGATCTGTTTTTGTGTCTATATTTATTGACTCTAATGTATTAAACTCAATTCCATAGGTTTTATTAAATGGTAAAATTTTATCTTTCTTAAGTAGTATATTTAACGTGTTTATTTTAAGAACATACACCATCCCGGAAGGTTTATAGCTGTCAATGCAGTCTTGTCTTCTAGTAAATTTGTTTCCATTTTTAATAAGCGATTTAATTCTATTATATTTATTTTTTGTTATCATCCAGAATGGTGGGTATCGAGTTCTAGTTATGGATATGACTGTTTTCATTTTTTTTTTGAAAAAAAAATTGATTGACTTATCAATATGAATATTTTTTCTAAATGGAGTTGTTGGTTGTAACATTACTATAATATCTGTTCTAATTTTATTCTTTTTTAGAAGCTCTATAGCGTGTTTGACAACTTGAAAGTTGGTTGCGCCATCATTTGCAAGTAATTTAGGTCTTTTGATTAAAATTAATTTTTTACTTTTAAATTTTTTTTTAACTAATTGTAAATATTTATCGCTATCCGAACTAAAAACTACATAATCAAGATACTTACTTTTTAATGCATTCAAGACAGAAATATCTATCAATGTATTCCCCCCTATTTTTTTCAAATTTTTATTTTTGATATCCTTTGATCCGGATCTAGCAGGTATAAAGCCAATTATGCTTTTCATTAATTGTTGACACTTATATGAAACATATTATTAAAATACTTATTAATTTTGATTTTTTTTATGTTAAATTTTTTATCATCATTTAAGTATAAAATTTTTTGTCTAATTTCATTCTCATTTAAACCAATCCATTTTCTTTGCCCAATAATTGTTCTATAAACTCCTCTCCTATATTTGTTTTTTAAAATAGGTAATATAAAACTTAAATAACCGAAACTAATAAATAAAAAATTCTTAATTTTAAATTTTAGGAAATTAAAAACCATTTTTTGCATATTAAAATTTATATTTTTTTTTTTATCTAATTTTATATTAATTTTATCCAATACTTTTAATATTTCTTTTGAAGATCTATAGTCAAGATCTTTCCAATTTTTTAAAAAATTATCTAAGTTCTTTTGTTTAACGTCTCTATTAATATTTTTTTGTAAATCTGAAATTGAAAAACAATTATTTGAAATTTTTTTTGGTGTTGGGCAAACAACTTTCATCAATTCTTTATCTTTAACAGGATAGTACATCAAAACTTTTTTCTCTAAAAACCTTGCCTCTACAGACATAGTACTATTAAAATGAATTAAAAATGATGATGTAATAAGTTGTTTTTTTCGATCTGTTTTGTTGTCTATACTAACATTTTTTAGATCTAACAATGATTTGTAATTTGTTAAATTTTCTTCAGGATGTGGTCTTATAATAAATTTTTTTTTTGGTAGTTTTTTTGAAATATTTTTTATCATTTTTTGAAATTCTTCATAACCCCTCTCTTTTAAATCGTATTCTGCTTTTAAAAGCTTGTCTTGCTTTTTAGAAATTTTTTTAAACATTAATTTTTCCAATTCATATCTTGCATTTTTCAACTTTTTGTCTGATCTTGCAAAATTCGTAGATATCATGATTTGTTTTTTATTTTTTTTTAAATTATTTTTTTTTTTAAACACTTTCCAGGTATCAACTATGTGAGAGCCAAAAATAGACGATTTTTTTTTAATTTTTGGAAATATTTTTATAGCTCTGCGATAGTCTTCTTTGCCCCAAAAAAAAACATGATCTAAGTTAGCTATATTTTTATTTGAGTACCTTCGTTTTGCTCCTATTGGATCTGGAGCTAAAACTAGACCTTCGATATCAAGCACAGTCAATTTATGATTGTGCTCCTTTATTTTCATAATATTTTTTTCTTCTCCAGGCACTGCACTTTTATAAAAAAAAATTGAGGATGGAAGTCCCGCCATAACTGACCATATTTCTTGTTTTTGGCCTAATACTACATTCCATCCTTTTTTTATAGCCTCCAAAGCAAGGTAAATTGATCCATCAAGCTCTCTTGATTTTATTTCAATCGGAATTACTAAAAATTTTTTTTCATCCATTTAAAATTAATTATTTTTTTCTCAAAATAAATGTAACGTATGAGGCCTCTTTTGGTTTGTATGGTGTAGGCTTTGTGCATAATGGAAGTAAAATTTCATAAAATATTTTTACCCATTCTTTTTTAATTTTACTCCTATGCTGATTATTTAAATTTTTTGCCATTTCTATAAGCAAATGAGAGATGGGTCTCAGTCCTATATTCCAAAAATCTGTTAAGATTTGATTTGGCCAAGCAGCTCTTATATCTTCAATTATAAAATTGTTCTTTTTTATTACATCTATCCAAAAATTTATATCTCCTTTTACACCTTTCATTTCATCTGTTCTTTTTCTATTTAGTATGTCAAATGATCTTTTGTTTAAAATAGGTTTCATTCTAAATAAAGTTGAAAGCATTCCTGATGTAGAATATTCTAAAACTACAACACTATTTTTTTTAGCAATACGGTTGATATCTTTAATTAGCTTATTTGGATTATTTGTCCAGTATAGAGAATTACTGTGAATGAAATCAAAATATTCATCTTCAAAGGGCAAAGGAATATCATTGTTATCATGCTGAATTAAATTTTTAAAACAATTTAGTTTTTCAGCTCTTTCTAGAAGATGTTTTTTCCAATCAGAACCATATTTAAAAAAAAAATTTGGTCTTTTTGTAATTAGTGGTTTATATTTTTTACTGTTAAAATCATAAATATCTATGAACTTATCATGGGAAAATTTCTTGCTAGCAGTATCGTGGAAAAGATCAAAATTTGTATTAAATCTTCCTCCAGAATGCAAAAATACGTAAATTCCATCACCTGTTGAGATATCAATAGAATTTCCATAAATCTTCATGTCACTCCATGAGTGACTTTGAAAATATTTTATCACTCCATTTTCTGGCCTTAACCAATAAAATTCTAAAAATGAATTTAATATTTCTTTATTTATTTTCATATATTGCTCCTATTCATTTAATTCTTTAAGTTCTTGAACCCTGGTCCATTTATTCGACTGATATTTCCATAAATGTGGAGATCTGAAACTATCTATAATTTTTTCCGCTTCATCTATATCTATATCCATAAAATTTAAACAATCTTGAAAATATCTTTTTGGTCGTTCTCCCTCAAATTTTTTACAAAGTTTTATTCCCTCTTCTCTAGATATATGGCCCGATCTTATTTCCTGACTTGCATCAAATCTAGCTCTTCCTATCCCGTATTTGATGTAATGACAATAATAATGTAACCATTCAAATTTATCATCAATACCAGAATATCTTCCATAAGTTCCATCAGTTCTTTGGTCATCAACTTCAAATCCATTATTTTTGCAAGCATAATAATATATTTCCTGAGGGTCCCATTTAATATACCATCCTAAAAATTCTACATTCAATTTTCTTTTTTTTAATTCTGAAGATTTGATTGGTAAATAAGGAATAAGATCATTATCTGTAATTGATTGATATCTTTTCTTTAGCTGACCAATTGAGACTCCTGATAAATATATATCTTTATTATCATTTATAAACCATTCCTCATTGTAACTTGGACTGGTCGTGTCATTTATAGACTGACTACCATATTCTGCATATGGTTCCCCGAACATGACTAATTTTATATCAAATCTTAATGCCATTTTTGCAGCAATGCTTTTGATCCCAAATTTGAATGGTTGTATAGGATGAAGCATATTTTTAAACGCCTCTCTGGCCAATATTGAGCTTATTTTCCCGTTTGGAGTAAATAAGTAATTATCAAAACCACCAACATAAATCCAATTTCTAAGATTTCTCCAACCTACTTCTGTGTATAATATGGGTGAATAAGTAACTGTAAGTGGATTCATATTATACTTATATTTTAATAAATGAGCTATAGTGGAACTATCTTTTCCACCACTTCCAGAGACAATACAATCATAATTTCCGTTTTTTTTTCTATATTTGGCTAGCATAATTTTTAATTTTTGTTCTCTAACGGCCCAATCTATATTTGTATTTTTTTTTTCATTATAAATACAAGCCGCACATTTTCCTTCATTATTAATATACAGACCATTTTTACTAGAACCTTTTTTGTTTTTAGTCTCGTTCATTGAAAAAGGTTTTTGGTTATTCATTAGGCAAAATTTGCAATGAATAACAGTAGATGGTAAGCCATATAAACTTCTCATTATTTCAGATCCATAAAATTTTTATAAAATTCAAAACCTTGTTTGTTGCTTATTTCAGGGTGAAATTGTGTTGCAATTAAATTATTATTTTTAATAGCCGACACAAATTTATTTCCATCATGTAAAAAAAAACATCTTTGAGGATATAATTTATTTAAATTGCAAACATAACTATTTGAATAATAAAAGTACTTATCTTTAAAAACAGTAAAAAAATTTTTATTAGAATTATTTTTTACTAATAGTTTAGTCCATCCTATGTGGGGAACCATTGCATTTTTATTAAATTTTGAAATTAATTCAACATTTCCATCCAGTATAGATAGTCCTTTGCAATCATTAGCCTCTTCACTTTTATTCATGAGAATTTGCATGCCCAAACATATTGCTAAGGTTGGATTATTAACTACAAATTTTTTTAAAGGTATTACCAACTCTTTTTTTTTTAAGTATTTTATACATGCCTCAAACGACCCAACACCTGGTATTATTAATTTATCGATATTTTTTAAATTATTTTTATTTTTAACTATTAGTGTTGTAGCATTTAATTTTTTTAAAATTTTAAACACACTATTTAAATTACCAGCGCCATAATCTAAAACTCCAATTTTATTCATTTTTAAATTTTTAAATTTTTAAATTTTGTATTTTAAATTTTTTTAAATGTATTGCATTGCTTATTAAAACACCATTGTATCCATAATTTTTTAATTTTTTTATATCTAATTCGTCTTTAATACCCCCACCATAAACTAGTGGGATTTTAACTTCTTCCCTGCATTTTTTTAAAAAATTTAAATCTGGTATTTTGTTGGTCCCATCATGATCAATTGATATTAAATAAATTTCACCAAAGTTTAATGTTTCAATTGTTTTAATCCAATCAAATAACCTTATGTTTGTTCTTTCTCTACCTGACTCATTAAATACTTCAAAAGTTCCATTAATTTCTTTTGTTTGAATTTGACAAGCAATACTTTGAGATCCGTAAATTTTTATTAAATTTTTAACAAATTTTTTGTTATTAAATATACTTGTATTTAAGCATATTTTATCAGCTCCCGATCTAAAAGCTTTCTTTGCTAAATCAATAGAGCGTATTCCCCCGCTGATTATTAATGGTATATTGACTTTTTCAGATAAGAATTTAATATTATCAAAATCTAATTGGCGGTCATATAGTGACGCAACTATATCATCGTACATTATTTCGTCTGCGCCATGAGATATATAGTTAGATAGATAATTCTGTGGTTTTCCAATTATTTTCAAACCTTCCATTTTCATTCCTTTTATAACGTTACCATTTTTTATTTCTAGTCTTGGTATTATTCTAAATTTTGGCATCTAAATGTTAATTTCTATCAAATATTAAATTATATCTTTTTGAAAATTTTTTATCTGAAATGATACTTTTTCTTGTCAATTTTTCATTCAACTTAAATTTATAATTTTTAATTATATTGATTGCTTTTTTATAAGTTTTACTTTTTTCATTAAGTTCTATCAATATTGATTTTAGCTGTTTATCTGAAAAACACTTTGAAGCACCTTTTAGAATTTCTAGCTCATTTGAGTCTGTATCTATCTTAATATAATTAAATGGTCCAAAATTTTTATATAACTGATCAATAGTTGAAGAATAGGTTGCATGTGGGTAAGAATTTGAAATAAATTTACCGCTATCATTTATTGGCTTAGTTGGAAATCCAGCACCTAGATCTAATAACTTATTTTTACCACTGGATATAGATACATAAAATTTGTCTATTGTATTATAATTTGACACAGAAAAGGGGCATATTAGAATTTTTTTTTCGAGATTGTTATTTACAACGTTTAAGTTTAAGTTCGATAAATTTGCCAAACATGGCTCAACTGCAACTACTTTGCAATTCTTAAGTTTAGAAGCATATAACGAGTAAATTCCCATATGAGCCCCGACATCCAAAAATTTGCTATTTTTTCTGAAAGAATTAATCCATTCTATAGTATTTTTTTCTTTTGTAAGAGCTGTTACGGCTCTTCTTCTAGACTCATGCCAATTTGATTTAAAATAAAGATTTTGCTTATTATTAATTTTCTTTTTAATTGTGAATAAATAGACAAAATCAAATAATGATTGATATTTTACCAATATCTTCTCAATAATCTTGTCAAAAATAGTAAAATTTTCGAATTTTAAATTATTATATTTTTTTTTTAAATTTTTCATCTCAATTTCTTGAGAACTTCACTGACATCTTTTTGTGTGTCAACCGATATAGAACTATCACTTAAAGCAACAGTTTTGATTTTTTTACCATTTTCCATAAACCTTATAATTTCTATATCCTCAAATTTTTCAAAATATGATTTTTTATTTTTTATATTTAGCAATTCTTTTCTTGGATATGAATAAATTCCAACTTGACGGTATGCTGATTTAAATAAACTGTTTTTATTTGACGGAATCGGAGCTCTTGATAAATACATTGCATAATTTTCTTTATCAAAAACTATTTTTACTGTATCTCTACTAAAATATTCCTTTTCTGATTTAATTTTTGTATAACCAATAATTATATTATTTAAATTTTTAACTGATATATTTAAAAATCTCCTTAAATCTTTTGGGTTAAACATTGGTTCATCACCCTGTAAATTTATATAAATTTTACTTTTTATTTTTTTTGCTATCTCTATAACTCTATCTGTTCCAGTTTTTGCACCTTTTTTTGTCATCAAGCATGGAATTCCTTTTTTTTTACAATGCTCTAAGATTTCTTTGTCTTCGGTAGCTATATATATATTTTTTATAGATATAACTTTTCTACATTGCAAAAATGTTCTTTCTATCATTGATTTACCTTTTAAATCTATTAAAGGTTTACCAGGCAGCCTGCTTGATTTCATTCTAGCGGGAATAATTATTAGAAATTTCATTTTAAGAGGTTTATCTGAAATATTACTTATTTCAATTGTTATTACATAAATTAAGTATAAATTAAAAAAGAGATTTAATATGAAATCCTTTAAGTTGATATTTTTTTTTATAAAAAATTCTTTTGATTTCAAATTCGACTTCCCTTTTCCGCCAAAGTTTATAATGAGAATTTTTGATTATACTTATTGGGTTTCTTTTTTTATTCACTATTATCAAAGAAAGAATGAAAAAAAAGGCTGCTCAAAAAAAAATAAAAAATAATTATAATGATTGGTTATATAAAACATATAATGTTCAATATAACACAGTAGTTAACGAGAAATTTTTTGAAAGAATTTCATATAAATCAAAAAAAATTTTTGAAGGAGGTATAGGAAGTGGAAGTGCTTGTGCTTGCTTTATTTCTTACTTAAGAGATAAAAATAATAAAAATAATTTAAAATATTATGGAATTGATATAAATAAAAAAAGATTATTGGTAGCAAATAAATTTTTAAAAAGATTTCTTCAAAATGATAAAAATATTACCCTAAATTTAAAATATGGGAATTTGAATAAAATACCTTACAATGAAAATTTTTTCGATTTTTCTTTCATTCCGAGTGTATTAGAAAGAATAGATAACAAAAATATTACCAAAGTTGTTGATGAAATTTGCAGAGTAACAAAAAAGGGGATTTATGTTTCTGACTTGTTCGATAAGCTTCCAAATGGTACGCCTAGGTCACACAGAACTTATGAGAAGATGTTTTTAAAGAACGGTTTTTTTATGTCTGAATACACATACGAGATAAAAAAGCCAAAGAGAAAAAGATATATTGGCAATCATTGTATATTACAAATTTTATTTTTAAAAAAAAGCTAGATTTTATGTGCTAAAGCATAACCTCTTTGGTCAGAAGATTTAAATCTTTCTAAACTATATAATCTATCTTTTTCAATTTGATCAACTAATTTAACCACTCCGTTAAAATAACTACTTGTATAATCATCAAAGAGGATAACATCTCCCTTCAATTGCTTTTCTGAAATTTGTATAAAATCTTTCTTTACATCTTCATACTCGTGAGACCCATCTATAAAAGCAAAATTTATTCTAGTTAGGTTTAATTTTTTTATTTGTTTATGACTTTCTCCAGTTGAAAATGTTATATTGTTTAAGTAATTCCTATATTCTTTCAACAGATTTTGCCTAGTTTGTTTGCCATAAATATGATCGGCATAACAATTCCAAAATATTTTTTTATCATGCGGTATGACGTCAAATGTGTAGATTTTTGCGTCCAGATTTAAATCCTTTAGTACTTTTGACATTATAATTGAGGAAAAGCCTCTTGCAGTTCCGACATCTATCAAATTAATATTATCAAAAGAATTTAATGAATTAATATAAGTCTTTAGAACAATATAGATTAATTTACCGTGATTAAAATCTATTCTAGATTTTTTAATTGTTACTTGAGTTAGATAAGCTAGCTCATTAATAAAATTATTATCAAAAGAATTATTTGAAAAAAGAAAATTTAAATTTCCATCTTGATTGGCTTTAATAGCATCTTTGTAAATTTTTTTATATATTTCGATATTACCTATTTTATCTTTTAAAATATAGTTGCCAGTAATTTTTAAGTAGATATTTTTGATAAGTTTTTTCATAATATATAACTTTAAACAATTTTTTAAACGAAAAAAAAATATTAGCTATATCTATTTAGTAAAAAATTTAGTGATATAATAATAAAATATGAATAAAATTAATGTTGGAATAATAGGTTTTGGTGTTGTTGGCAAAAGACGTCAGATTTATATTGTGAAAAATAAAAATTATATACTTAAATGTGTAAGTGATATTAGATTTAAAAAAGATTTAATTAAAAAAAATATTAAATTTTATAAAAATTATAAAAATTTACTGAATAAAGAAAAATTGGACGCAGTTTTTATTACATTACCAAATTATTTAGCTGCAAAAGTAACAATTGAATTTTTAAAAAAAGGAATTCATGTTTTTTGTGAAAAACCGCCAGGGAAAAACCCAGCAGAAATAAGGGAGGTCATTAAAGTTGAGAACAAATCGAAAAATATTAAGCTGAAGTATGGTTTTAACCATAGATATCATGACTCAGTACAAATTGCTAATGAATACATAAAAAATAAAAAATTTGGAAATATAATTAATATACGAGGTGTATATGGTAAAAGAAAAATAATTGAATACAAAAAAGGAAATTGGAGAGCAGAAAAAAAATATTCTGGTGGTGGAATATTGATGGATCAAGGTATTCATCTTATAGATTTAATGATATTTTTTGTGGGAAAATTTAAATTTTTCAAAAGCTTTATTTCAAATAAGTACTGGAAATATGATGTAGAAGACAATGCATTTGCATTAATGAAAAGTTCAGGTGGAATAATATGCTCTATACACTCAAGCGCTACTCAATGGCAGCATATATTTAAAATTGAGATTTTTTTTGAGAAATGTACCTTAATACTTAGTGGAATTTTATCAGGTTCAAAAAGTTATGGTGCTGAAAAACTTACAATTATTCCAAAAAAAAACATTAAAAAAGATAAAATATTAAAAAAAAAAATTTTTTATTTTAAAAAAGACAATTCTTGGAAAAAAGAAGTTGATGAATTTGCTGATATTATAATTAAAAACAAAAAAATCTTGTTAGGTAATAGTATACAAGCTTACAATGCCATTAAAACAGTCTATAATATATATGATAACGATAAATCTTGGAAATATAAATGAATATATTAAAAAAAGAAAAAAATTTTCAAAACATAAAAGAGTTCTCGGATAGATATTTTTCAAAAATTTCCAAAATATTTAAATCTATAGATCTTAACCAGATAAAAAAATTTGAAGATCAACTTTTAGATTTGAAGAAAAAAAATTCTACACTGTTCGTTTTTGGTAATGGAGGAGGGGCGGCTACCGCTATGACAATGGCTAATGATTTAGGATTTGACATATTAAAAAAAACTAAAATAAAAAAAACATTCAAAATTATCTCTCTAAATGATAATACTTCAGTTATTACTGCGATAGCGAATGATGTGGGTTATGAAAATATTTTTTTAAATCAGTTAAAAATTCATTTTAAAAAAAATGATAAAATTCTTATTCTGTCAGCATCAGGAAACTCAGAAAATCTACTGAGAGCTGCTAAATGGGTCAGGTCAAAAAAAGGTAAAGTTTTGTCTATTGTTGGATTTGATGGTGGAAAAATTAAAAAACTTTCAGATTGTTCTATACATATCAAAACCTTAAAAGGAGAATATGGTCCAGTAGAAGATTTGCAATTAATAATTAACCACATCTTTGCTCATTGGTTTCAAATTAAATTTAATTAATTTTATAAGTCGTGGGTGTAATTGAATTAATTTTAATTAATTTAAAATTTTTGCTTATTAGATCAAAAAGACTATTCATTTCTTTATTGAGAATATTTTTATCTTCATATCCATCAAATCCTGCAAATGTGATTTTTGCTGCTTTACAGGCTATTATAAAACTTAACGCATATGTTGCAGTTAATGAATTTGGTATTTCAGAATAATTTTTAAAAATAATAAATTTGTTTTTTCTTATCCTTGTTCCATAATTTATAATTCTTAATTTTAATAATCTATTTTTGCCAAAATGACTCTCCATTAATAATCTTGGAAGAATAATCTTTTTTTTTGAGTCTAAGTAATACTTAAAATCTATTACAAATCGCTCTAAATTTAGAACAGAATAATTATCGATATATTTTTCAGGAATAAATTTGTTATAATTTACAGAAATCACGTATGGTTTTCTATTTTTAATATAATTTATAATTTTTTTTTTATATTTACCAACGGACTCACCGGCGCCAAAAATTAAAAACTCTCTTTTTTTTGTCAAATCTCTGCTAGAAATTCTACCATTAAAACTATAATTGTTTTTTATTTTTCTAGGGAATGTTAATAATTTTTTAGAGTATGTTTCTGATTTATTTATTTTTAAAAATTCTATAATATTTAATTTTTCTTCTTTTGAATGCCTCTTATCTTTAAGTAATTCTTGAATGTAGGTTGGGTGAATATTATATAATGCAGAAAGTTTATAAAAAATATTTGAACCCCAATTAAATTTTTTTTTGAGGTTAGAAAAATTTTCTTCTATATATTTTTCAAATTTACTTATTTTAAAATTTTTTCTATTTTTACTTACAAAATATAAAAGATCTTCTGTACATGTATTTCCTGCACCTCTGCCCATTCCATTAATTGTGCTATCTAGCCATGTCGCGCCTGATTCTTTTGCAACTATTGTGTTACTTAATGCAAGTTTCATGTTGTCGTGCATATGAACACCCACTTGTCCTTTAAATTTTTTTTTTATTATTTGTATTATTTTTATTACCTCTTTTGGTTTTAAACTACCAATACTATCAGCAATATATAATACTCTTACACCAAATTTATTTACCAGTGTTGATGCAAACTTTATTTGTTTAGAATTAAGAAGCGAAATTTGCATCAGATTTATTATAACTTGATAACCCTTCCTTTTTAATATCGATATAAGCGTTCCAATTTTTTCAATCTCACTTAATCTGCAAGCAATTCTAACTATACTGATTTTTGATTTATTTT
>MDTB01026437.1_pt1 | contig 15458 bp, 14 predicted proteins | sample 811161 | NCBI WGS metagenome assembly MDTB01 (sample SAMN05326650, study PRJNA326480) | marine metagenome | isolation source: seawater | place: Mediterranean Sea | collected 2009 | reverse complement strand
TATTTTGAGTTACGAATGGATAGTAAATAGATATTTACTTGATGTTCCATACTCAATAGATAGACCATTATTATTCCTTGGTATATTATTTATTATAATTGGAATACAAATTTTTTCTATTGGATTTATAGCTGAATTAATCGTCAGCTATTTATCTAAAAATGAAGAAGCTGATGAAGATATAATAGGTCCAGAGAATTAAATTGTGAAAATCTCTTTATTAAGTGTTGCGCCTCCATACAGAGGTGGAATTTCTGATCAGACATACCTTTTATATAAGACATTAAAAAAACATCATTCTGTTAATATAATTAATTTTAAGCGCCAATATCCTGAAATATTATTTCCAGGTAAAAGTCAATATCACGATTCATGCGATTGGGATGAAAAATATAATCATAGATTACTAGACTCCATCAATCCAATCAGCTGGTTGTCCGTTGTTAAATTTATAAAAAGCTATGCCCCTGATTTAATCATTATAAGATTTTGGAATCCATTTTTTGTAATCAGTTACTCATACATATTAAAGAAAATAAAAAAGCATTTTAAATCAATCAAAGTAATATGCGTTTGTGATAATATAATACCACACGAAAAGCATTTTTTTGATAAGCTTCTTATTAACAAAATATTTAAGCAAATAGATGGATTTGTTGTGATGTCAGATCAGGTTAAAGAAGAATTATTAGATTTAAGACCTGATGCTAATTACGTTAAAGTTTTTCATCCAATTTTAAATGATATATCAATCAAGGACAAAACAAGGTCAAAGAGTAAACTAGGATTGTCAGGTAAAAAAATAATTTTATTTTTTGGATTGGTTCGAAAATATAAAGGCCTTGAAGTCTTAATAAAATCTAATAAATATTTAGTGAATAAACTTAAAGACTATCAAATTTTAATTTGTGGTGAGTCATATGCAGATACAAAATTTTATAATAAAATGATAAATCATTTCTCTGTTAGTAGTGAAATAAAATGGATTAATGAATTTATTTCTGATGATGAAGTTGCAACTTATTTCTCAGCTTCAGACCTTGTTGCCTTGCCATATCTTAGCGCATCACAAAGCGGAATAATCCCTTTGGCTTATTCTTATCAAAAACCAGTAGTCGCCTCAGATATTAAAGGAATTAAGGAAATGATATTAGATGGAAAAACTGGTTATCTTTTTGAAAAAAATAATTCAAAAATGCTCTCAGAAAAAATTGAAAAATTTTTTACAAGTAAAAAAGATTACTCCTCAGATATAGAAAAGTTTAGAGAAAACTTTTCATGGGATGAGTTTTCTGCAAAAATTCAACTTTTATATAAAAGCCTGTGATTAATACAACTAAATATAATACAAAATTTCATGTATGCATACTTAACTGGAATGGTCAAGAAGTTCTTCGTGATTGTATCCAATCAATTTTGAATAATCAATATGAGTCATTTAAAGTAACTGTAATTGATAATGGGTCAGATGATTTTAACCCAACAGAATTAGATCCAAAAGTTAATATAATTAAGCTTAACAATAATTATGGCTTTGCAAGAGGATACAACCTTGGTATAAGTAAGGCAAAAATAGATAATGATGAGTATTTAATCTTATTAAATAATGACACTGTAGTAGATAAAAACTTTTTTATAAATTTGACAAAGTCAATCAAATCTAAAAAAACTGAAAGTATTTATGGACCTAAAATTACATTTGATGACGCCAAGGATTTGATATGGTATGGAGGTGGGAAAGTAAAACTTGATAGAGGTATAATTGAACATATAGGTATTAGAAAATCATCTAGTGATTTTAGTATTGAGTCAAATACTGATTATGTTACAGGGTGCTGCATGATTGTCAAAAAAAGTATCTATGATGATTTAGGTGGATTTGATGAATTATTTTTTATGTACAATGAAGATGTAGATTTTTGTTTAAGAGCAAAACTAAATAAAATAAAATGTGTTTACTTGCCATCAGTTATAATTAGTCATAAGGTTTCTAGCTCATTAGGTGGATACTATTCTAGAAAAAAAATATTAATGAAAATTAAATCAGCATTTTTATTATATAAAAAATATCATAGTAAGCCTAGGGCTACAATGCTTTTAGTGAAATACTGTATTAGATCATTAATGAGTATCAAAATATAAAATATATGCAAAAAGATTATAATTTTACTTTTGTAATTGGCGCTCAGAAGTCTGGCACAACTACAATACATGAGCTTTTAAGGGCGCATTCTGATATTAGTTTGCCATCTATCAAAGAAACTCATTTTTTCAGTGATGATAAAGTACATCATAAAGGCTTAGATTGGTATCTTAGACAATTCGATTCATCTAAAAATATTCTTTGTGAGGTTGATCCATCCTATTTATTTTATAAACAAGCTTCTTATAGAATAAAAAAAAATCTAGATAATTCTAAGTTTATAGTAATTTTCAGAAAACCTTTAGATAGGGCCTTTTCTCACTATTTAATGTCATGCTACAGAGGTTATGAAAAACTCTCATTTATTGAAGCAATTCAGAAAGAAAATGAAAGATTAGCTAGTGATGTAGACCAATTTTCATTTATTAATCATAGCTATCTAAGTAGAGGAAATTATCAGAAACAGTTAAGTTTATACCTCAATGAGTTCGATAAGTCTAATTTTTTATTTATTAATTTTGACAATTTATTTCCATCGTATAATAGTAGGATGATAAATTCTATATGTGAATTTATCGGCATTAATAATAATTTCAATTTAGAACAAATGCCCAATCTCAATAAAAAGCGTATGGTTAAATTAGATTTTATTAGAGATATGATATATAGAGAATCAATTACAAAGAAAATAGCTGGTTCCATTATTTCATCTGATAAGCTTAAGTTGAAAATTAAGAAATTTATAGATAATTTTAACTCTAAAGATTTCGATCCTAATATCTATACAGCTGAATATGAAAGAGTTATGAATGAACTTCCTAAAAAATATTTAAAGTGGAGCAATGAACAATCAGAGCTATTGCAAATATCAACGGGTTTAGATTTAAGATCTTGGAGATATGAAGATGTCTAAAGCAGTTCAGCCAATTCTGTTATCAGGAATGCATCGCTCTGGAACATCAATGGTAACTAAAATTTTAAAAGATTTTAGTTTGGAAATTGGCCATAAACTAGATGATAACAATGAATCTTTATTCTTTCAGAGAATTAATATATGGATGATGTCTTTGATGGGTTCTTCATGGGATAATCCACAGACTTTTAATAGTATAAATGATAAGATTAAAGATGATATTGTATATCAACTTCAGAAATTAATTGATAGCAGAGCTAACTCATTGTATTTTGGGTGGAGTAATGTTATTAAGAATAAATCATTTAGTGATATTGAAAAACCATGGGGTTGGAAAGATCCAAGGAATGTATTCACTCAAAATATTTGGAGAGAAGTATTTCCAGATACTAAAATGGTTCAGATTATAAGACATCCAGTCGATATAGCAGTAAGTTTAATGAATAGACAAAAAAAAGAAATTAAATCAGATATATTAAGAAAAAAGAAAAGCTCCAATGTTATCAAAGCATTATTATCAATAAGTCATTCAAATTATAATTCAAGCATGGTCTTAAATTCTCATAATGATTGTTTTAAATTAATAGAAATATATTTTGATGAAATTACTAGAAATTCTTCTTCAAATAGTTTATTAATAAAGTTTGAAGATATTTTATCTAATCCTGAGTTTGAGATAGGATCTTTATTAGACTTTTGTAGTATTCTTTATAATCCAGAACAGTTAAGCGAAATTATTTCTACTATTGATCCGACCAAAGCTTTTTCATATAAAACCAATCCGAAATATTTAGATTTAGAGGGTCAGGCTAAAGATTTGATAATTAAAATGGGGTATTAACTTGAACATTAAAAAAATCTTATTTGTATTTAGCATCTTATTATTTGCTACAAGTATATTGTTTTATGATGTTTTGTATTCTGATTCTATTTTCTTAACACAGGATTCTATATCAGCTAAGTCTATAAAACATGGTATTGAAAAATCTACTGTTGATTTTGGTGAATACCCTAAATGGATGCCGTGGATTTTTGGTGGACTCCCATCTACCCATTCAATGCAAAATATTTCAGAATATTATTATCCACATCATATAATCAAGCTAATAAAAATATTTTCAATACCCTGGTTTTGGAATTTTTTAATACATTTTCTTTTTGCTGGTTTAGGTATGTATGTTTTACTTATTCACCTGAAGCTTAATTTCTTTTCTTCACTATTTGGCTCTATTTCCTATACAATAATGCCTTGGATGATTGCAATGATAGTCCATGGTCATGGTAGTCAGGTAATGACAGCAGCTTACATACCTTGGGTAGTTTGGGCCATGTTAAAATTAAAGAATGAGCCTGGATTACAGTATATATCAATTTTGGCCTTATTGATTGGCTTGCAACTTCAAAGAGCACATGTTCAGATAGCCTACTATACCTGGATTCTTATGGGTATTTATATTATTTATGATTTATATGTTAGTTATTATTCAAAATCAAAATACGATATAAAATTTATAATAAAATGGGCTTTTGCATCAATTATAGGATTTTTCATGTCACTTTGGATATATATACCATTATTAAATTATGCTCCATTTTCAAAAAGATCTTCATCTTCAGGGGGCGCATCTTTTGAATATGCAACATCTTGGTCAATGCATCCTTATGAATCTCTCACTATGCTCCTTCCTTCATCTTTTGGGTTTGGTGAATTAACTTATTTTGGGTTTATGCCAATGACAAATTTCCCTAATTATTCGGGGATAGTGATTGTGTTTATGGCTTTTTTCGCATTTCATAAAACATCTAGACAGCTAAGTTATTTTTTCTTAACTATTTTGATCATTAGTTTACTAATTTCGTTTGGGAAGTATACTTTCATATATGAAATATTATACAACTGGTTGCCATATTTCAATAAATTTAGAGTACCTTCAATGATATTAATACTTTTTCAATTCTCTATTACAGCACTGGGTGCAATTGGATTAAACAATATATGTAAAAAAATCATAAAAGATGAAAGAGTACTGAAAAAATCTTTAATTGCATTAGGTGCTATTTCAGTCCTTGCAGTTTTGAGACTTGCATTTCATGATTTTTCTTCTGCTTTAGATAGGCGTGTTACTACAAATAATTTGCGTATTGAATTAATACAAAATGATTTATTCTATAGTATTATTTTATTGGTTTCAATTTCTATTCTGATTTATTTGTTTTCAAAATCAAAAATTAAATCAAGGTTATTCCTTATATCAATTATCTCATTATCATATCTTGATTTTTATAGAGTTAATTCAAGAATAATTTATCCAGACCTAAAGACAACTTACAGTCAAGCCTTACCAATAAAAAATAAAGATTTCCTAAATAAGCATCTAGATGAAAAATATGATGACATTATAAGTTATCTCAAAAAAGATAATTCCTATTTTAGAGTATTTGAGGCTTCTTTTGATAGAGAGGGAAGATTAAGGCCAGAGCATAATAATAATCGTTTAGCTGCATTTAATATTGAATCAATTAATGGATATCATCCAGCTAAGCTCTCAATTTATGAATCTTTTAATTCAGTCCCATTATTAAATAGATTAAAAATGTTTAATGTTAAATATTTGATTTTATCAAATGAAGTTAATATACCTATGTTAAAACTGGTTAAGGTAGGAAGCTATTTTTCAGATCTATCATATAGAAAGGTTTTTCTATATGAATATCTAGATTTTCATCCCAGAGTACAATTTTTAGAGAAAATAAATAAAGTTGACTCTCGACAAGAAGGATATCAAAAATTAAACTATGAACTTTTTGATCTTAAAAAAGATTCATTTATTTCTAGTAATGATTTTAATGAAGATTCAGAAGTATCTTATAATTCTAGCTCGGAAATTTTAATCAAAGAGCATATACCGAATAAGATAGTACTTTCTGTTAATGCTAAAGGTGAGTCAATAAATAGGCACTTTATATTATTGAGTGAGATTTACTTCCCTCATGGATGGGAAATTTCAGGCGCTTCAGATTTACAGATTATTGAAGTTAATAATCTTTTTAGGGGATTTTTTGTTCCAAATGGTCCTACAGAAATAACTCTGGAATTTAATCCATCAGATTTAAAATATAGCGCTTTGGTTAGTCACCTTTCATTAGTTGTAATTTTAATCTTTTATTTAGTTTCTCTATTCTATCGCAAAAATGAAAAACTTTAAACTTCAGACAAGTATTAAATTTGTTCTATCTGCATTTGCAATAATAATGGCAATAGCTGTGCTTTGGATTAATAGTACTGTAATATCAAATCTCAGAGAAGGGAATCGAAGGCAGATTGAAAAAATAGCTGAGTACTATAGTAAGGAGCTTAGTGATAGTGAAAAATTAGATTATACATATTTTGCAGATGTTATTCTTCCAGTATTACATAACTTTGAATTTCCAATTATTATTACAAATGAAATTAATAATGGTTCTAATATTGATTTTTTACCGCCAATAAATATAGATATAAAAGAGAAGATTAATTCTCAAGAGTATAGAGATAAGGTATACAGGTTAATTAAGCAGATGGATGAAAATTTCATTCCATATGAAATAACTGGAGATGATGGTTCAGGGCAAGGAAGCCAAATAGTATATCATAAAATTCATTATGGTGATCAAGATATTATAAGAACGATTGCATTGCTTCCGTATTTAAATTTTGGTTTTGCAATATTGTTTATAACAATTGCTGCATTCGGAATACAATTAATTCGAATCAATGAAAGAAATTCAATCTATGCAGGTATGGCAAAGGAAACAGCGCACCAATTAGGCACCCCTATATCTTCTCTTATGGGTTGGGTTGAACTTTTAAGGGAGAAGATGTTAGTTAAAAAAAGGAATAAGATTTTATCTTCCATGAAAAATGATCTTTCAAGACTTTCTGAAATTAGTGATCGATTTTCAAAAATAGGTTCAAAAGTGAATTTGAAAGCAGTGAATATTAAATCATTGTTAGAAAAAGTAACTATGTATATGTCAGAAAGACTTCCAAAAAGTTCTAACACAAAAATAGTATTACGGTTAAAAAATAATACAAGTTTAATGGGTGATGCAGTTCTATTGAGTTGGGCCTTTGAAAATCTAATAAAAAATTCGATTGATGCAACTAATCCAGAAACTGGAATAATTGAGTTGAGACTTATGAATACAAATAGTGCGATATCAATATTTTTTAAAGATAATGGAAAAGGAATTAAGCGAAAAAATTGGAATGATATATTTAGGCCTGGATTTAGTACTAAAAAAAGAGGATGGGGATTAGGATTGAGCTTAACTAAAAGAATTATTGAGGATATTCATAAAGGAGCAATTGTAGTATCTGATTCATCAAAAAATGGCACCACAATTAAAATTACTTTTGATAAATAATGAAATTTGTCTTTGCATCAAATAGTCCTCGTAGAAAAGAAATTTTATCAAAATTTAATATTGATATTAAATTTGTTCCTCATCACTTTAATGAGCATACAATTGAAAAAAATATTGAACCACATTCTTACTGTAAAATTATTTCAAATGAAAAAGCAAATAGTATAGTAGATATATATCCAAATCAACCAATACTTTCAGCTGATACAATTGTTTTGTCTCCTAGCAATAAAATCTTTGAAAAACCTAGAAATGTTGAGGATGCTCATAGAATGCTTAGTGAGTTAAGTGGGGAAAAGCATCAAGTTATAACTGGCGTTTCAATAATAAACAAGGAAACTAAAATTAATTTTAGCTTTACAGAAACTACATTAGTTGAGTTTAATGATTTAAGAGATGAAGAAATTTATTATTATATAAAACATTTTGAGCCATATGATAAATCAGGCAGTTATGGTATACAAGGCTTTAGTTCGATTTTTGTAAAATCAATAAATGGATGCTATTTCAATGTTGTAGGTCTTCCAGTTTCTAAATTGTTTTACTTTTTAAAGAAATTTGATTTGGTCCAATTTTCTTGAATTCTTCCAATAATAATAATAAGTTATAGATACAATGAGTGAGCAAAAACTATTTTTCAATGACTTGAAAGCTAAAAGAGAGAGCCAGAATCTTTCTTTAGAAGAAATTTCAGATTTTACCAAGATAGATATTAAATTTCTAATTGCAATAGAGGATGGAGACTTTGGATGCCTACCTGATGTGTATATGAGGTTATTTCTTAGATCATATTGTAAATATATTTCTGCTGATGTTGAACAAGCTCTTAATGATTATGAATTTTATACGATAGGTTCAAAAACTGAGTCAAAAACTTTTTCTATCCCAGTAGAATCAAATGATATTGATAATAATATTGATCAAAAAGAGTTAAACTTACCCCAGGTCCCAACAGCTAAAATTGCAACAATTGTAATTACTGTAATTATTTTGATTTTTACATTATTTCTTATAAGTAATATAGATAGTGATTCTAGCTCTAAAAATGATAATTCTAATAAATTAAATATTGAAGAATCTTCTGAGGATCTAAAAATTGTTCAGTATAGTTCTTTGCCGGACAATAGTCCTCTAACTAATCTTGATTTTGATGCAGATAATTTAATCGCTGGAAATAAAAGAAAATTAGTGGCATCTGATCCATTTACATTTAGAGTGGAAGCTTTAGCGCAAACAAAAATCAACATAAATAGTGGACCAATAATTAAAAATAAAATTTTAGAGCAAGGCCAGGTAGAGATTTTTCCAATTAAGGATAAGATATCTTATGATTTCTGGAGTGCGCAGCATATAAAATGTTCATTAAATGATATCGATTTGACTAAGTTTTTTGGCAGTGAAGATAATTCTATTCGCGGCTGGTTTACAACAAAAGACTTATCTCTTAACTATAACTTCTATAAACAGTCACTTTAAATTATCAAACGAAAATAAAACTTATAACTTTTTAGTTATCCGCACATAATAAATTCAAAAAAATTATTTATAAGTTATTGCTTATTAATTAGCATACTCACTTCTTTGCACATCAAAATCTATCTATCAATTATTAAAAAATTATATAAACATAAATAAAATTAATATATTTCTTGCATATAGGTGGTTAATAGTAATATAATAGTGGGTGAGTGTGGGTAATAAAACCTTTTAAAATATATTATACAAAATGAATTCGATAAAATTAAGATTTACTGGCGAGTATTCTAATTCTCTTGATTTGAAAAATAGAGTCAATATCCCAGCTAAATTCAGAAAAGCATTGGACCCTATTAATGATAGGACTTTTGTAATTACAAGAGGCTTTGACCCATGCTTAGCTCTTTATCCTATCGCTGAATGGAATATAGTAGAGCAAGAATTAGCTTCTTTGAGCTCAATAAGAAACCGAAATAGGGAATTTGTTCGATCCGTGGTTAGACATGCATCTCATGTGCAGTATGATAAGCAAGGAAGAATTATTATTCCTGATAATTTAAAAACCTATGCTGGAATAGAAAAAGAAGTATCAATAATTGGGATGATCACAAAAATTGAACTCTGGAATCCTAGTAAAATTAAAAAATATGATGATCAAATTAACATTGATGAGTTTGATGATCTCGCGGATGATATAAGTTTTTAATTATGAGTAATGCTGACCAACATCCTCATGTACCAATATTACTTGAGGAAGTGGTCTCTAAAATAATTACAAGAAGTGATGGAGTGTATATTGATTGCACTGTTGGCTTTGGAGGCCATTCTTCTTCAATTTTAAAAGAAATAGATAGTAACGGCATGCTTTTTGGAATTGACTATGACCCTTATGCCCTGAAGTACACGCAAAATAGATTATCTGATTTAAATAAGTCTTTTGAATTAATTCGTTCAAATTATGTAAATCTAAAAGAGCTCTGTAAAAGCAAAAACATTAAGAATGTTGATGGAATTCTATTTGACCTTGGTATCTCCTCCTACCAAGTTGATTCAGGGTATAAGGGCATTTCCTATAGAAAAGATGGAAAGCTAAGTATGAGGTTAGACCCAAATTGCAATAGAGATGCAAAAAAAATCCTTCATGACTACGATGAAGAAGAGCTAGCAAATATGATTTATTATAACAGTGAAGAAAAAAATTCTAGGAAGATAGCGAAATCAATTAAAATAAAGATATCGCAAAATCAGATTGAAACAAATTTAGATTTAGTTGAAGCTATAAAAGAAGTTACTCCAATACGATTTCTAAATAAAACATTATCAAGAGTTTTTCAAGCTTTAAGGATAGAGGTCAATAATGAGTTTGAAAATATATACAAATCAATCATTAGTGCAATTAGCATGCTAAGGCCTGGAGGCAGATTAGCTGTAATTAGCTTTCACTCAATTGAAGATAGAATAATCAAAAATGTTTTTCGCTCTTACGCAAGAGGAAATAGCTCATATATAGATAGAATGGGATTTCAAGTTGAAAAAAACATAACCAAGAAAGTTAAAATCTTAACTAAGAAGCCAGTCGTGCCATCTAGAGATGAAATAGCATATAATAAAAGAGCAAGAAGCGCAAAATTACGAATAGTTGAGAGGCTAGGAATTGCATAAAAATACAAGAAAATCAAAGCGCTGGATTGTAATTGGAGTAATAACCCTTTTTTCAATTTTATTTTTAACTATTAGAGGAGAATCTAAAAAAATAAGTGATGACGTTATCGCACTAAAGATTAAAAAGAAAATGATTCAAGATAAAAAGATACATTTATTATCTAAAAAAAACAGACTTATATCTCAGATTAGAATCGAAAGAATTGCAAAAGATTCATTGGGAATGACAAAACAGTCTATAAAAAATAACACAGTGCTTTTAGAATCTCATTAAATGAATAGAACTTACATCACATATCAAAATAGAATTAAATATATAATAAACATTATTTTGATTTTTGGCGCTCTTATACTTTCAAGGTATTTCCAAATCCAGATTTTTGGCGTTAATGATTTTCAACAAAAATTATCAGAAAAAGTTGAATTCAGAAAAAGTATTAAGGGTGAGAGAGGGATGATTTTTGACCGAAATGGAGAGCTATTGGCTGGCAATATAGTCAAGATAGACTTATGGGTAAACACATTAAATAACTATGAAAGTGAAAAAATTTGTTCTTTTGCAGACAAATATTTCAACATAGACTCGGCTGGCTTGGGGACAAAATTAGAATTAAATAAAAAAAAATATTTACCGATAATAAAGGCTGTCATACCTGAGAACCTCGAAAAGATAGTCGCAGAAGTATCAAATATTAAGGGATTGAATATAGATAGGTATAGTCAAAGATTTTACCCCTATGAGCAAATTTGTTCTCATGTTGTAGGCTATACTAACAATAAAGGTGACGGGAGGTCAGGTGTCGAACTACAGTTTAATGAGCTCCTTTCTGAATCCATTAAAGCTGATGTAGTTTTTGACAAGAGCTCTAATGATAGATGGAAGAATAAAGAGAAAGAAAGATTTAATCATGAGTTAAATGGAAAGGATATATATCTTTCCATAGATATTAAATTGCAAAAATACCTTTATGAAGCGCTTCAAAAAGGACAGAGCAACTCATTAGCTCAGTCAGCCAATGGGATAATAGTGAACCCTCTAAATGGTGATATTTTAGCCATGGCTGGGACTCCTTCATACAATCCTAATAATTTCAATCAATATGGATTGGCAAAGTATAAAAATAATGTTTTATCTAAACAGTACGAACCAGGCTCAACGATTAAAGTTATCCCAATAATAGAAGCAATTCAAAATTTAGATGAGCAGACGTTGATAGATTGTGAAAATGGTGAATACAAAATTCCTAGAACTAAGAGAATAATTCGAGACCATGAACCCCATGAAATATTATCTGTAGAAGAAGTATTAGCATATTCAAGCAATATTGGAATTGTGAAATTAGCAGATATGTTAGGTGAGGAAAAGACATATTCTTCTTTTCGAAAGTTTGGGTTAGGCAGCAAGACTGGTATCAATCTTCCAGGAGAAGAAAAAGGAAAAATATCTAAGCTTAAAAAATGGTCAAAAACGACTCATTCAACAGTAAGCTTTGGCCAAGAATTATCAGTTACAGATATTCAGCTTTCAATGATATATGCAGCTATAGCGAATGAAGGGTATTTGTTGCAGCCAAAGATAGTTAAAGAGATTCATTACCCAAGTCAAATTGTAAAATTTGATGATGTAAAAATTGTTAGAAAAGTTATGAATGCTCAAACCAGCAGGAAAGTAATAGATATGCTAAGTATGGCTGTAAACATTGGGACTGGTCAAAACGCTTCTATTGATGGGTATCAAATTGCAGGGAAAACTGGAACTGCTGAAAAATATATAAATGGTGAATATTCCAAAACAAAATTTGTTTCATCATTTGCATCCATTTTTCCATCATCAGCTCCTGAGTATGTGTGCATAGTATCGGTTGATTCTCCAGAGTATAACAAGCATTGGGGAAACATAACAGCTGCTCCAATTGCAAGGGAAATAATTGTTGAAATGATTAATAATAATTTTTTGACAACAAATTATAAAGAAATTAGCTAGCTTAATGAATATAAGAAAAATATTAGAAAATATAGATTATTCTGGAAATTTTGATGATATTGAAATATCTAATATCTCATATGATTCTCGCAAGGCTACTAAACAAAGTATGTTCATTGCAATTGAGGGTAAAAATTACAATGGACATGACTACATACCTAAAGCAATAAAGAATGGTGCGGTAGCAGTAGTTAAGGAAAAAGGATATAATAAAATTGATGAAGCGATTGATATTGAAGTAGAAAATACAAGAGAGATATTACCCAAAATAGCTAAAAACTTTTATAGCGATCCATCTTCTAAGATTAATACAATTGGAGTAACTGGAACAAATGGAAAAACAACAACAGTATTCTTAATTAATAAAGTTTTAAATGAATGTGGTTACAATAGTGGAAGTATAGGAACACTAGGATTTGTCTCATCAAGTGCAGTGGTTAGTACTGGGTTTACAACACCAGAGTCATTAGAATTAAATAATTTTATTGACCAGCTTGTTAAAGGTGGCATGGAGAATGTTGTCATAGAAGCCTCATCTCATTCCCTCGCTCTATCTAGGATGAATCATATTAAAATTGATATAGCAATATTTACCAATTTAACTGAAGAACATTTAGACTTTCATAAGACGATGGAAAATTATTTCTTAGAAAAGCTAAAGTTATTCAATCCTTTATCTAAAGATTCTTTTTCAATAATTAATATTGATGATCCTTATTCGGATAGAATAATAAAAGCTACTTGCTCAAATGTATTTACGTATGGATTTTCCAATAAGGCCGATATATATCTAGTATCATCAAAAATTGGCTATGATGGAATGGATTTGATTTTATCGATAAATGATAAAGAATATAAGGTATGCACAAAAATTACAGGTAGACATAACATTTATAATATTATGGCAGCTATTTGTTCGTGCAAAATAAAAAATATTTCTATAAATAAAATAATTAATGCTATAGAAAATATAGATTTCATTCCTGGAAGAATGGAATTTGTTGGAGATCAGAAAAATAAAATTTTCATTGATTATGCACATACTCCAGATGCGTATGAAAATATTCTAAAATTAATTAATGAAATCAAAGGGCCAAAAGATAAAATCATTACCCTTTTTGGATGTGGAGGAGATAGAGATAAAGATAAAAGGCCATTAATGGCAAGAATTACTGAAAAATACTCTGATCAGATAATTGTAACGTCAGATAATCCACGAAACGAAAGATTGAGCTATATTCTGGAAGATATATTAAGTGGGTTTAAGCAAAATAAGCATGAAGTTATTCAAAATAGAGAACATGCAATAAAAAAAAGTATAAATATTCTAGATAAGGATTCTGTTTTATTAGTCTTAGGTAAAGGAAGAGAAGAGTATCAAATAATTAATAATGAGAAAATATTTCATAGTGATTTAGAAATCATTAAAAGAGAAATAAATGCGAATTAAAATAGGCGACAAGAAAATATTATCTCATTCAATAAAAAATCTATTAGATGTTGATATGAATATAGAAAAATTAAATGCTATCACGTTTGATTCTAGGAATGTCGAAAAAGGCGACATATTCATCGCAATGTCAGGTGAAAATTCAGATGGACATAATTTCATCTATGAATGCTTAGATAAAGGTGCTTCGTTAATAATAAACGAAAAAATTAAAGCAGATAACATAATAGAAGTAAAATCTTCAAAAAAAACATTGAGCAAATTAGCAAGTTTATATAGAAGTCAAATGAGTTGTAGGGTTATTGGGGTTACTGGATCTAATGGGAAAACAACTACGAAAGAACTTTTAGCTTATATTTTACATGGTAGCTATAGAACTTCTTATACTAAAGAAAATTACAATAGCACTATTGGAATGCCGATGTCGTTATTTGCTATAAAAAAATCAGATGAAATATTTATAGCAGAAATTGGAACAAACAAAAAAGGTGAAATAAAATATTTATCAGATATAGCAAAGCCAGATATAGCTTTAATTACAAATATTTCAGAATCACATTTATCCAACCTAATAAATCTAAATGGTGTATTCGAAGAGAAAATAAATTTATTCAAAGCTCTATCCGAAGATGGTATTGCGTTTATAAATATGGATGATAAGTTTTTATCAAAATTGAAAAATGAAACTCAATATAATCATATGACATTTGGATTTAATGGCGATTATGATTTTAATGCAACGATAAAAAAAGGTTCTAATTCATTGGTTATAAATGGCCATAAAATAATTATTCCTGATAGTAGCAATTTGCACCTTTACAATATTTTGTCCACATTTAGTATTTGCGCCACATTAGGTGTAGAGATTGAAGATTTCAATCAAAAGTTAAATTCATTTGAAACGCCTTCGGGTAGGGGAGATTTAATATATATAAATCAATTTATTATTATAAATGATACATATAATGCTAACTACGGTTCAGTTGTTAGTGGCCTTAGAAAGCTTTCAAAAATGAAAGCTAATCATAGAAAGTTGATTGTTCTGGGAGATATGCTTGAATTAGGTAAAAATGAGAAGCAAATTCATAAAAACTTATATGATGATATAAACCATAATAAATTTTATCGAACTTATTTGTATGGTTCACTAATGCATGAATTATTTTTAGAAACAAAAAGACAAAAAACTGAAAATGATATTAGATATTATGAAAATCAAGAAGAATTAATTAATGAACTTCAGACTACACTCAAGCCTAAAGACATTTTATATATAAAAGGTTCGCGTGGAATGAAAATGGAAAATATAATCAAAGGAGTAGCCTAGTGCTTTACGAATTACTATATCCATTATCAGAAAAGTATTTTATTTTCAATGTATTTCAATATTTGACATTTAGAGCTGCTGGTGCAGCTATTACTT
>MDTB01119445.1_pt1 | contig 15459 bp, 9 predicted proteins | sample 811161 | NCBI WGS metagenome assembly MDTB01 (sample SAMN05326650, study PRJNA326480) | marine metagenome | isolation source: seawater | place: Mediterranean Sea | collected 2009 | reverse complement strand
CGCTGCAAGAGCGTGTGAATCTATCCGAGCACAGCGACCTGTTTGGCGAAATTTTAGTGCCCACAGAAGAAGTAGTAGAAATGCGCGGTGGTCAAAAGCGTCGGAGTGAGCGTAAGTTTTTTCCTGGCTATGTATTGGTCGAAATGGACCTCAATGACGACACTTGGCATCTGGTAAAGGAAACACCCAGAGTGATGGGGTTCATCGGAGGTAAAGCGGATCAACCCGCACCGTTGTCTCCTAAAGAAGCTGCTTCAATATTGGATCGGGTAGCGGCGGGTAGTGAGAAGGCTACGCCGAAGACCGTCTTCGAACCCGGCGAAATTGTGCGGGTGACTGACGGGCCGTTTAACGATTTCAACGGCGTTGTTGAAGAAGTCAACTATGAAAAAAGCCGCTTACAAGTCGCGGTTACGATATTTGGCCGCTCAACTCCAGTGGAGTTGGACTTTGGTCAGGTAGAAAAAGGCTGAAAAACCAGCTTTAGACGACGCGGATCCAATAATGGATTCGCGGAACAACAGGGGAGTGAAGCACGCAACGCCTCACGTATGAACCCATAAGGAGCGAAAATGGCTAAAAAAGTCGATGCCTACATCAAGCTGCAAGTTGCAGCGGGGCAGGCGAATCCCAGCCCGCCGGTTGGTCCTGCGCTTGGGCAGCATGGTGTGAACATCATGGATTTCTGCAAAGCGTTTAATGCGCAAACGCAATCCGTAGAACAAGGTTTGCCGATTCCGGTTGTAATCACTGTATATGCGGATAAGAGCTTCACATTTGTCACTAAAACACCGCCGGCAGCAGTGTTACTGCGTAAGGCAGCAAACATAAGCAAAGGCTCTCCGACACCTAACACGCATAAAGTCGCTAAAGTGAGCCGGGCGCAGTTAGAGGAAATTGCCAAGATCAAAATGCCAGATTTGACAGCGGCAGACATGGACGCCGCGGTCAGAACGATCGCAGGCACGGCGCGCGCTTCTGGTATCGATGTGGAGGGCGTGTAAATGGCCAAGCTAACTAAGCGCATGCGACAAATAGCAGAGAAAGTAGATGCAAATAGAGCCTACGGCATTGAAGAAGCGGTAGGATTGCTTAGCGATTTGTCGAAAACAAAGTTCAAAGAATCTTTCGACGTTTCGATTAATCTGGGTGTGGATCCGCGTAAATCTGATCAAGTTGTTCGAGGAGCTACCACGCTGCCTCATGGTACGGGCAAGACGGTGCGCGTTGCAGTTTTCGCGCAAGGAGAAAACGCCGAGAAAGCTACTGCTGCTGGTGCAGATTTGGTAGGTTTTGAAGATTTGGGCGAACAGGTTAAAGCTGGCGACATGGATTTTGATGTGGTGATCGCCACACCAGACGCTATGCGTGTTGTTGGCCAACTTGGCAAGGTCTTGGGGCCGCGCGGCTTAATGCCTAACCCAAAGACTGGCACAGTAACCGCAGACGTAGAGACGGCGGTGAAGAACGCTAAGGCCGGACAGGTGCAGTTCCGGACAGACAAAGCCGGGATCGTTCACGGCAGTATTGGTCAGGTTGGCTTTGAAGTGGGCCAGATCAAAGAGAACTTGGAGGCCCTCGTTGGTGACTTGAAGAAAGCCAAGCCAGCGTCAGCCAAGGGCGTATATTTGAAGAAAATGACTTTATCGACAACGATGGGTCCGGGAATTTCCATCGATCAGGCGTCAATAGAAGCCTGATACATGATGAATGGATTTTGGAGGTCTGGTTGATGCTTGCAGCAACCGGGGCCGTCAAAAACCGTAGGTGCTAGCCTCTTTAACTACGCATGAAGATGTGGGTAACAGAGGCTCTGCTTAATTACCTACGCAGATGGTGAACTGCTTTAAGGGCAGTGGACGCGATTGACATATAGGCCCCGAGGCCAAACTGTTGAAAACGTCCTCTCCAAGGATTTAGGTCTACTAAAGACTTAAAGCGAAAGAGATTCGCCGCAACACGGCTGTAAAGCCGTCAACGGAAGCAGCTTCGGCTGCTTCAAATAGGATGAGGCTTAGGCTTCATCAAACGGAGAAGCACGTGGCACTAGGAATAGAACAAAAGCAACAAATCGTTGCTGAGGTGAACGAGGTTGCCGCCTCTGCTTTGTCGGCAGTGCTTGCAGACTATCGCGGACTAACCGTTGCTGAAATGACCGAATTACGCGTTAAGGCGCGGGAAAGCGGTGTTTATCTAAGAGTGGTTAGAAATACGCTGGCAAAACGAGCCGTAGAAGGTACCGAATACGAGTGCCTAAACGACGCGTTCGTGGGGCCAACATTACTGGCATTTTCTCAGGAAGATCCAGGAGCCGCGGCAAGATTGTTGAAGGATTATGCGAAAGACCTTGAAGAATTAGAAATCAAGGCACTGTCTATTGGCGGTGAAATGTTGGCAGCCGATCAGCTTGATCGTGTCGCTAAGTTGCCGACATTGGACGAAGCACGATCCTTGCTCATGAGCGTCATGCAAGCCCCGGTTGTTAAGTTGGCTCGTACTCTCAATGAGGTACCTGGCAAGTTGACGCGAACGGTAGCTGCTATCAGAGATCAGAAACAGGCGGAAGGTTAAAGACCTTAAAAGAGATCGCTTTAGAATTTAGGAGAACTAAAATGGCATTGTCCAAAGAAGACGTACTAAACGCCATCGCAGAGATGAGCGTTATGGAGGTGGTGGATCTCATCTCCGATATGGAAGAAAAATTTGGTGTTTCAGCCGCAGCCGCAGTGGCCGCAGCGCCGGTCGCAGGAGCGGCTGGTGGAGACGCCGCTGCAGCTGAAGAGAAAGACGAGTTCGACGTTGTGTTAGCGAGCGCTGGTGAAAAGAAAGTGAACGTCATCAAGGCGGTTCGTGCTATCACCGGTCTTGGATTGAAAGAAGCCAAGGCATTGGTTGATGAAGCGCCGTCACCTGTCAAAGAAGGCGCAACCAAAGACGAAGCAGAAGACGTCAAAAAGCAGCTTGAAGAAGCTGGTGCAACGGTAGAGCTGAAATAGTAATCAGCGTTTTCGTTGCGTGTTATTGGTCGGCCTCGCCGCTTTTGTTAGAGAGCGGTGAGCGTTGGCCCTTGGCCGTTTCCCAGAGCTCAAGAGCTCTGAAACAGTACCGGAATAGAGTGTAGGAGATTCGCATGGCGTTTAGCTTTACCGAGAAGAAGCGTATTCGGAAGGACTTTGGCAAGTTGTCACAGACGATGGAGCTGCCATACCTGTTGGCGATACAGGTCGACTCTTACAACAAATTTTTGCAGGTCGGAAGAGACGCCGAAGAGCGAGCCGAGTCAGGCTTGCATGCGGCGTTTAAGTCGGTGTTCCCAATTGTCAGTTACTCCGGGAGTGCGGCGCTAGAGTACGTTGACTATCAGCTGGGCGAACCTGCCTTTGATGTGAAGGAATGTACCCTTCGCAGCATCACGTATGCGGCTCCGTTGCGCGTAAAAGTGCGACTAATCATTTATGACAAAGAGTCTTCCAACAAGACCGTCAAAGACGTTAAAGAGCAAGAAGTGTATATGGGCGAAATCCCGCTCATGACCAATAACGGTACTTTTGTAATTAACGGCACAGAGCGAGTCGTGGTATCTCAGTTACACCGTTCACCGGGCGTATTTTTTGACCACGACAAAGGCAAGACTCACTCGTCAGGCAAGTTGCTCTACAACGCACGAGTAATACCTTATCGCGGATCATGGCTGGACTTTGAATTCGACCCCAAGGACTGCGTGTTTGTGCGAATTGATCGTCGCCGCAAGTTGCCTGCGAGCATCATTCTGCGAGCCTTGGAGTACACCAGCGAGGAGATACTTGATACTTTTTTCGATACTAATACGTTTTACATCGAAGACGGAGCAGTGGCCGTGCGGCTTATTGCCGAGCGCTTGCGCGGTGATGTTGCGACCTTCGATATTCTAGGTGCTGACGGCAAAGTTATCGTCGAGACAGGCCGGCGTATTACTGCTCGCCATGTACGCTTGCTAGAAGATAGCGGCATGAGCAAGTTGTCGGTCCCAAATGACTACCTTGTCGATCAAGTAACGGCCAAAGACCTGATCGATCGGTCCACTGGCGAGGTGGCGGTACCGTGCAATACGGTGATTACCGAAGAAGTCATCGAGCAGTTGCTTGAACTTGGCGTCACAGAATTCGAAACTATTTATACCAACGAGTTAGATTGCGGCTCGTTCATCTCAGACACCCTGCGCATAGATTCAAGCAGTAACAAGTTAGAAGCATTGGTAGAAATCTACCGCATGATGCGTCCTGGCGAGCCCCCGACGAAAGAAGCGGCGGAAAATCTGTTCAGCAATTTGTTCTTCTCAAATGATCGATACGACTTGTCTGCAGTTGGTCGTATGAAATTCAACCGACGCCTCGGGCGTGAGGAAATAGAGGGAGAAGGTACGCTGGGCAAACAGGATATCGTCAGTGTATTGCAGACACTTATCGACATCCGCAACGGCAAGGGCTCAGTCGACGACATCGACCACTTGGGCAATCGCCGAGTACGCTCCGTTGGCGAAATGGCCGAAAACCAATTTCGTGTAGGTCTTATTCGCGTCGAGCGAGCGGTTAAAGAGCGCCTTAGCCTGGCGGAATCAGAGGGCCTGATGCCGCAAGACATGATTAACGCAAAGCCAGTTGCGGCGGCGGTAAAAGAATTCTTTGGCTCTTCGCAATTGTCGCAATTCATGGATCAAAACAACCCGCTGTCCGAGGTAACTCACAAGCGACGGGTATCAGCGTTGGGGCCGGGTGGATTGACCCGGGAGCGTGCTGGATTCGAAGTACGCGACGTACACTCTACTCATTACGGCCGAGTGTGCCCGATCGAAACGCCAGAAGGACCGAACATTGGTTTAATCAATAGCCTGGCGACCTATGCGCGAACCAACGAATATGGCTTCCTAGAATCGCCCTATCACCCTGTTGTCAACGGTGTCGTAACGTCAGACATAGAATATTTGTCGGCGATCGACGAGGCGGAGTATGTAATCGCCCAAGCCAGTGCGCCTGTTGACAATAAAGGCCGATTCACGACTGATATGGTGGACGTGCGACATCGCAATGAGTTCACCAGAACCGCGGCTGAAAACGTTGACTTTATGGACGTATCTCCCAAACAGGTTGTATCTGTTGCGGCGTCGCTGATTCCATTCTTGGAACATGACGATGCTAACCGGGCATTGATGGGTTCAAACATGCAGCGCCAAGCAGTGCCGACGCTCAAGGCAGAGAAGCCTTTGGTTGGAACTGGTATGGAGCGCAACGTCGCCAGAGACTCTGGAGTCTGTGTCATCGCAAGGCGCGGTGGGGTAGTCGACAGCGTAGACGCGGGCCGTATTGTGGTTCGGGTTTCTGACGAAGAAACTGAGGCTGGCGAAGCGGGTGTGGACATCTACAGCCTGACAAAATTTACCCGCTCTAATCAAAATACCTGTATTAACCAGCGACCGTTGGTTAAGCCAGGAGATGTGATTTCGAAGCAAGACATTCTGGCCGACGGGCCATCCATTGATATGGGCGAACTGGCGTTGGGGCAAAACATGCGCATCGCGTTCATGCCCTGGAATGGCTACAACTTTGAAGACTCCATTCTGGTATCCGAGCGCGTTGTAAAAGAGGACCGGTTCACCAGCATCCATATCCAGGAACTCACGTGTATCGCGCGTGACACGAAGCTTGGGCCAGAAGAGATCACCTGCGATATTCCCAATGTTGGTGAGGGCGCTCTGTCCAAGCTCGACGAGTCTGGCATCGTATACATAGGTGCGGAAGTTAGCGCAGGCGATATTTTGGTCGGTAAGGTAACGCCAAAGGGCGAAACGCAGCTGACGCCAGAAGAGAAACTGCTACGCGCCATCTTTGGCGAGAAAGCGTCGGATGTTAAAGACACATCTCAGCGTGTTCCCAGTAGCGTTAAAGGCACAGTGATTGACGTACAGGTGTTCACTCGCGATGGCGTTGAGAAAGATCAGCGCGCCAAAGACATTGAGCATACCCAGTTGGCACAGGTTCGTAAGAACCTAGACGACGAGTACCGCATTGTTGAAGCGGCCACCTACGAGCGATTGCAGCGTGCGTTGATTGGCAACAAAGTTGCGAGCGCACCTGGAAAGAGTAAAGGCGAGCAGATCGACGAAACCTATTTGCAAGAGCTTGCAGCGGACGATTGGTTCAGAATTCGCATGCAAGACGACAGTCTAAATGGGCAGATAGAGAAAGCCGAAGCGCATCTAAACGAGCGCAAGCGTGAAGTGGACGCAGTCTACGAAGACCAGCGCGGCAAGCTCGAAAGTGGTGACGATTTAGCGCCGGGAGTACTGAAGATTGTCAAGGTGTACTTGGCGATCAAGCGTCGAATTCAACCAGGCGACAAGATGGCTGGTCGACACGGTAACAAAGGCGTGATCTCAGTGATCATGCCAGTCGAAGACATGCCGTTCGACGAGCATGGAGAGCCAGTGGATATTGTGCTCAACCCGCTTGGGGTGCCATCGCGAATGAACGTGGGTCAGGTGTTAGAAGTGCACCTAGGCTGGGCGGCGCGGGGTATTGGCGAGCGCATTAACACAATGCTCGAAGAGCAACGCAAGACCGCGGAAGTGCGCAAGTTTCTCACCGAGGTTTACAACAAAGTTGGCGGCGCGCCGGTGGAGCTTAAGTCTCTTAGCGATACCGAGGTGGTGGATTTGGCAAATAACCTGCGCGGTGGATTGCCATTCGCAACACCAGCGTTCGATGGCGCGCAAGAGGACGAAATTAAAGGCATGTTGGAGCTGGCGGGTTTGCCCAGCAGCGGTCAAACCATTCTTTACGATGGCCGTACTGGAGACGCTTTTGACCGACCTGTGACCGTAGGTTACATGTACATGCTGAAACTGAACCACCTGGTGGACGACAAAATGCATGCGCGCTCGACGGGATCATACAGTCTGGTTACGCAACAACCATTGGGCGGTAAGGCTCAGTTCGGTGGTCAGCGTTTTGGCGAGATGGAGGTATGGGCGTTAGAGGCTTATGGCGCTGCATACACACTGCAAGAAATGCTAACGGTCAAATCGGACGACGTTAATGGCCGTACGAAGATGTATAAGAACATCGTGGATGGTGACTTCAAGATGGAGCCTGGAATGCCGGAATCTTTCAACGTTTTGGTCAAAGAGATCAGATCTCTTGGTATCAACATAGAGTTAGAGACTGAGTAGTTACCTTGGGTAGTCCGGACTCCATAGGTTCGGAGTTAACCCAGCCATAAAGGCTGGCTTCCAAAAAGAATGAGGAAAGATCGTGAAAGACTTACTTAATTTGTTAAAGGCCCAAGGTGGCGTAGAAGAATTCGATGCACTACGCATTGGTTTAGCTTCACCGGAGATGATCAGGTCGTGGTCATTTGGCGAAGTAAAAAAACCAGAAACGATTAACTATCGAACCTTTAAGCCAGAGCGTGACGGTTTGTTTTGTGCGCGTATTTTTGGCCCAACTAAGGATTACGAGTGCCTCTGTGGTAAGTATAAGCGGCTAAAGCATCGGGGGGTGATCTGCGAAAAGTGTGGCGTCGAGGTAACGCTAACCAAAGTGCGCAGGGAGCGTATGGGCCACATAGAGTTGGCCTGCCCAACCGCGCATATTTGGTTTCTAAAATCATTGCCATCACGAATTGGCTTGCTGCTAGACATGACGCTCAGAGACATCGAGCGCGTACTATATTTCGAGTCGTTTGTGGTGATCGATGCTGGGCTTACTGACCTAGAGATAGGGCAGCTACTGACAGACGAAGAGTACTATCAAAATCTCGAAGAGTATGGTGATGAGTTTGACGCTCGTATGGGTGCGGAAGCCGTTCAACAACTGCTGTTAAACCTCGATATGGACGCAGAGATCGCACAATTGCGGGAGGAAATTCCTGCGACCAACTCCGAAACGAAAATTAAAAAGTTCTCTAAGCGCTTAAAATTGATGGAAGCGTTTGTTAAATCAGGTAACAAGCCAGAGTGGATGGTGATGACGGTATTGCCGGTGTTACCGCCCGATTTGCGTCCATTGGTGCCGCTGGAGGGTGGTCGGTTTGCGACCTCTGATTTGAACGATCTATATCGTCGGGTGATCAACCGAAACAATCGCTTGAAGCGCCTACTAGATCTTTCGGCACCGGACATCATTGTGCGCAACGAAAAACGTATGCTGCAAGAATCAGTTGATGCGCTGCTGGATAACGGTCGCCGCGGTCGAGCTATTACTGGCTCAAACAAACGTCCGCTGAAGTCGTTGGCGGACATGATCAAAGGTAAGCAAGGGCGGTTCCGTCAGAACCTGCTGGGTAAGCGAGTGGACTACTCAGGCCGCTCCGTCATCGTATGTGGCCCAACATTGAAGCTACATCAATGTGGTCTGCCCAAGAAAATGGCATTGGAGCTATTCAAGCCGTTTATTTTCGGCAAGCTCGAAGAGATGCAGTTAGCGACCACCATCAAGGCGGCGAAGAAAATGGTTGAGCGTGAAACTGCGGATGTGTGGGACATTCTGGCAGGCGTCATTCGTGAACACCCGGTAATGTTGAACAGAGCGCCTACTCTGCACCGTCTGGGTATCCAGGCGTTTGAGCCGGTATTAATTGAAGGTAAGGCGATCCAGTTGCATCCGCTTGTTTGTAGTGCATATAACGCAGACTTTGACGGTGACCAGATGGCAGTGCACGTGCCGCTCACCTTGGAAGCGCAGTTAGAAAGCCGCGCACTAATGATGTCTACTAACAACATTCTTTCGCCAGCGAGCGGAGAGCCGATCATTGTGCCGTCGCAGGACGTTGTTTTGGGCATTTATTACATGACGCGGGAAAAAATCAATGCGTTGGGCGAAGGAGCGGTGTTCGCAAATATTGATGAAGTACACCGCGCGTTCTACGCCCAGCAAGTCGACTTGCACGCCAGGGTGAAAGTTCGCGTGGCAGAGCATATTGAAGACGATGCGGGGAACCTTGCCGCGCAGCATGCGGTTTACGACACCACTGTCGGCCGAGCTCTGCTGTACGACATCGTACCGAAAAAATTGCCCTTCGATATGGTCAACAAGGCCATGGACAAGAAGGCAATCTCCACGCTCATCAACGACTGTTATCGTCGCTGTGGATTAAAGGACACAGTAATCTTTGCTGACCAATTGATGTATGCCGGGTTTGCTCGCTCAACCTCGTCCGGGGCGTCAATTGGTGTAGAAGATTTCGTTATTCCGCTAGCCAAGAGCAAGATCATTGCCGAAGCTGAAGCGGAAGTTGAAGAAATTGAGTCCCAGTACGCGTCCGGGTTGGTCACTCAGGGTGAGAAGTACAACAAGGTAGTGGACATTTGGCTGCGAGCGAACGACCTAGTTGCTCGAGCAATGATGGAAGGGATTTCGAAGGAAAGTGTCGTCAACAAAGAAGGCGAAAACGAAGAACAACCTTCCTTCAACTCTGTGTACATTTATGCCGACTCCGGAGCACGCGGTTCACCTGCACAAATTCGTCAGCTTGCGGGAATGCGCGGTCTTATGACACGTCCAGATGGCAGCATCATCGAAAACGCGATTACCGCTAACTTCCGCGAAGGCTTGACGGTAAACGAGTACTTTATTTCAACGCACGGTGCGCGCAAGGGATTGGCGGATACGGCGCTAAAAACCGCGAACTCAGGTTACTTAACTCGACGCTTAGTTGATGTAGCCCAAGACGTGGTTATTACCGATCAAGATTGCGGCACGAAAGACGGGCTGTTCATCACCTCGGTTATCGAGGGTGGAGACGTGGTATTACCACTCGGAGCTCGTGTTCTAGGACGAACAGTCGCCCAGGACATTCATGCGGCAGACGGTAAAGAACTGCTCATAGAAAGAGGCACATTGATCGATGAGGCATGGGTAGATCGCCTCGACGACATGGGCATAGACGAAATGTGGGTGCGCTCTGCGATCACCTGTGAAACAGCTCACGGCGTTTGTCGAGCTTGCTACGGTCGAGATCTAGCACGGGGTCACTTCGTCAACGTCGGCGAAGCGGTAGGTGTGATTGCCGCTCAGTCGATTGGTGAGCCAGGCACTCAGTTGACCATGCGCACCTTCCATATCGGTGGCGCCGCATCGCGTGCGTCTGCGGTAGATAATATTCAGGTTAAGCATGGCGGCACCGTCAGATTGCACAACCTCAAGACTGTGCAGCGAGAGTCAGGTGAACTGGTCGCGGTTTCACGTTCAGGGGCGGTTGCGGTTGCAGATGAACATGGTCGCGAACGTGAGCGATACAAGCTGCCATACGGTGCGGTGTTGTCGGCTAATGAGGGCGATGCGGTAGATGCTGGACAAGTAATTGCACAGTGGGATCCATTGACCCACCCAATTGTTGCCGAAGTTGCGGGAGTGATTGAGTTCCACGAAATGGAAGAAGGTTTGTCGATGAACCGCCAGACCGACGAACTCACGGGGTTGAGCAACATCACGGTGTTGGATCCAAAAGACCGACCGAGTGCGGCAAAGGACTTACGCCCAGCTGTGCGATTGGTGGATGCAGAAGGTAATGCAGTGATGCTACCAGGCAGTGAAGTACCGGCAAATTACTTTATGCCTAACAATGCAATCTTGAACACCGAAAACGGATCCAAGATCGGCATTGGCGACATTATCGCGCGCATTCCTCAAGAAGGATCAAAGACTCGAGACATCACCGGTGGATTGCCGCGAGTCGCGGACCTGTTCGAGGCGCGGAAGCCCAAAGAGCCGGCTATCTTGGCGGAAGCCACAGGTGCTGTGTCGTTCGGAAAAGAAACTAAAGGCAAGCGCCGGTTGGTAATCACCCCAGCAGACAGCGATCCGGTAGAGACGCTGATTCCGAAATGGCGAACCATTGGCGTGTTCGAAGGCGAGCAAGTTGAAAAGGGTGAGATGGTCTGCGACGGTCCATTCAGCGCCCACGATATCTTGCGCTTGAAAGGCGTTGGGGAATTGGCCCAATACATTGTTAATGAAATCCAAGAAGTGTATCGCTTGCAGGGTGTGACCATTAACGACAAGCATATTGAGGTCATCGTGCGTCAGATGCTGCGCAAGGTTGAGGTGACACACTCTGGTGACTCCGACCTGATTCGCGGCGAACAACTCGAATATGCGCGAATTCGCGAGGTAAACGCTGAACTCATTGCAGACGGCAAGGCTCCTGCTGAATTCCAGCGTATTTTGTTGGGCATTACTAAGGCGTCTTTGGCCACTGAGTCCTTTATCTCAGCCGCGTCGTTCCAAGAGACCACGCGAGTGTTGACCGAGGCGGCGGTAACGGGCAAGAAGGATTATCTTCGCGGCCTGAAGGAAAACGTTGTCGTTGGTCGTTTGATTCCGGCAGGTACAGGTTTGACCTATCACGCTGATCGTAAGCGTCAAAGGGAGGAAGAGCTGGCTGCAGGAGAGCGCGAGGTGGCAACCGCAGACGATATAGAGCAAGCGTTGAGCGAAGCGTTGTCAGCTCAAGGCTCTGAATGAGTCGAACTGGTTCCGAGCTGGCTCAAGGAACAAACCACGGGGTAAACAGCCTTGTGAATTAACTGGGGCGTGATTAGAATGCGCCCGCCGCGCCAAGACTGAGTCAGGGCGCGGATCGGAAAACCTGGAGAATGACGAAACATGGCAACAATCAGCCAGTTAGTAAGAAAACCGCGCAAGCGCAAGGTCGTAAAAAACATCGTACCAGCGTTGCAAGCGTGTCCACAAAAGCGTGGCGTATGCACGCGGGTTTATACAACGACGCCCAAGAAGCCGAACTCCGCACTGCGTAAGGTGTGCCGAGTACGGCTAACAAATGGCTACGAAGTCACATCGTATATCGGTGGTGAAGGTCATAACCTGCAGGAACACTCGGTAGTGCTCATTCGCGGTGGTCGAGTCAAAGACTTACCTGGAGTTCGGTACCACACTATCCGCGGCACCCTAGACACCTCTGGTGTTGCAGACCGTCGTCAGGGTCGATCCAAATACGGCGCCAAACGGCCTAAGTAAGCCCTCTAACAATTATCAGTAACGTGTGAGCCGTGCTCACGAAGAAAAAATATTCTCAGTAAGGCCCTAATTGTTTAGGGAAGACCTGAAGAAAGGAGAAAAATATGCCAAGACGTCGCGTTATCGCCAAACGGGAAGTTCTCCCCGATCCTAAATTCAATAACCAAGTTGTTGCTAAGTTCATTAACCATGTCATGGTCAGCGGCAAGAAAGCAGTTGCCGAAAGCATTGTTTATGGGGCGTTAGATCGTGTCCAAGCCCGAGACAATGCCGACCCAATCGAAGTGTTTGAAAAAGCACTAGACGCTATTGCGCCAATGGTCGAAGTGAAATCACGCCGAGTCGGCGGTGCCACGTACCAGGTGCCAGTAGAGGTTCGTCCTTCACGTCGGCAAGCATTGGCAATGCGTTGGTTGGTCGACAGTGCGCGTTCGCGCAGCGAAAAATCTATGGCCGCGCGCTTAGCGGGCGAGTTCATGGACGCGGCTGATGGTCGTGGTTCAGCGGTCAAAAAGCGCGAAGACACGCACCGCATGGCTGATGCGAATAAGGCGTTTGCGCACTACCGCTACTAATACCAAGCACACCAAACCGAGACACCGCGTATGCCTCGTTCTACGCCTATTGGCCGTTACCGCAATATAGGCATCGTCGCCCATGTGGACGCGGGCAAGACCACAACCACCGAGCGTGTACTCTTTTACACCGGCTTGTCCCACAAGATCGGCGAAGTACACGACGGTGCGGCGGTAATGGACTGGATGGAGCAAGAGCAAGAACGCGGTATTACCATCACATCGGCTGCCACAACCTGCTTTTGGCGGGGTATGGCTCAGCAATTCGATGAGCACAGAATCAACATCATCGATACGCCAGGACACGTCGACTTTACCATCGAGGTGGAGCGAAGTTTGCGGGTACTGGACGGCGCTGTTGTAGTTTTTTGTGGTACCTCAGGAGTCGAACCACAATCCGAAACCGTGTGGCGCCAGGCCAATAAATACGAAGTACCGCGCGTTGTATTCGTCAACAAGATGGACCGGCAAGGAGCAGATTTCGGCCGCGTGGTAGAACAAATTCGCGAGCGCTTGGGGGCTAACCCGGTGCCGTTGCAAATAGCTATTGGTTCCGAAGAGCAATTTCGTGGTGTGGTCGACTTGATCTCGATGCGTGCCGTGTATTGGGGCGATGATGACCAAGGCTTGAGCCACACAACACAAGACATCCCCGCAGAGTTGATTGATAGTGCTCAGAGTATGCGCGAGCAGCTTGTGGAAGCGGCGGCTGAGGCCAACGAAGAGCTTATGGATCGTTACCTTGAAGAAGGTGAACTCAGCGAGGCTGACATACGTGAAGGTATCCGTATACGCACCTTGGCGAACGAGATCGTACCCGCGCTTTGTGGGTCAGCGTTCAAAAACAAAGGTGTGCAATCGGTGCTGGATGCGGTTGTTGAATTTCTGCCGGCGCCGACAGAGGTTAAAGCAATTGAAGGCACTTTAAGGAACGGCGATAGCGCCAACCGTGAAGCAGATGATAATGCCCCGTTTGCTGCACTAGCGTTCAAAATCGCTACGGATTCTTTCGTTGGCACCTTAACGTTTTTCCGTGTGTATTCCGGTGTCTTAAATACCGGTGATCAGGTTTACAACCCGATAAAAGATAAGCGCGAGCGCATCGGTCGTATGGTGCAAATGCACGCAAACAATCGTGATGAGATAAAAGAAGTGCGCGCTGGAGATATTGCCGCAGCGATTGGCCTAAAAGATGTCACTACAGGCGAGACCCTGTGCAGCAAAGATCAAGCCATAACTTTGGAGCGCATGGAGTTTCCTGACCCAGTCATATCGGTTGCGGTAGAGCCGAAATCTGTAGCGGATCAAGATAAATTAACGGTAGCGCTGAGTAAGCTCGCTCAGGAAGATCCATCGTTTAGGGTGGAAACGGATAAAGAAACCGGCCAAATGATTATCTCTGGCATGGGCGAGCTGCATTTAGAGGTGATCGTTGACCGGATGCAGCGGGAGTTCAGCGTCGCCGCGAACATTGGTAAGCCGCAAGTCGCTTATCGTGAAACCATTCAGACTGCTGTTGAGCACGAGGCTAAGTTTGTTCGTCAGACTGGTGGCCGCGGCCAGTACGGACACGTTAAGTTGCGCCTAGAGCCGTTGCAAGATGACGATGGCGATTATATTTATGAGTTTGTAGATGAGATCACCGGCGGGGTGATTCCAAGAGAGTACATTCCATCCATTGATAAAGGTATCGCCGAGCAGATGCGGAATGGCGTCATAGCGGGCCATCCCCTTATTGGTGTAAAAGCAACCCTCATCGATGGGTCATTTCATGAGGTGGACTCTTCAGAAATGGCGTTTAAAATCGCGTCCGCAATGGCGTTGCGTGAAGGCGCAATGGCGGCAAGCCCAGTGTTGTTGGAGCCGGTGATGACAGTAGAGGTGGTCACTCCAGAGGATTACATGGGCGATGTTGTCGGCGACCTAAACCGACGTCGTGGCATGATAAATGGCATGGAAGAAAACCCGGCCGGAAAGGTAGTGCGAGCGGAAGTACCGTTATCCGAAATGTTTGGATATTCCACCGACTTGCGCAGCAGTACGCAGGGCAGGGCGACGTACACTATGGAATTTGCAAAATACGCGGAAGTACCCGCTTCGGTAATGGATCGCATACGAACATAGCTTTAATTCACTTCAAGGAAAGGTAATGGCCAAGGAAAAATTTGAACGTAATAAGCCGCACGTTAACGTAGGAACGATAGGACACGTAGACCACGGTAAGACGACACTGACGGCGGCGTTGACGAAGGTATGTTCGGAAGTGTTTGGTGGTGAGATGCGAGATTTTTCGCAGATTGATAACGCGCCGGAAGAGCGAGAGCGGGGAATAACGATTGCGACGAGCCATGTTGAGTACGAGAGTGAAGGAAGGCACTACGCGCACGTAGACTGTCCAGGACACGCGGACTATGTGAAGAACATGATTACGGGAGCGGCGCAAATGGACGGTGCGATATTGGTCTGTGGAGCGACGGATGGGCCGATGCCGCAGACACGAGAGCACATTTTGTTGTCGCGTCAGGTGGGTGTGCCGAAGATTGTCGTATTTTTGAACAAAGCGGACCTTTTAGCGGAAGACTGTGGTGGCGTTGGCACAGAAGAATACGAAGAGATGAAAGAGCTTGTTGAGATGGAGCTTATAGACCTTTTGGAGACGTACGAGTTTCCAGGAGACACGCCGATCATTATGGGCAGTGCGTTGATGGCTTTGGAAGGCAAAGACGACAATGAGTTGGGTGTTACAGCGGTTAAGACGTTGGTAGAGACGTTGGACAGTTATATTCCGGAGCCGGAGCGGGCGGTAGATCAACCGTTTTTGATGCCGATTGAGGATGTTTTCTCGATTTCAGGCCGCGGCACGGCTGTGACGG
>MDTB01028877.1_pt1 | contig 15459 bp, 14 predicted proteins | sample 811161 | NCBI WGS metagenome assembly MDTB01 (sample SAMN05326650, study PRJNA326480) | marine metagenome | isolation source: seawater | place: Mediterranean Sea | collected 2009 | reverse complement strand
TATTTTGAGTTACGAATGGATAGTAAATAGATATTTACTTGATGTTCCATACTCAATAGATAGACCATTATTATTCCTTGGTATATTATTTATTATAATAGGTATACAAATTTTTTCTATTGGATTTATTGCTGAATTAATTGTCAGCTATTTATCTAAAAATGAAGAAGTTGATGAAGATATAATAGCTCCAGAGAATTAAATCGTGAAAATCTCTTTATTAAGTGTTGCACCTCCATATAGAGGTGGGATTTCTGATCAGACTTACCTTTTATATAAGACATTAAAAAAACATCATTCTGTTAATATAATTAATTTTAAACGCCAATATCCTGAAATATTATTTCCAGGTAAAAGTCAATACCACGATCCATGCGCTTGGGATGAAAAATATAATCATAGATTATTAGACTCTATCAATCCTATCAGCTGGCTGTCAGTCGTTAAATTTATAAATAGTTATGCCCCGGATCTAATTATTATAAGATTTTGGAATCCATTTTTTGCAATTAGTTACTCATATATAATAAAGAAGATAAAAAAGTATTATAAGTCAATAAAAGTAATATGTATTTGTGACAATATAATCCCTCATGAGAAACATTTTTTTGATAAGTTTTTTATAAATAAAATCTTCAAACAAATTGATGGATTTATTGTCATGTCCGATCAGGTTCAAGAAGAATTATTGGACTTAAGACCTGATGCTAATTACATAAAAGTTTTTCATCCAATTTCAAATGATATATCAATTAAGGATAAAATAAGGTCAAAGAGTAAGCTAGGATTCTCAGGTAAAAAAATAATTTTATTTTTTGGATTAGTTCGAAAATATAAAGGCCTTCAAGTCTTAATAGAATCTAATAAATATTTAGTGGATAAACTTAAAGACTATCAGATTTTGATTTGTGGTGAGTCATATACAGATACAAAATTTTATAATAATATGATAAATCAGCATTCTATTAGCAATGAAATAAAATGGATTAATAAATTTATTCCTGATGATGAAGTTGCAACTTATTTTTCAGCTTCAGACCTTGTAGTCTTACCATATCTTAGTGCATCGCAAAGTGGAATAATCCCTTTGGCTTACTCTTATCAAAAACCAGTTGTCGCCTCAGATATTAAAGGAATTAAGGAGATGATATTAGATGGCAAAACTGGCTATCTTTTTGAAAAAAATAATTCAAAAATACTCTCAGAGAAAATCGAAAAATTTTTTATGAGTAAAAAGGATTATTCATCAGATATAAAAAATTTTAGAGAACGCTTTTCATGGGATGAGTTTTCTGCAAAAATTCAACTTTTATATAAAAGCCTGTGATTAATACTACTTCATATAATATCAAACCTCATGTATGCATACTAAACTGGAATGGCCAAGAAGTTCTTCGTGATTGTGTCCAATCAATTTTAAGCAATCAATTTGAGTCATTTAAAGTAACTGTAATTGATAATGGGTCAGATGATTTTGAACCAACAGAATTAGATTCAAAAGTTAATATAGTTAAGCTTGATAAGAATTATGGATTTGCAAGAGGATACAACCTTGGCATAAGTAAAGCAAAAATAGATAAAGATGAGTATTTAATCTTGCTAAATAATGACACTAAAGTAGACGAAAACTTTTTTATAAATTTGGCAGAGTCAATCCAATCTAAAAAAACTGAAAGTATTTATGGCCCTAAAATTATATTTGATGATCATAAGAATTTGATATGGTATGGAGGTGGAAAAGTAAATCTTAATAGGGGTATAATTGAACATATTGGTATTAGAAAATCATCTAGTGATTTTACCATTGAATCAAATACTGATTATGTTACAGGTTGCTGCATGATTGTCAAAAAAAGTATTTATGATGATTTAGGTGGCTTTGATGAATCATTTTTTATGTACAATGAAGATGTAGATTTTTGTTTAAGAGCAAAACTAAATAGAATAAAATGTGTTTACTTGCCGTCCGTTATAATTAGTCATAAGGTTTCTAGCTCATTAGGAGGATACTATTCAAGCAAAAAAATATTAATGAAAATCAAATCAGCATTTTTATTATATAAAAAATATTATAGCAAGCCTCGATCTATATTACTTTTAATGAAATATTGTATTAGATCAATAATGAGTATAAAACTTTAAAATATATGCAGAAAAATTATAATTTTATTTTTGTACTTGGTGCTCAGAAGTCTGGAACGACTACAATACATGAGCTTTTAAGTGCGCATTCTGATATTAGTTTGCCATCTATTAAAGAAACTCATTTTTTCAGTGATGATAAAGTATATGATAAAGGCTTAGATTGGTATTTTGCACAATTTGATGAAACTAAAAATATTTTTTGTGAGGTTGATCCATCCTATCTATTCTACAAAAAAGCTTCTTTTAGAATTAAAGAAAATCTAGACAATTCTAAATTTATAGTAATTTTCAGAAAACCTTTGGATAGAGCATTTTCTCACTATTTAATGTCATGCTACAGAGGTTATGAAACACTATCATTTATTGAAGCGATTGAGAAAGAAAATGAAAGATTAACTAGTGATATAAACTTATTCTCATTTATTAATCATAGTTATATAAGTAGAGGAAATTATCACAAACAGTTAAGTTTATACTTTAATCAGTTTGATAAGTCTAATTTCTTATTTATTAATTTTGATAATTTATTTCCATCATATAATGACGGGATGATAAATTCTATATGTAAATTTATCGGCATTAATAATAACTTTAATTTAGAGAAAATGCCCAATCTTAATAAAAAGCGTATCGTAAAATCAGATTTTATTAGAGATATGATATATAAAGAATCAATTGCAAAGAAAATAGCCGGTTCCATTATTTCATCTGATAAGCTTAAATTGAAAATTAAGAAATTTATAGATAATTTTAACTCTACAAATTATGATCCTAATATCTATAAATCTGAATATGCAAGAATTATGAATGAACTTCCAGAAAAATATCTAAAATGGAGCAATGAGCAATCAGAGCTATTAGAAAAATCTACAGGCTTAGATTTGAGGGATTGGAGATATGAAAATGTCTAAAGCTTTTCCACCAATTCTATTATCAGGGATGCATCGTTCCGGTACTTCAATGGTAACTAAAATTTTAAAAGATTTTAGCTTGGAAGTTGGTCATAAACTAGATGACAATAATGAATCTTTATTTTTTCAAAGAATTAATATTTGGATGATGTCCTTGATGGGCTCTTCATGGGATAATCCACAGACTTTTAATAGTATAAATGTTGAAATTAAAGATGATATTTTATGTCAACTTCAGAAATTAATTGATAGCAGAGCTAACTCATTGTATTTTGGGTGGAGTAATGTTATAAAGAATAAATCATTTAGTAATATTGAAAAACCATGGGGTTGGAAAGATCCAAGGAATGTATTTACTCAAAATATTTGGAGAGAAGTATTTCCAGATATTAAAATGGTTCAGATCATAAGACACCCAGTTGATATAGCAGTAAGTTTAATGAATAGACAAAAAAAAGAAATTAAATCAGATATGTTAAGAAAAAAGAAAAGCTCCAATGTTATCAAAGCATTATTATCAATAAGTCACTCAAATTATAATTCAAGTATGGTGTTAAATTCTTATAATGACTGTTTTAAATTAATAGAAATATATTTTGATGAAATTACTAGAAATTCTTGCTCAAATACTTTATTGATAAAATTTGAAGATATTTTATCTAATGCTGAGTTTGAGATAGGATCTTTATTAGACTTTTGTAGTATTCCTTATAATCCAGAACAATTGAGTGAAATTATTTCCACTATTGATCCGACCAAAGGTTTTTCATATAAAGCCAATCCGAAATATTTAGATTTAGAGAATCAGGCTAAAAATTTGATATTTAAAATGGGGTATTAAATTGAACATAAAAAAAATATTATTTGTATTTAGCACCTTATTATTTGCTACAAGTATATTGTTTTATGATGTTTTGTATTCCGACTCTATTTTCTTGACACAGGATTCTATATCAGCTAAGTCTATAAAACATGGTATTGAAAAATCTACTCTTGATTTTGGTGAATATCCTAAATGGATGCCGTGGATTTTTGGTGGACTCCCATCTACCCATTCAATGCAAAATATTTCAGAATATTATTACCCGCATCACATCATCAAGCTAATAAAAATATTTTCAATACCCTGGTTTTGGAATTTTTTAATTCATTTTCTTTTTGCTGGTTTAGGCATGTATCTTTTACTTAATCACCTGAAACTTAATTTCCTTTCTTCGCTATTTGGATCTATTGCCTATACTATAATGCCTTGGATGATTACAATGATAGTCCATGGACATGGTAGCCAGGTAATGACTGCGGCATACATACCTTGGGTCGTTTGGGCCATGTTTAAATTAAAAAATGATTCTGGATTACAGTACATATCGATTTTAGCCTTATTGATTGGCTTGCAACTTCAAAGAGCACATGTTCAGATAGCCTACTATACCTGGATTCTAATGGGTATTTATATTATTTATGATTTATATGTTAGTTATTATTCAAAATCAAAATACGATATAAGATTTATAGTAAAATGGGCTTTTGCATCCATAATAGGATTTTGTATGTCACTTTGGATATATATCCCATTATTAAATTATGCTCCCTTTTCAAAAAGATCTTCATCTTCAGGAGGCGCATCTTTTGAATATGCAACATCTTGGTCAATGCATCCTTATGAATCTCTCACTATGCTACTTCCTTCATCTTTTGGGTTTGGTGAATTAACTTATTTTGGGTTTATGCCAATGACAAATTTCCCTAATTATTCGGGAATAGTGATTATATTTATGGCTTTTTTTGCATTTCATAAAACATCTAGACAGCTAAGTTATTTTTTCTTAACTATTTTGATTATTAGTTTACTCATTTCATTTGGAAAGTATACTTTCTTATATGAAATATTATATAACTGGTTACCATATTTCAATAAATTCAGAGTACCTTCAATGATTTTAATACTTTTTCAATTTTCTATTACAGTTCTGGGTGCAATTGGATTAAATAATATATGTAAAAAAATCATAAAAGATAAAAGAGTACTAAGAAAATCTTTAATTATTTTAAGTTCTGTTTTAGGAGTTGCAGTCTTAAGACTTGTATTTCATGACTTTTCTGCTGCTTTAGATAGACGTGTTACTACAAATAATTTGCGTGTTGAATTAATACAAAATGATTTATTCTATAGTATTATTTTATTAGTTTCAACTTTTATTCTGATTTATTTATTTACAAAATCAAAAATTAAATCTAGATTATTCCTAATATCAATTATCTCACTTTCATACTTTGATTTTCATAGAATAAATTCAAGAATAATTAATCCAGATTTAAACACAACTTATAGTCAAGATCTTCCGATGAAAAGCAAAGATTTCTTGCAAAAGCATCTAGATGCAAAGTATGATGAAATTATAAATCATCTCAAAAAAGATAAATCCTATTTTAGAGTATTTGAGGCTTCTTTTGATAGAGAGGGAAGATTAAGGCCAGAACATAATAATAATCGTTTAGCTGCATTTAATATTGAATCAATTAATGGATATCATCCAGCCAAGCTCTCAATTTATGAATCTTTTAATTCAGTCCCATTAATAAATAGATTAAAAATGTTTAATGTTAAATATTTGATTTTATCAAATGAAGTTAATATACCTATGCTAAAATTAGTTAAGACAGGAAGTTATTTTTCAAATCTATCATATAGAAAAGTTTTTTTGTATGAATACTTAGATTTCTATCCTAGAGTACAATTTCTAGAAAAAATAAATAAAGTTAATTCTCGATTAGAGGGATATCAAAAATTAAACTCTGAGCTTTTTGATCTTAAAAAAGATTCCTTTATTTCTAGTAATGATTTTGATAAAGATTTAGAAGTATCTTATAACTCTAACTCTGAAATTTTAATTAAAGAGTATATGCCGAATAAGATGGTGCTTTCTGTTAATGCAAAAGGCAAGTCATTAAATAGGCACTTTGTATTATTAAGTGAGATTTACTTCCCACACGGATGGGAAATCTCAGGCGCATCAGATTTAGAGATTATTGAAGTTAATAATCTTTTTAGGGGATTTTTTGTTCCTAATGGTTCTACAGAAATAACTCTGGAATTTAATCCATCAGATTTAAAATACAGTACTTTGGTTAGTCACCTTTCATTGATAGTAATTTTAATCTTTTATTTATGTTCTTTATTCTATCGTAAAAATGAAAAATTTTAAACTTCAGACAAGTATTAAATTTGTTCTATCTGCATTTGCAATAATAATGGCAATAGCTGTGTTGTGGATTAATAGTACTGTAATATCAAATCTCAGGGAAGGCAATCGAAGGCAGATTGAAAAAATAGCTGAGTATTACAGTAAAGAACTTAGCGATAGTGAAAAATTAGATTATACATATTTTGCAGATGTTATTCTTCCAGTATTACACAATTTTGAATTTCCAATTATTATCACAAATGAAATTAATGATAACCCTAATTTTGATTTTTTACCTCCTATTAATATAGATATAAAACGGGAGATTGATTCTAAAGAGTATAGAGATGAAGTTTACAGGTTAATTAAGCAAATGGATGAAAATTTCATTCCATATGAAATAACTGGAGACGATGGATCAGGAGAAGGAAGTCAAGTGGTATATCATAAAATTCATTATGGTGATCAAGATATTATTAGAACCATTGCATTACTTCCATATTTAAATTTTGGTTTTGCAATATTGTTCATAACAATTGCTGCATTTGGAATCCAATTAATTCGAATTAATGAAAGAAACTCAATTTATGCAGGCATGGCTAAGGAAACCGCACACCAATTAGGCACCCCAATATCTTCTCTTATGGGTTGGGTTGAGCTTTTAAGGGAGAGAATGTTAGTTAAAAAAAGGAATAAAATCTTATCTTCCATGAAAAATGATCTTGCCAGACTTTCTGAGATTAGTGATCGATTTTCAAAAATAGGTTCACAAGTAAATTTAAAAAAAATAAATCTTAAATCATTGTTAGAAAAAGTAACTATGTACATGTCAGAGAGACTTCCAAGAAGTTCTAAAACAAAAATAGTATTACTTTTAAAAAATAATACAAGTTTAATGGGTGATGCAGTTCTATTGAGCTGGGCATTTGAGAATCTAATAAAAAATTCGATTGATGCAACTAATCCAGAAACAGGAAGAATTGAGTTGAGACTTATAAATACAAATAGCGCAATATCAATATTTTTTAAAGATAATGGAAAAGGAATTAAGCGAAAAAATTGGAATGATATATTTAGGCCTGGATTTAGTACTAAAAAAAGAGGGTGGGGGCTAGGATTGAGCTTAACTCAAAGAATTATTGAGGATATTCATAAAGGAACAATTATAGTGACTGATTCATCAAAAGACGGAACCACAATTAAAATTACTTTTAATAAATGATGAAGTTTATCTTTGCATCAAATAGTCCACGAAGAAAAGAAATTTTATTAAAATTTAATATAGATATTAAATTTGTTCCTCATCATTTTAATGAGAATGCAGTAGATAAAAATATTGAACCACATTCTTATTGTAAAATTATTTCAAATAAAAAAGCAGATAGTATAGTAGATATATATCCAAATCAACCAATACTTTCAGCCGATACAATAGTTTTATCGCCTAATAAGAGTATATTCGAAAAACCAAGAAATGAACAGGATGCACATAGAATGCTTAGGGCCTTAAGTGGGAAAAAGCATCAAGTGTTAACTGGTGTTTCAATAATACACAAGCAGGCTAAAATTAATTTTAGTTTTACAGAAACCACCTTAGTTGAGTTTAATAATTTAAGAGATGAAGAGATTTATTATTATATAAAGCATTTTGAGCCATATGACAAATCAGGTAGCTATGGTATTCAGGGTTTTAGTTCAATTTTTGTAAAATCAATAAATGGATGCTATTTTAATGTAGTTGGTCTTCCTGTTTCTAGGCTGTTCTACTTTTTAAAGAAATTTAATTTGGTCCAATTTTCTTGAATTGTTCCAATAATAATAATAACTTATAGATACCATGAGTGATCAAAAACTATTTTTCAATGATCTAAAAGCCAAAAGAGAGAGCCAAAATCTTTCCCTGGAAGAAATTTCAGATTTTACTAAGATAGATATTAAGTTTCTAATTGCAATAGAGGAAGGAGATTTTGGATGCCTTCCCAATGTATATATGAGGTTATTTCTTAGATCATATTGTAAATATATTTCCGCTGATGCTGAAGAGGCTCTTAACGATTACGAATTTTATACGATAGGCTCAAAAACTGAATCAAAAACTTTTTCTATTCCAGTAGAGTCAGATGATATTGATAATAGCATTGATCAAAAAGAATTGAACTTGCCCCAGGTCCCAACAGCTAAAATTGTAACAATTGCAATTACTATAATTGCTTTGATTTTAACATTTCTTCTTATTAGTAGCATAGACAGCAATTCTAGCCCTAAAAGTGATGATTCTAATAAATTAAATACTAAAGAATCTTCTGAGAGCCTAAAAATGGTTCAATACAGTTCTTTGCCCAATGATAGGCCTTTAACTAATTTTGATTTTGATGCAGATAATTTAATCGCTGGAAATAAAAAAAAATTAGTAGTATCTGAGCCGTTTACATTTAGGGTGGAAGCTCTATCGAAAACAAAAATTAATGTAAATAGTGGATCAATAATTAAAAATAAAATTATGGAGCCAGGTCAGGTAGAGGTTTTCCCAATTGAGGATAAAATATCTTATGATTTCTGGAGCGCCCAGCATATAAAATGTTCATTGAATGATATCGATTTGACTCAGTTTTTTGGAACTGAAGATAATTCGATTCGTGGCTGGTTTACTGCAAAAGATTTATCTCTTAACTATAACTTCTACAAACAGTCACTTTAAATTATCAAACGAATATAAGCTTTATTACTTTCTAGTTATTCCCTTTTAATAAATTCAAAAAAAGTATTTTGTAGCTCTTGATCATTAATTATCAAGAAGTGCTTCTTTGCGCGTTAAAAATTAGCTATGAATTGTTCAAAAATCATATAAACATAAATAAAATTAACATAGTTCTTGCATATTAGTGGTTAATAGTAATATAATAGTGGGTGAGTGTGGGTAATAAAACCTTTTAAAATATACTATATAAAATGAATTCGATAAAATTAAGATTTACTGGCGAGTATTCTAATTCTCTTGATTTGAAAAATAGAGTCAATATTCCAGTCAAATTTAGAAAAGCATTGGACCCTATTAACGATAGAACTTTTGTAATTACAAGAGGCTTTGATCCATGCCTAGCTCTTTATCCTATCGCTGAATGGAATATAGTAGAGCAAGAACTGGCATCTTTAAGTTCAATAAGAAATAGGAACAGAGAATTTGTTCGATCTGTGGTCAGGCATGCATCTCATGTCCAGTATGATAAACAAGGAAGAATTATTGTCCCTGATAATTTGAAAATCTACGCTGGAATAGAAAAAGAGGTGTCAATAATTGGGATGATTACAAAAATTGAACTATGGAGCCCTGATAAAATTAAAAAATATGATGATCAAATTAATATTGATGAGTTTGATGATCTCGCGGATGATATAAGCTTTTAATTATGAGCAATACCGACCAACATCCTCATGTGCCAATTTTACTTGAGGAGGTGGTCTCTAAAATAATAACAAGGAAAGACGGCGTGTATGTTGATTGTACCGTTGGCTTTGGAGGCCATTCTTATTCTATTTTAAAAGAAATAGATAGCAATGGCATGCTTTTTGGAATTGACTATGACCCTTATGCCCTGGAATACACACAAAATAGATTATCTGATCTAAACAAGTCTTTTGAATTAATTTGTTCAAACTATGTGAGTTTAAAAGATCTTTGCGAAAGCAAAGATATTAAGGATATTGATGGAATTCTATTTGACCTTGGTATCTCCTCCTACCAAGTTGATTCAGGGTATAAGGGCATTTCCTATAGAAAAGATGGAAAACTGAGCATGAAGCTAGATCCAAATTGCACTATAGATGCAAAAAAAATCCTACATGATTACAGTGAAGAAGAACTAGCAGATATGATTTATTATAATAGTGAAGAAAAAAATTCTAGGAAGATAGCTAAATCAATAAAAATTAAGATATCCCAGAATCCGTTCGAAACAAATTTAGATTTAGTTGAAGCTGTAAAAGAAGTTACTCCAATGCGATTTCTGAATAAAACATTATCAAGAGTATTTCAAGCTTTAAGGATAGAAGTTAATAATGAGTTTGAAAATATATACAGGTCAATTATTACTGCAATTAGCATGCTAAGACCCGGAGGAAGATTAGCTGTAATCAGCTTCCACTCAATTGAAGATAGAATAATTAAAAATGTTTTTCGCTCATACGCAAGAGGAGATAGCTCATATATAGATAGAATGGGATTTCAAACTAAAAAAAATATAACGAAGGAAATCAAAATCTTAACTAAGAAGCCAGTCACACCATCTAGAGATGAAATAGAACATAATAATAGGGCAAGAAGCGCAAAGTTAAGAATAGTAGAAAGGTTAGCAATTGCATAAAAATATAAGTAAATCAAAACGCTGGATTGTAATTGGGGCAATAACACTTTTTTCAATTTTATTTTTAACTATTAGAGGAGAATCTAAAAAAATAAGTGATGAAGTTATTGCATTAAAGATTAAAAAGAAAATGATTCAAGATAAAAAAATACATTTATTATCCATGAAGAATAGACTTATATCTCAGATAAGAATTGAAAGAATTGCAAAAGATTCACTTGGAATGAAAAAACAGTCTATAAAAAATAAAACAGCATATTTAGAATCAAATTAAATGAATAGAACATACATTGCATATCAAAATAGAATTAAATATATAATAAACATTATATTGATTTTTGGGTTTATCATACTCTCAAGGTATTTCCAAATCCAGATTTTTGGGGTTGATGACTTTCAACGAAAATTATCTGAAAAAATTGAATACAAAAAAAGCATTAAGGGTGAACGAGGAAGGATCTATGATCGTAATGGAGAGTTGTTAGCTGGAAATATAGTCAAAATTGATTTATGGGTAAACACATTAAAGGATTACGAAAGTGAAAAAATTTGTTCTTTTGCAGATAAATATTTCGATATAGACTCTTCTGACTTGGCTACAAAACTAGAAATAAATAAAAAAAAATATTTACCAATAAAAAAGGCTATCATTCCTGAAGATCTCGAAAATATATTTGCAGAAGTATCAAAAATTAAGGGCTTAAATATAGATAGTTATAGTCAAAGATTTTATCCTTATGAGAAAATTTGCTCTCATGTTGTTGGCTACACTAACAATATAGGTGATGGAAAATCAGGTGTCGAGTTACAATTTAATGATCTTCTTTCTGAATCAATTAAAGATGACGCAGTTTTTGAAAAGAGCTATAATGAGAGATGGAAGAATAAAGAGAAAGAAAGATTTAGCCATAAACTAAATGGGAATGATATATATCTTTCTTTAGATATAAAATTGCAAAAATATCTTTATGAAGCACTTAAAAAAGGACAAAGAAACTCATTAGCTCAGTCAGCCAATGGAATAATAGTGAACCCTTTAAATGGTGATATTTTGGCCATGGCTGGAAGTCCATCATATAATCCTAATAATTTCAATCAATATGGATTGGCAAAGTATAAAAATAATGTTGTATCTAAACAGTATGAGCCAGGTTCAACGATTAAAGTTATACCAATAATAGAAGCTATTCAAAATTTGGATGAGCAAATATTGATACATTGTGAAAACGGAGAATACAATATCCCTAAAACTAGAAGAATAATTCGTGACCATGAACCTCATGAAATATTATCTGTCGAAGAAATATTAGCATATTCAAGTAATATTGGAATAGTCAAATTAGCAGACATGTTAGGTAAGCAGAAGACTTATTCCTCTTTTCGAAAATTTGGGCTAGGGAGTAAAACTGGCATTAACCTTCCAGGAGAAGAAAAGGGAAAAATATCTAAACTTAAAAAATGGTCAAAAACAACCCATTCAACAGTAAGCTTTGGGCAAGAATTATCAGTTACAGATATTCAGCTTTCAATGATATATGCGGCTATAGCAAATAATGGATATTTATTGCAACCAAAAATAGTTAAAGAGATTCATTACCCTAGTCAAATTGTCAAATTTGAAGATGCAAAAATTGTTAGAAAAGTTATGAATGCTCAAACTAGCAGAAAAGTTATAGATATGCTAAGCATGGCTGTAAATATTGGGACTGGTCAAAATGCTGCTATTGATGGATATCAAATAGCTGGAAAAACTGGAACTGCTGAAAAATATATAAATGACGAATATTCTAAAACAGAATTTGTTTCATCATTTGCATCTATTTTTCCGTCTTCATCTCCTGAATATGTATGTATAATATCGGTTGACTCTCCAGAATACAATAAACATTGGGGAAATATAACAGCTGCTCCAATTGCAAGGGAAATAATTGTTGAAATGATTAATAATAATTTTTTAACAACAAATTATAAAGAAATAAGCTAGCTTAATGAATATAAGAAAAATATTAGAAAATATAGATTATTCTGGAAAGTTTGATGATATTGAAGTATCTAATATTTCATATGATTCTCGCAAAGCTACTAAGCAAAGTATGTTTATTGCAATTGAAGGTCAAGACTACAATGGACATGACTATATCCCTCAGGCAATAAAGAATGGTGCGGTAGCAGTGGTTAAGGAAAAAGGATATAATAAAATATATGAAGCGATTGATATTGAAGTAGAAAATACTAGAGAGATATTACCTGAAATAGCTAAAAACTTTTATAACGATCCATCTTCTAAGATTGATACAATTGGGGTAACTGGAACAAATGGAAAAACAACAACAGCGTTCTTGATTAATAAAATTTTAAATGATTGTGACTATAATAGTGGAAGTATAGGAACATTGGGGTTTGTCTCATCAAATGCCGTGGTTAGCACTGGATTTACAACACCAGAGTCTCTAGAATTAAATAATTTTATTGATCAGCTAGTTAAAGGTGGCATGGAGAATGTTGTAATAGAAGTTTCATCTCACTCACTAGCTCTATCTAGGATGAATCACATTAAAATTGATACTGCAATATTCACCAATTTAACTGAAGAACATTTAGACTTTCATAAGACGATGGAAAATTACTTCTTAGAAAAATTAAAGTTGTTTACATCTTTATCTAAAGATTCATTTTCAATTATCAATATTGATGATTCTTATTCGGATAGGATAATAAGGACTACTTGCTCGAATGTACTTACATATGGATTTTCTAAAAAGGCTGATATATATCTAGTATCCTCAAAAATTGGCTATGGTGGAATGGATTTAACTTTATCAATCAATAATAAAGAATATAAAGTATGTACAAAAATTACAGGTAGGCATAATATTTATAATATTATGGCAGCTATTTCTGCCTGTAAAATAAAAAATATTTCTATCAATAAAATAATTAGTGCTATAGAAAATATAGATTTCATTCCTGGAAGAATGGAATTTGTAGGGGATGAGAAAAATAAAATTTTCATTGATTATGCGCACACTCCTGATGCATATGAAAATATTCTAAAATTAATTAATGAAATAAAAGAACCTAAAGATAAAATCATTACCCTTTTTGGATGTGGAGGAGATAGAGATAAAGATAAACGACCATTGATGGCAAAAATAACTGAAAAATATTCAGATCAGATAGTTGTAACATCAGATAATCCCCGAAACGAAGGATTAAACTATATCCTGGAAGATATTTTAAGTGGGTTTAAGCAAAAGAAGCATGAAGTTATTCAAAATAGAGAAGATGCAATAAAAAAAAGTATAAATATTCTAAATGAGGATTCCGTCTTGTTAATCTTAGGTAAAGGAAGAGAAGAATATCAAATAATTAATAATAAGAAAATATTTCATAGTGATTTAGAAATAATTAGAAGAGAAATAAATGCGAATTAAAATAGGTGATAAGAAAATTTTTTCTGATTCAATAAAAATGCTATTAGATGTTGATATAAATATAGAAAGATTAAATGCTATCACATTTGATTCTAGGAATGTTGAAAAAGGCGATGTATTCATTGCGCTGTTGGGTGAAAACTCAGATGGACATAATTTCATCCAAGAATGTGTAGATAGAGGTGCGTCGCTAATAATAAATGAAAAAATTAAAGCAGATAACATAGTAGAAGTAAAATCATCAAAAAAAATATTAATCAAATTGGCAAGTTTATACAGAAGTCAAATGAGCTGTAGAGTTATTGGCATAACTGGATCTAATGGAAAAACAACTACAAAAGAGCTTTTAGCTCATGTTTTAAATGGTAGCTATAGAATTTCTTTTACTAAAGGAAATTACAATAGTACTATTGGAATGCCGATGTCATTATTTGCTATAAAAAAATCTGATGAAATATTTATAGCAGAAATTGGAACAAATAAAAAAGGTGAAATAGAATATTTATCAGATATAGCAAAGCCAGATATGGCTTTAATTACAAATATTTCAGAATCACATTTATCAAACCTAAAAGATCTAAATGGTGTTTTCGAAGAGAAAATAAATTTATTCAAAGCTCTATCGCATGAGGGTATCGCATTTATAAATATGGATGATAAGTTTTTGTCAATACTGAAAAAAGAAACACAATATAATCGTATAACATTTGGATTTAATGGCGATTACGATTTTAATGCAACGATAAAAGAAGATTCTAATTCATTGGTTATTAATGGATATAAAGTAATTATCCCTAATAGCAGCAATTTGCACCTTTATAATATTTTATCCGCATTTAGTATTTGCACAACATTAGGCGTAGAGATTAAAGATTTCAATCAAAAGCTAAATTTATTTGAAATGCCATCTGGTAGGGGAGATTTAATACATATAAATGAATTTATTATTGTAAATGATTCATACAATGCTAACTACGGTTCAGTTATTAGTGGCCTTAGAAAGCTTTCAGGTATGTATGCTAATCATAGAAAGTTGGTTGTTATAGGAGATATGCTTGAATTAGGTGAAGATGAGAAGCAGATTCATAAAAACTTATATGAACATATAAACCATAATAAATTTTATAGAACTTATTTGTACGGTTCACTAATGCATGAATTATTTTTAGAAGCAAAAAGACAAAAAACAGAAAATGACATTAGATATTATGAAAATCAAGAAGAATTAATTAATGAGCTTCAGACTACACTCAAACCTAAAGACATCTTATATATTAAAGGTTCGCGTGGTATGAAAATGGAAAATATAATTAAAGGAGTAGCTTAGTGCTTTACGAATTACTATATCCATTATCAGAAAAGTATTTTATTTTCAATGTATTTCAATATTTGACATTTAGAGCTGCTGGTGCAGCTATTACTT
>MDTB01182731.1_pt1 | contig 15462 bp, 15 predicted proteins | sample 811161 | NCBI WGS metagenome assembly MDTB01 (sample SAMN05326650, study PRJNA326480) | marine metagenome | isolation source: seawater | place: Mediterranean Sea | collected 2009 | reverse complement strand
TTTACTTGCAAGTAAAAATTTATATGAAGATTTAAATTTATTAAATAAAACTGCAAATATAACTCAATTAAAAAATTTCATTTCAGAGCAACAAAATAATTTGGACACAGTTATTATTGATAATAGTTTGAATATTTCAGGAGGGCAAAAACAACGATTAGGTATTGCGAGAGCTATATATGCTAAATGTCCTATTTTAATTTTAGATGAAATTACAAGTTCTTTAGATACTATTAATCAGGAAAAAATTATGAAAGAAATTTCTTTATTAAAGAAGGAAGGAAAAACAATAATACAAACTACTCATAACCCAGAGCATTACAAATATTTTGATAAGGTTATAGATTTAAAAGATTGATATAAAAGATACGATAATATTATGAAAATAAAAAATAAAAGAATATTAATCATTGGAGCTTCTGGAGTATTAGGATCTCATTATGTTGAAAGATTTTTAGAGGAGGGAGCTAAACTAGTAGCTTTAGATTTAGATAATCTTAATTTTAAAAAAATTAAAAAAAGATTTCCAAAATTAAAATGTTTAAACTGTGATGTTCAGAATGAAAAAGATATTAAAATTCAAATAAGAAAAGCAATAAGATATCTAAAAGGTATAGACGCTCTAATCTATAATGCGGCCGCTACTCAAGAGTCATTTCTCAAATTTAAAAAAAAATTTCCAAAATTTGAAGATTATCCCCTTGATTTATGGAACTTAGGTATAAATGTAAATCTTACAGGTGCTTTTCTTGCCGCAAGAGAAGCAAACAGTTCTTTGAAAAAATATAAAGGTAGTATAATTTTTGTCTCTAGTATTTACGGAATAGTTGGCCCAGATCATAAAATTTATAAAGGTGAAAAATTCAAAAGCATACCATCTTATTCAGCATCAAAAGCTGGAATTATAGGGTTGACTAAGTGGCTTGCCTCATGGAATGCAGGGAAAGTAAGAGTAAATGTAGTTTCTCCTGGCGGAGTTTATAATAGTCATAATAAAAAATTTGTTAAAAAGTATAGCTCTAAAACATTTGTTGGCAGAATGGCAAAAAAAGAAGAAATATTTTCTATATTTCAATATTTAATAAGCGATAAAGCAAGCTATGTAACTGGACAAAATTTTATAATTGATGGTGGTTATACATCAAATTAAAATTCAACCAATCAAATGAAAAATATTTTAATAATTGGAACGGGTTCTATTGCCTTACAACATTATAGAAATTTAGTTAAGCTAGAAAAGAAAAATCAAATGAAATTTAATTTCTTTTTTCATTCAAAGTCAATTTCAAGAGGGAAAGATATTGAAAAAAATTTAGATTATAAAATTAAACACTTAGAAGAAAAAGAAATTCAAAACTATCAATTTTCTAAGGTAATTATAGCAACATCAATAAGTGAGCATTTTAAATGGATAAAATATTTTTCGTATAAAAAGTGTCTTATTTTTTGTGAAAAACCATTGGTGTGTAAAAAACAAGAATTAGTTTGGTTAAAAAAAAATAAGCTAAGACTTAAAGACAAATTGCTTGTAGGGTTTCAATCAAGATTTAATCCAATAATTACTAAAATTAAAGAGGAAATTAAAAGCAAAAAAAACGGAAAATTATTTACATTGGATTTCATGTGTGGGCAGAACATTAAAGAGTGGAGACCAGGGACTGATTATAAAAAAGAATTTGCTTATGGAAAAATGAGTAAAAATAAAAAAAGTGTTGTTTGGGAGTTATGTCACGATTTAGATTTAGCAATTTTTTTTTTAGGAAAACCTTTGTCAATTTATGGTTATGAAAAAAAATTGTCGAATTTAAAGATTAAAGCGAAAGATTATGCTGAAATTAAGTTGAATTATAATGAAGTAATAGCAAATATATCTCTTAATATGTTTTCTCCAGCATTATATAGAAATATTAGAATTATATTTTCAAACAAAATTTTAGATGCAAATCTCGTTGATAATATTTTATACGAAATAAAAAAAAAAGAAATTAAAAAAAAAAAATTTAATTGGGATAGAAAAAAATCCCTTTATTCTGAAATGGAAGATTTTATAAATTGTAAATTAAATAAATTTGCAAAAGTTCAAGATGGAATAAATGTGTCTGAAGCTTTAATAAATTTTCAATCTTATGGAACAAAAAAAACAATTTAGAGTTATTCCTAAAATTGAAATTAAAGGAGAAAATGTTGTTAAAGGCATTCAAATGGAAGGTTTAAGAGTATTAGCCAATCCTGAAGAGCTGGCATTATTTTATTATAAAAATGGAGCTGACGAAATTCTTTTTACTGATGTTGTGGCCAGCCTTTACGGAAGGAACGCTTTGTTAAATGTAATATCTAACGTCTCAAAGCATTTATTCATTCCTTTAACAGTTGGGGGAGGGTTAAGAAGTATTAAAGATATTTATAACGTGCTAAGAGCTGGAGCTGATAAGGTTTGTATCAATTCAGAAGCCATAAAAAATAAAAACTTTATTAATGAGGCTGTAAAAGAGTTTGGCTCTTCTACTATCGTAGTTTCGATTGAGGTAAATATTTATGAAAATGATTATTTTGTTTTCTTTAATAATGGAAAAGAGAAAACAGATTTAAAACCAAAAGACTGGATTAAAGAGTGCATTGAACGTGGTGCTGGTGAAATATCTTTATTTTCTATAAATAAGGACGGTACTGGCTCCGGGTTTGATTTTAATTTGATCAATAAGATAGATTATAATCTACAAGTTCCACTATTACTTGGTGGTGGTGCAGGAAAAAAGGATCATTTTAACAAATTTTTAGAGATAGATAATGTTGACGGAGTGACATTATCTTCTATTCTTCATTATTCAGCAATAGAAAAGGTAAAATTTAAAAAAAAAGATACAACAGAAGGAAATTTAAATTATTTATCTAAAAAACAAAAAAATACGAATTTTGAAGAAACAAGTATATTTGATATTAAAAACAAACTTAAAAAAAAATATAATTTATTTATTAATTAATGAATAGGAATTTTGCTTTAATTGTAGATACAGGCTTAAGTAATTTACATAGCATTCAGGCAGCTTGTTATAACTGCAAGATGAATTTTAAAGTTTCATCGTCACCTAATGAAGTTAAATCATCAAGCGCAATAATTTTACCTGGTGTAGGATCTTTCAAAAAAGGAGTAAAAAACCTCAAAGATCTCAAGCTGTTTGATTTACTTAGAGAAGAAATTTTAGAAGGTAAACCTACACTAGGCATTTGTTTAGGTATGCAGTTATTACTAAACGAAAGTGAAGAGTTTGGTTTGACTAAAGGATTATCCGTAATTGAAGGTACGGTAAAAAAATTTGATTTCGAAAATGATATGAATAATAAAATTCCCCATATTGGGTGGAATTCAATTATTAACTCAAAAATTAGTTGGAAAGGTACAATACTTGAGTCTGTTAAAAACTTAGATAAGATGTATTTTGTTCATTCATATTTTGTCAAACTAGAGGATCAAAAACAAATATTATCAGAAACTCAATATGGAAATTTAAAATTTTGTTCGTCATTAAAATATAAGAACATTTATGCTACACAATTTCATCCAGAAAAAAGTGGTCCAAATGGATTAAAAATATTAAGTGAGTTTAAGAAAATATTTCAATTATAAAAAATGAAAGCGTTATTTAATTTACCGAAAAAAGTAATTTTTTGTAAAAAATGTACTTTATCTAATCAGAGACCCCATTCTATTTCTGAATTTAAACATACAAAAAATAGAGAAGGTGCAGTTTATTTAAATATAAATGATGATGGAATTTGTGATGCTTGCAAAATGTCAGAAATTAAAAACAAAAATATTGATTGGGATAAAAGAGAGAAAGAATTAGCTGTACTTTGCGACAAATATAGAAGTAAAAATGGTGATTATGATTGCCTAGTTCCTGGTAGTGGTGGAAAAGATAGTCGATTTCAATCACACATATTAAAAAATAAATATGGGATGAATCCCTTAACGGTAACCTGGCCCCCTTTGATGTATACTGACTATGGTTACAAAAACTTTCGAAGTTGGATAGATAATGGATTTGATAATATTTCTTATTATTCAAACGGCGAAGTAAGCAGATTATTAGCTAAACTATCAACGCAAAACTTACTTCACCCTTTTCAAACTTTTATTTTAGGCCAGTACAACTTTGCACCAAAAATTGCGCATAAATATAATATTAAATTAATCTTTTATGGTGAAACACACTCTGACTATGGCGGTCCATTAGTCGAAACAAGTAAATCTTTAAGAGATAAATCTTTTCATACATACTCAAATCTTAGCGATATCTTCATAGCTGGAATGAAATTTAGTGAACTAAAAGAAAAATATAAAATAACTGAAAAAGATTTAATGAACTTTTTACCTATGGAAGAGAGTTTATTTGAGAAAACAAACATTAAGGTAATGGCATTAGGATATTATTTAAAGTGGGAACCACAAGAAATCTACTATTATGCGGTAGAGAAAACCAATTTTAAACCAAGACCATTCAGAACTCAAGGAACTTATGGAAAGTACGCAAGCATAGATGATAAAATTGATGACCTACATTATTATACTACTTTTATAAAATATGGAATTGGTAGAGCCACTTATGATAGTGCTCACGAAATTAGAAATAATCATATCTCTTTAGATGAAGGTAGAAAGTTAGTTAAACAATATGATGGAGAGTTTCCCGATCGATATTTTAACGAAATCATGGATTATTTAGATATGAAAAAAGAAGATTTTGACAAAATTTGTGACGAGTTTAGGTCTCCGCATTTATGGGAAAAACAATCTAACTCATGGTCATTGCGACATACAGTTAATAAGGATGGAACTGATGATTGAAAAAAGAACTCACGATGATTTTTATTTGAAGGAGAAAAAATTAATTAAGCCAAAATTTTTAACAACATATATTTATAATTTTTTGAAAAGGAGTAAATTTAAAAGCCTACTTGATATAGGAATAGGAAACGGAGAATTCTTAAAATATTTATGTCTTAAATTACCAAATAAAAATTATTTCGGCACTGACGTACATAAAGGATTAATACATTACAATAAAAAAAAATATCCTAAAATTAAATTTTTATATGATGATATAACCAAAAAAAATCACAAAAAACTTAAAGCAGATTTGATACATAGCAGGGGTGTAATTAATATTTTTGATAATCCAAAATTATTTTTAGACGGCATTATAGATAGATGCAACAAAGAGGGAGAAATATATATTATTCACTATTTTAATGATTATGGCATGGATTATTTGGTTAAATATCGTGACAACAACTCCAAAAAAATAAGAAATCACTATGAGAAGGGTTGGAATGTTTTTTCAAAATTAACGATTACTAAATTACTTAAAAAAAATAAGCATGTTAAAAATTTTCAATTTATCAAAATTAAATTTCCTAAAAATTTAAAAGTTAAGCAAAACTTGAAAGATATTTCAAGAACCTGGACTTTAGATATAGGAAATCAAAAATACTTCATAAATGGACTGGGTTTTTTTAAATAAGCTTTATCTTTTAAAAATAAAAAAGAAATGAAGTTAATTCTTTTTATTAAATCTTTAAAATTTTATAATTTAAATTTAAATCATGAAATTGTAGTAATTGGGCCTAATGGAAGCGATTTACTTAAAAAATTTTTTCTTAAAAATTTTTTTTATATATCAATCTTTAATTCCATACCCATAAATTTCATTTTAATCCCAAATGCGATAAAATATTTTTTTAAAATATTATTTACCAATCCAATTTTTTTTTTTAAAAGATACAAGATAATATTTTTTTTATCATTTACACTTTCGTTCATAGAAAAAAAAAAAATAAAAAAATTAATTTGTTTTGATTTATATAACATTCTACCTAATTACCTAGAAATTTTTTATAATAAAAAAATAAAAATTATAAAAATTCAAAATGGAGTTGGGATAGAACATAAGTTTCAAAATAAAAATCATTTTCATTTCGTATTTTCCAAAAAAGATATTATTCATAAAAAAAATACTTACCTGATGGCAAATTTAAAGTTGCTTTTATATTTATATCTTAATGAACAAAATAAGAATTATTTACTATCAGAAAAAAATGAAATCAAAAATATTACCATTGTCTCATCAGCAAATTATGACTCGATAAAATTTTTACACGAAAAAATTAAAAATAAAAAAAAAATTTTATTAGATACGTTACCAAAATTAAAAACAAAGGGTTTAGACATAGAAAAAGATTGGCTTAAGTTAAGAGCTATTAATTTTGTTATGTTATGTTTATACATAAACGAATTCCTTAAAGTATCAAAAATTAAATGTAATATTCTATTGAGAAGCAAATCAAAAAGCGATTTAAAAATAGAAAAAGAATTTTTTAGAAAAATAATTTATAACTGCAAATTTATCAAAAATCATGAAAGATATAAGTATAATTATATTATAAACTCAAAAAAAACTTTATTTGTTTCAGACAACTCGACTTTTGGTTTTGAAATTTTTTCACTAAATAAAAAATCATTGTTTTTCAGCTGGTGTTTCCATGATAGAAAAAACTTTCATCAAATGCCTAAAAATAGTTTGCTATATTTTAAAAGTCGCAGCATTAATAAATTTAAGGCAAGAATTAAAAAATTGTTTGTATTATCTAATAAGGGATTTATTAATGAGAAAAAAAAGAAATTTAAAGATAATTCAATGATTTTTCCAAAGTTAGATCAATTAGATTTTTTTTTAAAAATAAGTGGGTTAGAAATTAAGTAGATATGAATATTTTTGCACATATTGGAGCTAGAGGTGGTTCTAAGGGATTAAAAAATAAGAACATACTTAAAATAAATGGAACACCGTTAATTGGGTGGACATTAAAACAAATTTTAAAATCTGACATATCGAAAAATGTAATGGTGAGTTCAGACTCAAAAGAAATACTTAATATATCTAAATCTTTTGGAGCAAATATACTACATAAAAGAAAAAAAAATTTATCTGGCTCAAAAGTTTCAAAATTTCTTGTTTGGAGGGATAGCGTTAAATATTTACAAAAATATCACTCTTTAAAAGAGGAGGATCTTTTTATAGATTTCGACTGCACTTGTCCATTAAGAGATATAAAAGATATTTTTAAGATAATTAAAAGCTTTAAAAAAAATAAAAAAAAAATTTTTTTTGATGGATTAATGACTACTACCGCTGCGAGAAAAAATCCTTATTTCAATTTAGTTGAAAAAAACTCAAAGGGATTTCTCAAATTATCTAAAAATTTAAAAAAAAAAATTTTTACCAGACAAGACGCCCCAAAAGTTTTTGAACATGTGGCTAGCATGTACGCTTTAAAACCTAATTTTATCCTTAAAGAAAGAAATCTTATGGACGGTAATTTATTAAATTTTAATGTAAACTATCTTTCATCACTAGACATCGATACAAAAGAGGATTTAGTTTTAATTAGAGCCTTATGCAAATGATTCAAATAGGAAAAAGAAAAATCGGGGTCAAACATCCTCCAATAATAATAGCCGAATTAGGAATAAATCATAATGGATCATTAGATTTTGCAATTGAACTTGCAGATATAGCAATAAAATGTGGAGCTGAAATTATCAAGCATCAAACTCACCTTCCTGAATGTGAAATGATAAAAAAGGAGGCCAAAAAAATAATACCAGGTAATTCTACAAAAAATATTTTTGATATTATTCAAGAAAGTAGCTTATCAGAAAATGATGAGAAAAAATTAATGAAATATATTGAAGATAAAAAATGTATTTTTATAAGCACGCCCTTTTCAAGAGAGGCAGCTGATAGATTAAATAAATTCAAAGTAAAGGCTTTTAAAATTGGTTCAGGGGAATGCAACAATTATCCTCTCATCGAACATATATGTAAATTTAAAAAACCTATCATATTAAGCACAGGCATGAACACAATAGATAGTGTTAAATATGTTGTTAAAATAATAGAAAGAAAAAAAATACCTTATGCTTTATTACAATGCACGAATATTTACCCAACCCCACCAGATTTAGTAAGATTAAATTCAATGAAAGAATTAAAAAAAAGATTTCCTAAAGCAGTAATTGGTCTGTCAGATCATACAAAAGATAATTATTGTAGTTATGCAGCGCTAGGATTAGGAGCAAGTATTATAGAAAAACATTTTATTGACACAAAAAATCGAAAGGGCCCAGATGTTTCTGCTTCTATGGATACTAAAAATTTTAAAGATCTTATTGAAGCTTCAAAAACAATTTATGCATCACTAAAATATAATGGTCCTAAAAAAATAACAAAACCAGAAATTGTAACCTCAAAATTCGCCTTCGCATCTGTCGTGAGTATAAAAAGTTTAAAAAAAGGAGAAAAGTTTTCAAAAAAAAATATTTGGGTTAAAAGACCAGGGACAGGAGAAATACCTGCAAAAATTTTTTTCTCAATTCTTGGAAAAAGATCCAAGGTTGATATTCCAGAAGGAATTTATATAAAAAAAAAATTCATTCAATAAAATGAAAAAAATAATTTTTATTACATCAACAAGAGCAGATTTTGGAAAAATAAAATCTATAATTACTGAAACAAAAAAAAGTAATCAATTTAAAGTAACAATAGTTGTAACAGGTATGCATATGCTAAAAGAGTATGGAAATACCTACACAGAAGTAAAAAAAACTTTTGGGAACAATTTGATAAAATTTAAAAATCAAAAAAATGGGGATCATTTAAATGAGATTTTGGCAAATACTACTAAAAAATTATCATCTATTATCAAAAAAAATAGACCAGATCTTATAGTTTATCACGGTGATAGAGTTGAGACTTTATCTGCTGCAATTGTAGGATCATTAAATCATATTTTGACTGCACATATTGAAGGCGGAGAAGTATCTGGAACAATAGATGATACAATAAGACATTCTGTTACAAAGTTAAGCCATATACATTTTGTTGGAAATAAAAAAGCTGCTAGGAGAGTTGTAAGCATGGGAGAAAATAAAAAAAAGGTCTTTATTATAGGTTCTCCAGATATAGACATTTTATTAAGAAAAAAACTTGATTTAAAAAAAACAAAGAGAAGATATGGTATTAAATTTAAAAATTACATTGTATTAATTTGGCATCCTGTAACATCAGAATTAAATAATCTTAATAATAATACAAAAAAATTAATGAATTATCTAAGTAAAATAGGAGAAAAAGTAATTGTAATTTTCCCAAATAATGATCCTGGTTCAAAAATCATTGTTAATAATTATAAAAAATATTTTAGAAATAAAAATTTCAAATTTTTATTAAATGCGAGGTTTGAAAGTTTTATTACTTTATTGAAAGGGGCTATTTTTATAATTGGCAACTCTAGTTCAGCAATATACGAAGCTCCTCTTTTAAAAACACCTGCTATTAATATTGGGACCAGACAAAATAGAAGATTAAATACTAAATCTATATTAAACATTAATATAAATGATTTAGATTCAAAGAAAATAAAAAATTATTTAAAAAATTATAGAAATCCAAAAAAAAAATACTATGGTGCCGGAAATAGTGCAAAAAAATTTTTAAAATGTATCTCCAGAAAGAGTTTTTGGGAAACATCGAATCAAAAATATTTTTATGAAAATGAATGAATATTTAATAAAAAACATTAAAAATTTTACTTGTCTTTGCGATAAAAACAGTGATTTAGTTTTAAATTCAATTAGTCTTGATTGCGAAAAATGTAAAAAAAAATATAAAAAAATTGAAGAAAAATTTTTTTTCTCCGATCAATTTTTCGATCAAAATAAATGGAATTTTGGTGAAAATCCTGACTATTTAGAAAGAGAAAAAAGCCCTAAAATTCCTGACAGAATAGGTGGTCCTAGATTAAAAGAATTAGAAAAGTATTTGAAATTAGATAATAAGGCTGAACCATTTTATGTGAACCTTGGAGGAGGCTCTGACAAAATTGAAAAATTTATTAATATTGACTTAGGAAATTATCGAAATGTAGATATAGTTGCTTCTTTAGAGAATTTACCAATTAAGAGCATGACAGTTGATTTGTTATTAAGCAATTCAGTGTTAGAGCATGTAAATGATTATAGAAAAGTAATTTCTGAGGCAAATAGAATCTTAAAGGTTGGAGGATACTTTTATTTATGCGTTCCCTTATTATCCCCTAAGCATCATATCGTAGATTATCAACGATGGACAATTGATGGTTTAAAAAAACTATTTAACAAAAAAAATTATGAGTTTCTAGATGAGGGAGTTTGCAGAAGTTCTGCTTACACTTTAGTTTATATTTTGGAGTCAATTTTGGTTAGTAGAGTAAAAAAAGGAATATTGAGAAGTGCATTGAGAAAGTTAATATACTTGATTTGTTCACCATTAATAAATTTAAAAATTTTAAATTCTGATTTGGAAAAAGCTTACGCAAATACAGTATATATTGTTTTAAAAAAAATTAAAGATTAACACTGTACTCATTTAAATTACTTAAAATGAAAAAAAAACTTTATGTAGTAGACTCTTATTTTGCTGCAAAAAACATCATTCCATTAACTCAAAATAAAAATCATGAAATTATTTGTCTAAACGAGTCTTTAGTATTTTATTTAAGATCTAAAAAAATAAAGGCAAAAAGTATTTTTGAATACTTCCAAGCTCACGAAATTAATCAAATTAAAACAAAATCTCAAATTATTTTAGAAAAAAATATCAATATGTTAGATCAGGAAGTAAAAAAAAATTTTTTTTTTAAAAAAAATAAAATACAGAACTTTTTTGGCTCTATTTATCAAAATAATTTTGAAAAAACATTTTATTCCTATTGTTTAATAAAAAGATTTTTTGAAAAAAAAATCAAAATTAGTGACTTTGAAATTACTATTTTTTATAGCCCAAAGTTAATTGAGCATAAATTTCCTATTTTTGAAATAATTAAACTAGGTGAAAATTTTCGAAATATAGAAATAAAAAAAATAGATTTTCATAATATAAATTTTTTAATAAATTTTAAATACTTTTATTTTAAAATAGATCATTTGATAAGAGTAATCACTGGAAAAATAAAAGATTACTTATTAAAAAAGAATCTTAAAATTAATAATCTGATAAAAAATAATAAAGAAAAAATATTAATATTAAATTATGAAAATGATTTACTAAGTTTTTTAAAAAAAAAAAAATATAAATTAATTTTTTTTGACGATTACAAAATAAATAATAATAGTTACAGTCAACTTTTAAAAAATGCACTTCAAATTATTAATGATAATAAAAAAATTAGCAATGAATTTAAATTTGCTTTTAAATCTCACCTTCTGAAAAATAAAAAAAAAATAAACCTCAATTTAATTTCCAATATAAGCAACAATAAAAGAATAAAATACATTATATGGAGATACCCGGTAGGACATGATTATAATCGAAGTTTGCTTGTCAAAAATAATTTAAAAAAAAAAACAATTATTGGCTTTCAGCATGGCGCACATTATTTAGAAAAAAAAGAACGTTCTCAATTAAATCAAGACTTTAATTATTGTAATTATTGGATGAGTTATTATGGTACAGAGTCAGATTACAAAAGAATATATAGAAGTAGTCCTAAATTATCAAAAATAATAAGCCAAGATTTTAAATTTAAAAATGAAAAAAAAAAGGTTTTCAAAAATAGCTTTTTATACCCTATAAGACAAATTCATCATTTATACAGCAGCGGTATCGAGGAAAAATTAGTTTTAAAAAAACAGATTTTAATTCTGAAAAGTCTTGAAAAGCTGAAAAAAACTTACTACTTGAAAACTATTTATCCTATTAATAGAGAAAATTTTGCACTTATCGACCTCTTGAAAGATTTAAAATATGCAAAAATAATAACAGGTATATCTTTAAAAAATTATTTAAAAAAATATGAACACAAATTTATAATTTTGGATAATTATGAAACAACACTATATGACTCTATTGAGTATTCATCCAATTCTAAAATATTACTATTTGATAAAATAAATAATTCAAATAAAGTATTTTACAAACAATTTAAAAAAAAGGCTCCAGAGAGACTTTTAATTTCAACAAATATTAGTGCATTAAATCGTATTAAAATTAAAAAAAGTCCTAAGATAGTTAAAAAAGTAAATTTTGATTTTCATGATTACGATAAAATAAATAAGGTAATTAAATAAAATGTGTGGGTTTGTAGGATATTTTGGAAAAGATAAAAAAGATTTAAGAGAGAGTGCGGAATTAATTTCTCATAGAGGGCCGGACCAAACTTCATTTGAAATTAATGAAAACTTTTCAGTTGCATTTAATAGGCTTTCAATAATTGATATTTCCAACAAAGGTATGCAGCCTTTTAAAAAAAATGATGTCATAGTCTATTATAATGGTGAGATCTATAATTATTTAGAATTGCAAAAAAAATTTCAATTAGAGTTTTTTCCACAAGGCGGATCAGATGGTGAAATTTTACCTTTTTTATATAAAAAATTTGGTATTAATTTTTTGAATGACCTAAACGGCATGTTTTCAATGATTATTATTGATTTAAAAGCCAAAAAAGCTTTTTTCGTAAGAGATAGATTCGCAGAAAAACCCTTATTCTATAAAATTTCTAATAATACTTTCTACTTCTCCTCAGAAATTAAAGCATTAGCCCCTTTATTAAACCTTGAAGAAAACATAGATAATCTCTCAATAAATTTTAGTTGTTTATTTTTGCCTCAAGGTCACTCATTGTTTAAAAATGTATTTGCTGTAAATCCCGGTTCTTACATAGAACTAGATTATTCAAGAAATATAAAATTTAAAGAAATAAGATGGTACCATCCAAATTTTGAACTTAATAAGTTTAGTAAAGAAAATATTTTTGAAGAGTTAGACTCTCGTTTGAACAAATCACTTAAAATAAGAACAAGAAGCGACGTACCAATTGGAGTTTTTTTAAGTGGAGGTTTAGATTCAACATGCATCACAAAGTATGCAATTGATAATACAAAAAAAAAACTGACATCTTTTACATCTATTCCTGAAGAAAAATATCAAATTGAACAAAATTTAACTGATATTGAAATTCCTAAAAAATTTTCTTCTTTATTTGGAATAACAAATCACCAAGCTAATTTAGATTTTAAATATTTTGATGAAAATATATTGAATATAGTAGTCAATTGTGAAGAGCTATTTTTAGACTCTGGTAACATGATGAAGTATGCATTGGCAAAAAAAGCTAGAGAAAATGGCATCAAAGTTATCTTATCTGGGACAGGAGGAGATGAACTCTTCGGAGGATATCCTTGGCAAAAACAAGTGCGTTTTTTTCCTAATTTACTATTAAGACAATCCTTTAAAATTAATAATAGTTTTCATAAATTTTTTTCAAAAAAACGAGTATTTAATAACAGAAAAGTTTACAAATTTTTTCAAATATTAATGACACCAAAAATATGGCACGCTGAAACTTTAGCCGATGGTATCTTTTTTAAATATTTTAAAAATAAAGAAAAATATTTGTCAGACATTAGTCGGATTTCAAATAAGATTTATAACGAAAATTTTAAATATTTATCAAATGATATAGATAACAATATAAATTATTTGAATATTTTTTATCCACTTGGTGCTGGAATGTACTCTTTTGATATGAGCGCAATGTCAAATTCTGTGGAAAATAGATCTCCGTTATTAGATCATAGCCTTTGGGAATTGATGCAATCTTTTAGCAATAATTATAAAAATGAGAAGGGCCAAAAAAGTTTATTTAGAAAATTTTTAGAATGGAAAAGATTTCCAGACTATGTTACTCAAGCAAAGAAGAGCGGGCCAACTATGAATACTTATAAATGGATGATAAAGTTGAATGAAAATAATAAAATAAAGAAGTTTTTTAAAAAAAATAAAAATATACTAGAATATGTCTTTGATGATAATTTAGATTATAATTCTTTAATAGACTCTAATATTCCTAAAAATTCATTCATAACATTTGGCTTTCTAAATTTAATATTATGGTTCAAGGCTCATGTTGAGAAAAAATTTTCTCTTAAAAATCAAAAACTTTCTGAAATAATACTAGATTTATAAAATAATGATTAACTTGAAAATATTAGATAATTTTTTAAATGAAAAAGATTTGAAATTTTTGAGCAAAATGAGCTTAGAAAAGGTTAGTGACAATGATATTAAAGTTTACCATAATTCAATTGATAAGTTAAAAAATGTTAAAAATTCATGCATAGATAAAGAAAAATTAATTGACTTACAAAATATTTATCACAAAAAAGCCATTGAAATTTTGAAGGAGCTAAATCCAGAAAAGGTAAGACTTTATGATTATAGTGAATTTCATATTGTTGAATCAGGTTCTAAATATAAATTTCCTATTCATGATGATATACCTGCAAAGATTTTGAGTGGTGTAATTTATTTGGAACCAGAAAATAATAAAGGGACTTGCTTTTATGAAACTAAAGATGGTCAAGGAATAAAAGAAGTTAAATGGAAAAAAAATAGGGCTGTTTTTTTTTCTCGCATGGAAAGAACAACTTGGCATTCTTTTGAATCAGATGGAAAAAGCAATAGGCTTGTCTTAGTTTATAATTTAATGACTAAAGATATAAAGTCAGTATACAAATTAGAAAATAAGAATTATTTGATTGGATTGATTAGATCAAAAATTAATCCATATCTTCATAGATATTTTAATTTTATTATATAATGAAAATTGGATTTGTTATTCCAGCAAGATTTGCTTCAAGCAGATTTCCAGGAAAACCTTTAGCCAAAATTAAAGGTGTCCCGATGTTATTAAGGACTTATAAACAATGTGTAAAAGCTGTTGGGCATAAAGATCTTTATGTGGCTACAGATAGTAAAAAAATTATAGAATTTTGTAAAAAAAATAAAATTAAATTTTGTTTAACAAGCAAAAAGTGCTTAACGGGAACTGATCGCGTTGCTGAGTTTTCAAAAAAAGTAAATTACAGTAATTATATTAATATTCAGGGTGACGAGCCATTATTTAATCCAAAAGATTTAAAAAAACTATTAAACGAGACAAAAAAAAATCCTCATCTAGTTTTAGGAGGATACTGTAAAATAAAAAAAAAAAATGATTTTTTTAACTTAAGCATTCCAAAAGTTGTTATTAATGAAAATAATTATTTACTATACATGTCCAGATCTCCAATACCTGGAAATAAAAAAAATAAATTTATAAAAGGGTTTAGACAAGTTTGTGCATATTCATATCCAAAAAAAACTCTAGACATTTTTTATAAAAGGAAAAAAAAGCCATTTTTAGAAAAATTTGAAGATCTTGAATTATTAGGTTTTTTAGAAAAATCAATAAAAATTAAAATGATAGAAATGTCTAATAAATCGATATCCGTTGATCATCCAGAAGATATTAAAAAAATAGAAAAAAAATTAAAAATTTAAAATAAATATTTTTTTAATATGATTAATTTAGAAAAATTTA
>MDTB01108100.1_pt1 | contig 15462 bp, 15 predicted proteins | sample 811161 | NCBI WGS metagenome assembly MDTB01 (sample SAMN05326650, study PRJNA326480) | marine metagenome | isolation source: seawater | place: Mediterranean Sea | collected 2009 | reverse complement strand
TGACAAAGCATTAATAATTGGTTTTTTAAAAAATTTTTTTGCTAATTCAAGCTTTTTATGATCAGTGGTTCTAATTACTAAGCAATCTAGATAGCAGGCCATCACTTCAAATGTATCTTCTAAGGACTCGAATCTGTTCAAGTTAAGATCTTCCAATCTAATATCGACAAAATTTCCTTGCAGTTGGTTTATGCCTACTTGAAAAGACAGTCTAGTTCTTGTTGAATTTTTTTCAAAAATAAGACCTATATTTTTATTTTTTAAACAATCATCTAAATGATATTTCAATGTATCTGAATTATCTAGAATCTTATTAAAATCATTTTTAGATAAGTCTGAAATATTTAAAAAACTTTTCATAAATCTGTATTAATCAATTAATCTAACCAATAATTACTCTTTCTAAGAAATATTTATTAGAAACTGGGATGCCAATAAATAATTTTAATAATGTATTCACACTTACATGATTTGTAATTAAGATTGCCATCCGCCACTCATAGTTGAATTTGATAAAGGAATATAAGGATTTACTTTTTTAAAAAATTTATTTGCAATGTGAATACAAGCCTCTGCTACAGCTCTATCAGAGCCAATTCTTTTAGTGACAAAGTTTGCATATTTTTTACAATTTTCATCTGCATTCTTAGTTGCAATAGAATATCCAACATCTCTCATGACAAGATAGTCAAATATTCCATCTCCCATATAGATTGTGCTTTTGGTATCAAAGTTTTTTTTAATCCAGTCAATTCTTTTTATTGTGCTAACTAATTCTAAAGGAAATTTCATATCATCACTTATTCTTTTTTTTGTAATACTAAAACCTTTTTTATCACCTGATACAAATTGTATATTTAGATATGGCTTTAAAATATTTAGTGCGTCGTTATCATCAGCACCAAAGCATTTCAAAATCTTTCCTTCTTTTGAATAATAAAACTTTCCATCAGTCATAACACCGTCAACATCTAAAATAAAGTTTTTGATAATTTTAGGTTTTAATTTTCTCATATTTAAAAGTTTTGTGAATAAAAATCTATGATTTCATAATGAGAGTTTATATAATTATTCTCTATATCTGTGAAGTTATTCAATTGCTCAATAAGTTTTTTATATTCGTATGTATCAAAATTATAATGTCCAGCTAAGATAGCACATAATAGTTTATTTTCTTTATTATTTGTATGAAGCCATTTCTCCCACTTTTTTGAACTATATGATTTTTCAAGGAAGTTATTAGAATTAATTCCATAAATCTGACAATTATTAATCAATATTTGTGTCTGATTTACACCAAATTGTGGTGCAATATTTAAAGCATCAATTATGTTCTTTCGGTGGGATAGATCTTCTTTATTAAAATAGTCTGCATTATGCTCTTTTAATTTAATATTAAAGTTAGATATTTTGTTTTTTAAATTATTGACAAAAAATTTATTAAATTTTCCAACTTGATAATCTTCGAGTACAAGACTTCCAGTTGGAACAACAAAAAATTTTGGTTCTATAAATTCTAAAAAAAATTTTAACTCATCTTCGAAATCAGAAATATGCATATTAGAAAATTTTTGACCAAGATTTTCATCAGTGCCAACTTCTATTCCAATACTAGCATTCAATGACTGAGCAAATTTAATGGCTTTTTTAGAGTGATTAAGTATTTTTTTGTAATCATCTTCTAATTTTGAAAAGTCAATATGTATTAAGTCAAAATTATTTTCAATATCGGAGCTTATTGTATTATATGTATCCTTTAGTGAGTAATTTCCATTAAAACCGGGACCACAATGATCTCTGCATATTTTTACATTTGATTTACTATATTTATTTTTCATTTTATCTAAAAATAATTTGTACTGTTTTGTATTCCAACTATTTACGTATCCAGACTTATAATCAATTTGATTTTTTGATGAGATAAGCATCATTTCTCTATTATTAAGATCTGAAAATTTGAAAACTGACTCTATGACTTCAGAGCTCATCGGACCCACACATATAGGATTTTTAGAAGGAAAAATATTCAATTAATTTATAAAAGAGACTCTTTTAATCTTGTAAGTCCTAAAAAATAGCATAAATGAGAAAAAGGTTCTTGATGCATTGGTGACATATTAAGAAATATTAGTGAAGAGATTATATTGATTTTTTTTGTATCGTATTTACGAGTTATAAAATATTTTAACAAGTCTTTTTTTGCAACATTTACGCTGTATTTTATGTAATAATCAAAATTTATCTCGTTTGAACTCATATTGAAAATGAAATTATTTTTTTTTATTTCATCATACTGAACTATACATCCAGAGTACATTTTAGCAAAATCATAATAAATATCACCCACAGAGGTATCTCCACCAAAGTCAGATCTCCAGTCAATTAGTTTGAAATTTTTTTTGCTATGATTATAAATTATATTATCAAACTGTAAGTCACCATGGAACTGTGATTGAACTCCATCACAAATATAATCCCAGTCAATCTTATTTAAGTAATAAGATAATTTTTCATAAGTAATATTATTTATTATATATTTTTCATCTTTTACATCATATTTTTTTCTAAAAAGAGTTATTCTATCTAAGGTTTTATTTTTATAAAAATTCTTACATATTTCTAAAAAATTTTTTTGAGGTATTCTTTTTTTTAAATCCCACAAATTTTTTTCAAGAAAGAAAAGTAGGTTCCTTGTTATAGCTGGGGATAGTGTTTTATAAACTACTTCGCCTTGAAATTTTTCATAACTAAAAATATTCTTAGTTGATTTAAAATTTGATGGTATAATATTTTTTATTTTAATCGCTCTTTTTGCTAAAAAATTTACTTTCTTAGAATCTGAATATAATTTGATAATCTTATTATTGAAAGAGTAAAAGTATTCATTAGGTTTGGAAAAATCAAATGGTTTCTTTTCAAAAGACTCTTTAGTAATTTTATAATTTTTATCATTTCCAGTATCGTACCAAGTAAAAAATTCTAAATTTAGATTTTTATTTATTAAACCTTTTAGGCCTGAAGAAACTTGAACCTCTCCATCTAATATATTTTGGTCTTGCTCAAGAGATTTAAAAAACTTCAAATAATTCTTGATACCTGCTATACCTATGAATGCGAGTCTATTATCATTGGCAGTTTTGTCATCAATTCTTGTAACCAAACTACCATTAGTCTTAAATGTACAGTAGTCTTTTGTATCTTTAACTGGAGCCACTCCTACCCAATCTACATTTGGTTTTGGAATATCTTCTAAAACAATTGTATCAACTGTGGTAAATATAAAAGGACATTTAAGTTTATGACGACATTTATAAAGAGAATAACCTGGCCCTGAACCTTTTCCATAATAATTATTAATACTAACATAATCTATTTTTCTTTTAGGATGGGCGTGACTAATGTATTCTTTTATTTGATCTTTATTATAACCAACTGCTATAATAATATTAATTTTCTCATCATATTTTTCAATAATTCTTGAAATTGTTGCTATATCTCCAATTGGAAGAAGAGCCTTGTGAATCTTTCTAGACGAAGATATCCTGCTGCCAATACCTGCTGCCAATATACAGACTTTATAATTCATTTAAGTATAATTCTCTTTGATATTTATTTTGGTAAAAATATAAGTCCTCACCATCTATGAATTTTAATGATTTTTTTTTTGATAATTTTACCAAATAGGTCTCCTTTTTTTTATTTAAAATACAATCAAAAACTAATTTAGCATTATCCAAATTTATTGAGTCAAATAAATAATGTTTGGAACTTATAGGTATAGTATTTATGATCATATTAGGGGATAATCTTAATAGACCATATTTTGATGTAAATTTTGAATCAATATTAAAATTGTTTAATGATTTAAGCCTTTTTTTGTCTCTATTGTAAACATAAAGATTTATTTTTTTTTTTGAAAAGTAAGAAATAAATGATTTAGACAAAGCCCCTGCGCCCAAAATAAGAATATTACTGATATCAATATTTTTGTAATTTTTCATTATTCTGGAAATTGCTATATAATCAGTATTATATCCCACAAATTTATCACCCTTTTTTATTATTGTATTTACATTATAAGTTTTTTTTGCGCTAGAATTGTGTTGGTCAACATTTTTATATGCTAATTCTTTAAATGGCATAGAAACACTACAACCACCAAAATTTAATATATCACATTTAAGAAAACTCATAAAAATATTAAAATCAGCAGGGGTATTTATTTTAATGGGAATATAAATTGAATTTTTTTTTTTCTTTGCAAAGATTGAATTATAAGTTTCTGAACCTTTTATGCCAGGATTTGATGACAAACTAAAAAATAATTTGGTATTTTTATCTGGTATATTTATCATTATCTAGATTAAATATGTTCTGAGTCTATACGACCATGGTTTCTACCATATTCATCATTTATTCTAAAAACATCGTCAAGATGTAAAGTAGATGTTTCACACATTTTCAGATTATCAGTCGATATAACGGCATGAATATGTTGGGGCAAGACGTGAAAACACGATCCAGGAGACAAATTAAATTTTTTTAATTGATCTATAAATTGATTCAAATCTAAGTTACTATATTCATTATTTAAAAACTTAGTAAGGTCAATTTTAAAATCAGATATTAATAGATATCCTTCACCAGAAATAATATAATTTGTCTCTTCTTTAAACTGGTGGAATTGATAACTAGTTTTAAATCCTGATTTTATAAAAATCTCTTTAAAGGCATATTTAGAGTCAGTGCTTTCAGATGCTAGCCAAAGTTCATGTCCCCATGGCTTAGTAACTTTTTTGAGATCTTCTTTTTTTTTGACATAATCATCCATAATCTTTAAAAATAATCGTTATTAATGAAAGTACAAGATAATTTTGCTACATTTATTTATTTAAATAGAATTAGATTTCTTTTATTTTTTTTTGCAATAAATATTTTTGTATCAGCAATATCTTTTATCAATAATGATAAAAACAACACTGTTATGTTTGTAGAAGGGAATATTTTTCAACAAACAATAGATTATGATTCTATTGAAAATTTCCTATTAAATACCAATCGAGAATTATCTTATCTCATATATAAAGAAGATGTCAATTTTCATAAAATTTTCGTAAGCACACTAAGATTATCAAATATAAACTTATCAAATGAAGTGAATAGAGTTATTTCGCAAAATTTAGAGGATATATATTTTGAAACAGTTAAAAATATTAATGAAGAAAGAATAAAAGAACTTTTTTTAAAAACAATAATTACAATGAAAGTAAGAAAAAATGATAAAGAAGATAATTACTACAAATATATTGAAAATGATAAATTTTATTATGAAGAAGATTTAATAATTGAATTTAAGATATTTTTGTCAAAGGAATATAAAAAAGATGTTAAAAATCATATTTATAAGATTATTAAAAATGTAAATAAAATTATAGTAAATGATACAAAGGAAAATTTAGAAAAAGCTTTAAATCTAAAACTTCAAGATTTAGAGAAACAATATAATTATATTTTGTCTCATAGTACAATATTACCTGAAACTAAAAAAAATATTAAAAATTCCATTATAAAAGCATATTCTAAAATTAATGATATTATTGATAAAAGACTTAAAGAGGATGTAAACATAATTAAAATTAATGAAAAATCTTTTAAGAACGATGTAGGGATTAATGCCTCTATTTATGAAAAGTTATTTTTGATATTTATTTTAAGTTTTTTAGTAACAATTTTGATCAGTTTTTTTGAATATCTATTAACTAGAAGAAAAAATATTTAACTACATAATATCATCTAAATATTTACTTTTCTCTCTATGCCCAAAATCAGGAATTAATTCTTTAAAATTTTTTATTAAATCATCTTTGGAAATACTATGATTATGGATTTTAGAATAAATTGTATTTTCAAATTTATTTAATAGATTATGGTCATAATTGTTATTATTTTTAATAATTCCTATATTTTTAAACTTATTTAATAGGATTTTGTCTTTGGAATTATAAAATTCTTCATAAGTTTTTTCCCCTGTGGTATCAGATTTAAAAAAGAAACAAGGCCACTTTTTTTTATTTTTTAAATCTAAAACTTTTAATCTAGCTTCATTTTCATTTTCGCATTCATAGGGCTCATAACCAATTGAAATCAAATATTTTATTGTTAAATCTTTTAGACTTATTAAGTAATTTTTTGATAATTTAGAAAAAAATATTTCTTTATTTTTTCCTAATAATGATGCTATTAAACATAACTCACCTGATTCAGTTTTATTAATGAAATATCTTTTAATATTATTTGGGCAGGCAATTGGTTGGTTGTTTTTAATTCTATTTTGATATCCATAAAGTAAAGAACCATCTGAAAAAGCAACATTTGCAAACCTCGCAAAAGATGTTTTCTTAGCGTAATTTCTATTCGTAAGAAATAATTCCATAATTTTTTTACTACCTCCCATCATATTAATAGGTGTAGAGGCTTTATCTGTAGATACACAAAAAAAATTTTTAACCTTATTTCTTTTTAGGAATGTAATATTATTCAATATATTGACTTTAATAAGTCGGGTCAGTGTATATATATTACTTTCACTACGCACATGTTTAAGAGCAGATAAATTTAATATGTAATCAAAATCAAAATTATTTTCATAAAAAGAGATAAATTCATCAGATCCAAAATCAATAGCAAAGGTTCTTAGATTTAAATCAAATAATTTTTGATTACTTCTAATAGACCTCACGAGTTCTACAAGATTATTTTCAGATAAATCAATAACATCTATTCTTTTAGGGTTCCTGATAGCTATTTGTAAGACTAAAGATTGACCTATAGTACCAGCACCACCTATTACTAAAAATTTGGAGTCATTTATTATTTCAGATAAAATTTTTTCATTATTTTTAATATCATCACTAAAAAGTGATTTATTATCATTTATTAAGTTATCTATGTTCATTTACAATATTGTTCAAATCAAAATTATTTCCATATATCAATAATTTTGTTATTAATTATCTCTTTAGAAAACTTCTCAAGTACCAATTCTCTTCCTGCATTACCAAAATTTTTAATATCATTATAATTATTTAATAATTTCTCAATTTTGGAAGCAAAATTATTAGTATCTTTAAAAGGAATAAGGTAACCATTAACTTTATCAATGACTACATCATTACAGCCTGGGACATCGTATGTAACTATGGGTATACCACAACTAGCCGCTTCTATCAAAACTTTTGGAAGTCCCTCACGGTATGATGGAAGGCAAAAAATTAATGTTTGATCAAATACTTCTTTCATATTTTCTGAGTGTCCTAAAATTTTAATATTTTTGTATTTACTCCATTTATTTAAATCATTTTCACTAATAGAATTTGGATTTTTATAATCTGGTCTACCAACTAGACAAAATAAAACATTTATTTTTTTTTTTTCAAATATTCTTGATATTTTAATAAAATCACCCACTCCCTTATCCCAAAGCAATCTTGAAGCAAAAGAAATAAAAATTTTTTTATTTGTATTAGAATGTGGCATAAATTTATTAGTATCAACACCAGAGCCCTGAATTATATAAGAATTGTTTTTATTTATTAATTTGTAACTTTCAAGTAAACAAAAATCATATTTATTTTGAACAATAATTTTTGTTTTTTTATTTACTAGTGTAAATTTGAGAATTTTAGTAATTAGATACCTAATTATTAAAACACTTTTTTTTTTAGATATGAATAAATATCCTAATCCTGCAAAGTTAGCGGTATGTGATATATTCTTATAAAACTTTAAAATAAAAGATGAGTATAAGATTGGTTGAAGGCCTACAGAGTTGATTATATCTGGTTTAAATTTGATAAAAATTACCCATAATTTAAAAAGATTTATGCAATTTGAAAAAATATTTGTTGTTCCTCTTTTCATAGTCCAATTAAATGATTTTAAATTTCTAATTTTAATAATCTCCTCCCTTTTAGCAGAGAGGTTTGAAGCAAGTGCTACATCAAAGTTTTTTTTAATAGCATATTTTGCTAAATCTAATCTATGACTAATAAAATAAGAGCCCTCAGTAATGATAAAAAGAACTTTTTTATTATGCATTAACATTTAGCCAATTTTGAAATATTAAAATAGTCCAAAGTTGATATTGCCAATTTTTACTAGAATTTAAGTGTTCATCAAGCATCTTTTTTGCTTCTTTTTGATTCAAAAAATTTTGTTTTTTCATTTCACTGCTATAGATTGTGTCACAAGCCCAATCCCTCAGAGGGCCTCGTAGCCATTCACTAACTGGAATTCCAAAACCAATTTTTTTTTGGTTAATTAAATTTTCAGGTAAATATTTTTTTAATAATTCCTTAAGTATCCATTTAGTTTCTTTCTTTTTAAGTTTAAATTCCTCAGGGAGATTAAATGCATAGTTGAATACATCTTTATCCAAGAATGGGGCTCTAGTCTCCAGTGAATTTGACATTGATGCTCTATCAACTTTTACTAAAATATCGTCAGGTAAATATGAAAATAAATCATGTATCATTAATTTTTCTACTGTACTAAGATTTTTAAATTCACCATATGATTTATTTCTAAAATTAAATGAAGTGAAATCTCTATTAAGCATTAAATTTTTAGTACTTTCAAAATGTGATATAAGCTTAAAATATAAGTCTTCAAAATCATCTGCTACTATTAATTTAGCAGCTTTATTGATTTTATGGCCAAAGTTATTTCCATTAAAAAATCTAGTTAAAATTTTATCATATATATTAGTTGGTAAGAGTAGAATAATCCTTGAGATTAATATTCTTATAAATTTAGGAAAATGTTTTATTCTATTCCACATAATATTTGTAAACTTATATCTGTTATAACCTAAAAATAGCTCGTCTCCTCCATCTCCAGTTAGGGCAACTGTAACGCTTTTCTTTGCTAACTTTGATACTAAATAAGTCGGTATTTGTGAAGAGTCAGCAAATGGTTCACAATATATATTTGATAGGCTTCCTACAATATTAAGGGCATCTTTTGAGTCAACGTATAACTCTGTGTGTTCAGTAGATAAGTAATTTGCTATTTTCTTTGCTTGTCTGGCTTCATTATAATTACCTTCGTTAAAACCGATAGAAAATGTCTTTATTGGTGTGTTAGAAATTGATTTCATTATGGAAACAACTAATGATGAATCAATACCTCCAGATAAAAATGCTCCAATTGGAACATCTGATATTGATTGTTTTTTGATAGAGTCTGAGAGTAAAAAATCCAAATTTTTTATTAAATCTTGGTTATTTATTTTTGTTTTTGATTTATTAATTTTTTGAGATGGTGACCAGTATTTGGTTATTTTTGTTTTGTAAGTCTCAAAAGAAACTTCTAAGATAGATCCAGGTATTAGTTTATTAAAGTTTTTATATATTGTGTTTGGAGCAGGTATGTAATTTAATTTTAACAGTAAATCAAGAGAACCATTGTTAATATCGGGTTTGAAGTGAGGATGTTTTTTAAATGATTTTAACTCAGATCCAAATAAAAAAGTATTATCACACCAACCATAATAAAGTGGTTTTTCTCCAAACCTGTCTCTAACAAGAAGTAATTTTCGATCATTTCTGTCCCATAGTGCAAAAGCAAACATTCCATTTATTTTCTTTAAAGTTTGATTTATCCCAAGTCTATCAATGCATTCTAATAGAGTTTCTGTATCTGAGCTTCCATTCCAATTTATATGGTGATGACTTAAATCTTCTCTTAAATTTAAATGATTATATATTTCACCATTAAAAACTATTACGTATCTGCCATTTTTTGAAAGCATTGGCTGATGTCCTTTCGGACTAAGATCTAAGATAGCTAGTCTTTTAAATGAAAAACCTAATCTATCATTAAGTGTTGTCCATATTCCGCTATCATCTGGACCTCTATGGTTTAATTCATTTCCCATTTCTTCAAGAATTTTAATAGGAGTATTTAGTCTAGTATTTTTATTGAAAAAACCTGTAAAACCACACATTTAAATATAAAAAAATTTTATCAAAATTTAAAACCTATAGCACACCAATATGGTGCATCTTCAGAAAACTCTATATTATCTAAACCAGCATTATGTAACAGGGTTTTGATTTCTTTTTTTGTAAATCTATTTTCGAGCTTAGTTCCAAATCTATCTAAAGCATCTGTTCTCATTGTGTAAAATGATTTATCTCTGTAATAGCTTAATAGAAAATTGTCTATCTTTAAACCAAATCTTTCAAAAATTAAAGCAATTTTAGCAAGAGGAAGATAAATAAAAAATGCAATTAAATCACAAATGAAGCTTTTTATTTTAAATGGTAATTTAGAAATTATTTTTCTTATAAAGTTTGAGATCTTCCAAGTAAATTTGTATAAACGAGATCTATTATCAAATGCGTAATATATGTATACTAGCAATGGGGCATTTTTTTTTAACTTTAATACAGCATTTTTTAAAGCGACATTTATATCAGGTATATGATGTAAAACACCAAGTGAATATCCAAAATCCATAGAATTATCTTTTATACTCATATTTGAGTCACTCTCTCTTAAAAAAATACAGTTTTTATTTTCTTTTAAATTATCTTTTGCAATATCTATGGCTGAACTTGGTTCAATGCAATAAAGGGTTTTAACTTTATTTGAAATTATTTTGGCCCACCTTCCAGATCCACAACCCAAATCAAATCCAACATGACTATTGTTTATCTTATTCCAAGGAAAAATACTAAAGTAAGAATTGAACATTAAACGTAATTCTTCTTTATTAATATTATTTTGGTCAAACTTATTCCATTCGCTTCCAAAGTCAAAAACAGTTTTTTTATCAATATTTTTCATTTTAAGTCGTTTAATAAATTGGTTAAATGATCAGTATTTTTCTTTGTGGAATATAGCATCTCTACCCTATGTTTCGCAGATAAAGACATTTGCTTTTTATCATTATCATTCATATTAATGATTTTCTCAATACCCTCTGAAAAATTTTTTTGATTATTTTTTACTACTATACCAGTCTCTGCAAGGATATTAGAGACATCGCCTACATCTGTAGAAACACAAAGTTTTCCGTGTATCATAGCTTCACACAAAACATTAGGAAATCCCTCTTTTAAAGAAGAAAGGCAAAAGATATCAAATATTTCCATAAATTTATTTGGATTTTTTTGTTCACCTAAAAGTAAAACATCATCTAACAATGAAAGATCCATTAATAACTTATATATTTTTATGTTATCATAATTCAAACCTCTGCCAACCATTACAAGTTTTATATGTTTGTATTTTTTTTTTAGAGTGCTGATAGAAGATATTAACATTTCATAGCCTTTTAATGCATCGTACCTCCCTATGGTACCTATTATAATAGTATTTTTATTAATCTGTTTATTTAATAATATTTTTTTATCTTCAAAAGAAATTTTATTGGTTTTAATTTTATCGAAACCATTGAAAATTACTTCAATTTTTTTTTTTATCAAATAAAATACTAGAGTGAAAATTTTTTACAGATAAAGCATTACAAATAATTTTTTGTGGAATAAAATATGAAAAAAATATACTAACTAGTACAAAAAAGCCTTGGATACTGAAGTAAGATTGAGGTATGGAAGTTCCTCTCAAACCCCAAACAATTTTTTTATATCCTAAAAATTTACATACTATTCCACCAATTATATTGGCTGGATATAACCATGTATAGACTATATTAGGATCTACTTTTTTTATTTCATTTTTCATATTTATAATTTCAGGTATGAATTTATTTTTTAGATTAAATTTGACTAATTTAACGTTGTTATGATGAAATATTTCATCCATTTTTCCATCAGTTGTTAAGGAAAAAACAATATGATTAAATTGATTGTTAGAATTAATAATAAATTTTAATAATGATTTCTCTGTACCCCCTATTTTTAATCCTGGTATAATGTGAAGAATTTTAGTTTTCATTTCTTTTTGTATAAAAAAAGGCAAATCAAATATTGATAAATTGTAGGATGAAAATAAATCTTAGATTTTAAATTATTATGTAGGTAATTGACTTTTTTATTATTAGATAAATCTTCAATTACTTTCATTAATAATTTAGCTCCTATAATGTATTGCTTAAATGGAAATGTACTTATGTTGTCATATTTTTTGTATTTGATTATTTTTTGAAAAAATATTGGTCCATCATCTAGAGTTTTAGTAACTTTATGTATTGTAACTCCAGTATTCTTAATATCATTGTTTTTATTTGCCCAATAACCTCCGTGGACTCCTTTATATTTTGGTGTAATTCCACAATGCAAGTTGATAAAAATAGCATTAACACTAGTTAAAATTTCTAAAGATAAAACCCTTGTTCCATTTATAATAACAATATCTGGATTTTCTAGTTTAAGTTTAGAAATTATTTGTTTATCAGTGCCTTGGAAGAATTCTGTTTCAGGTTCAGGAAAATTATGATTAATATTTAATTTTCCTAGGAGTAATGAAACCTTTTTAAAAGAAAGATTAAGTAATATTTTATAATAAAAAAAAAATAATATTTGGCCAAAGGTAGAAAATATATTATTTTTCAGTATTTTTTTTTTTAAAAATTGTAAATAGCTCTGTTTATTTATTATGAATATTTTATTAATATTATATTTTTTATTAATAATGTTTGATAGTATCCATGTTGTTTTACTTTTTATACCTAATACTACAATTTTCAATTTGAGAAATTAGACATATTTTTACTAATCATGCCATATCCTTTATTCAAAATATTGAAATATTCAAAGATTTTAGTTAAAAGAAAGATATTTTCACTTGGGTTTAAACCAAAATTATGAGGGTGAAACCATAAATGGAAATTTTTATTAGAAGTTGCAGCAAGATACATTTGTTTTTGTATTCTTTCTAAATGTAGGTTTATCAAATTAAATTTCTTAAGAGACTGATAATTTCTTAGAAACATACTTGCTTTAATATCAATTAATTTATTATTTATTTCTAAAATGAAAGTATTATTACCAGATATGCTAATTGATGAGTCTAAAAATCTAAGAAATCTACCAAAGTTTCCAAATGATATTCTATCGCCATTCTTATAAAGGAGAGATTCTTTATTACCTCTAAAAGATTTTATTCCATGTTTTTCAACAATATTTAATAGCTCTTTATTAAATATATTTTGAGGAAAAACTATACTTTTTAAATCAATTTTTTGTTCTTTAGTAATTTTTAAATTAAGAATTAAATCATCTTCGAATTCATGAAGATTGTTTTTTTTTTTATTTAGGATTATATGACTAAAAGTGTGTGAACCAATTTCTTGTCCTTCTTCATTAAGAATTTGTTTAATAAGATTTGGATTAAAGAACAAAACTTGATTTTCTTTTATCTTATCAAGTTTATTTTTATTGTTTAAAAAATAATGACCTGAGCTATTTTTTTTTATAAAACTAATCCAATCATCATAGTTATTTAACATAATTGATCCAACAGTAGCCCAAGTACAACTAATTTGATATTTATTTAGTAATTTCAAAATCATTGGAATTACCTCATTAACTTTTTTAATATTTTCTGAGTATTCATTAATTTTTTTTATATCAATTAATCCCCAGAATAATTCAAAATCAATTGATAATACAAATGATGAACTTTTATTCATATTTTTTATTGCAGTTTTTCTATGAAACTATTGACAAATAGTTCATAGCCATTTGGGCTAAAATGGGCATTATACCCAAAAGGAAACATTTCTTCTAAACTTTTATTTGATATTTCTTCAAACGAATTAATATATTTGATTTGAAGATTATCAAAATGATGTTGATATTTTGTACAGGAATTATTAATTATATCTTTATTTAAAAAATCGTAGTAACTGGGAATGCAGACCACTTGGATAGTTATATATTTTCTATCTAAGAAAGATTTTAACTTTTTTAAAATGTTGAAATAATCATGTTCTGATGTTTTTTCTAATTTTGTCTTTAATATTTTGGTAATAAGATCAAATGTGAAGTTCATATGATAAAAATAATTTTTGGATAAATTTTTATAATTTTTTTCCCATAAACTAATATGTTCATCAATATATGAATCAACTTTTGATTGAATAGTAATGAGTCCTTGTGAATAATTATCATTTATCAAATAATTATTTAAAATTGGATTTTTAATTTCAGACCTATATTCAATAATATCATTTTTGGGGTAAAAAAATAAGACAACATTATTTGAATTTATTGAATTAAGGTATTCTCTTAATATTGCATATTGTATCAAGATAGAGGTGCCTCCCCATCCTAGATTAATATTAGACAGCTTATTATTTGTCATTATCCCACTTATATTTTTAGAGTCTTCCACACATCCACCTTGAACAAAGGAGTCTCCAATTATTACAAAATCTAACTTGCTATCCCATTTAGTATCTCTATTTCTGAAACCATACCTATCAGATAGATACTCCACATAATAACCATTTTCATTACAATAAAGAACATTTGAAAGAGATTTCGAAGATAAAGGATAAAATTCATTATTCTTAAGCCAATTTGCTGGTGAAATAGATAAAATAGTATCTATATTTTTTTTTTTAGCCTCAACAAACATTTCGTAAATATTTCTATTATCAAATTTTATATTATTATTATTAGCCAATATTTTTAATTCTTCAGTATTATTGCTATTTGTAGAAATAGTATGAAAAGAATAATCAATTAGATAAAAAAAGATTAAACCAACATACGAAAATGATAATAAAAACTTATAAAATTCTTTTTTAACAAAAAAATATAAAAAAAATAAGATAATTATAAATATCTCAGGAGATATAAAGATTATCAATCTAAAATTTGTTGAAATAAAGCTCGGTGGATTAATTATTTTTAAAATAGTAATAGTAAAAGCAATAAAAAAAAAAAACAAAAAAAATATTTTTTTTACATAATTAATCATAATTAAATAAGTAGTTTAAGACTATTATAAATTATTTTTGCTGCTTCTTGACTTCCCTTTTCATTTAAATGTACTGAGTCGTATATATATATTTTTGATCCCGATAATTCTTTATCAAGATCTATTAGATCAACAGAGTAATTTTGAGATATATCTCTTAGAATTTCATTAAATAAATCCTGGTATTTTTGTGCTTTTATGACATCAGATTCATTCATGTCAATAGGGAGGTCACCATTAATTTTTAATCTTGACATTTGTGTCATTAATACTGGTTTAATGTTCCAATTAATACAAATATTAATAAAAGAAATTATTGATGATCTATAAATAGCCTCTATTTCTTGTGGTTGGTATTTAAATCTCTCAAGTCCTTCAAAAGAGTCCTCTTCAAATTGGCTTTTAAACGGATTTTTAATGAATCTTCTTATGTGATTCCAACTATTTGGAAGAATTAAGTCTTTTATATATATTACAAATGAATATAAATTTTCATCTCCATAATCC
>MDTB01203183.1_pt1 | contig 15463 bp, 26 predicted proteins | sample 811161 | NCBI WGS metagenome assembly MDTB01 (sample SAMN05326650, study PRJNA326480) | marine metagenome | isolation source: seawater | place: Mediterranean Sea | collected 2009 | reverse complement strand
TTATTATGCCAACAATTAATCAGTTGATTAAAAAAAGTAGAGTTAAACCTGTTGCTAGAAACAAAGTTCCGGCACTAGAAAAACAGCCTTTGAAAAGAGGTGTATGCGTGAAGGTTTACACAACAACTCCAAAAAAACCTAATTCAGCTTTAAGAAAAGTAGCTAGAGTAAGATTGTCTAATGGTTTTGAAGTTACAGCATATATTCCAGGAGAAGGTCATAATTTGCAAGAACACTCTGTAGTTTTATTGCGTGGGGGTCGTGTTAAAGATTTACCAGGAGTTCGTTATCATATTTTAAGAGGAAATTTAGATACACAAGGTGTAGCTAACAGGAAGCAAAGAAGATCACTTTACGGAGCAAAAAAACCAAAATAATTTAAACTTATGTCTAGAAAACGAAAAGCTCCAATTAGAAAAGTATATCCTGATCCAAGATTTCATTCAGAAGTAATTTCAAAATTCATTAATTCAATAATGTATGATGGTAAAAGATCAACAGCTGAAAAAATTCTTTACGATGCTTTAGAAAAAATTAAATCTAAAAACAAAGAAGATCCTTTAAAAATTTTTAACACTGCAATTAGTAATGTAAAACCAAATCTTGAATGCAGGTCTAGAAGAGTAGGTGGAGCCACTTATCAAGTACCAGTAGAAGTTAAAGCAAAAAGAGCTCAAGCGTTAGCATTAAGATGGATAATGGATGCTACAAGAAAAAGAAAAAATAAAACCATGGCAGAAAAATTATATGCTGAAATTTTAGACGCTTCACAGAATAAAGGTTCGGCAATTAAAAAAAGAGAAGATACTCATAAAATGGCAGAGTCAAATAAGGCTTTTGCTCATTTTAGATGGTAGAATTATATGGCTAAATATACTTTAGATAAATATAGAAATATCGGTATCATGGCTCACATCGATGCTGGTAAAACGACTACTACAGAAAGAGTTTTATATTACACTGGTAAAAGCCATAAAATTGGTGAAGTACATGATGGTGCTGCAACAATGGATTGGATGGAGCAAGAGCAGGAAAGAGGTATTACTATTACCTCTGCAGCAACGACATGCTTTTGGAGAGATCATAGAATCAATATAATAGACACTCCCGGTCACGTTGACTTTACTATTGAAGTAGAGAGATCCTTAAAAGTTCTTGATGGTGCTGTAGCTGTATTTGACGGTGTAGCTGGTGTCGAGCCTCAATCAGAAACTGTATGGAGACAGGCAGATAAGTATAAAGTACCAAGAATTTGTTTTGTAAATAAATTAGATAGAACAGGTGCAGATTTTTATAGGTGCGTAGAAATGATCAAGGAACGTTTAGGATGTAAACCCCTTCCATTGCAAATACCGATCGGCGCTGAAGCTGAATTAAAAGGGGTAGTTGATCTAGTTAAAATGAAAGGTGTTGTTTGGCAAAACGAAGATCTTGGAGCTAAATTTGAATATGTAGATATTCCAGATGACCTTAAAGATAAAGCAAAAGAGTATAGACAAAACCTTGTTGAAACTGCTGTGGAAGAAGATGAAAAATTAATGGTATCATACTTAGAAGGTAAGGAACCATCTGAAGAAGATCTGATAAAATGTATAAGAAAAGGAACCTTAAATTTTAATTTTGTACCTATTTTGACTGGTTCAGCTTTCAAGAACAAAGGTGTTCAGCCTTTATTAGATGCCGTAATTGATTATTTACCAAGTCCAAAAGACATAGGTTCAATTGAAGCCACTAAATTAAACTCTGAAGATAAGCTACAGATGAAATTTGAGGATAATGAACCATTCTCCGCTTTAGCATTCAAAGTCGCAAACGATCCATTCGTGGGTTCATTAACATTTATTCGGATTTATTCTGGAAAATTACAAGCCGGCACAGCAGTTTATAATTCGTCAACTGAAAAATCTGAAAGGGTGGGCAGAATGTTGTTAATGCATGCAAACTCTAGAGAAGATATTAAAGAAGCTACGACTGGAGATATTGTTGCGCTTGCAGGTCTTAAAAATACAATTACTGGACACACACTTTGTGATCAAAATAAACCGGTATTGCTGGAGCCTATGGAATTTCCAGATCCTGTAATCGAAATAGCAGTCGAACCTAAAACAAAAGGCGACCAAGAAAAAATGGGTGAAGCTTTAAACAGATTAGCTAAAGAAGATCCTTCTTTTAGAGTTAGTTCAGACGAAGAATCTGGTCAAACAATTATTAAAGGAATGGGAGAGCTTCATCTTGATATAATTGTAGATAGAATGAAAAGAGAATTTAAAGTAGAGGCTAATGTTGGAGCGCCTCAGGTAGCTTACAGAGAAACAATTTTAGGTTCTTCAGAGGTTACATATATTCATAAAAAACAAAGTGGTGGCTCTGGTCAATTTGCTAAAGTAACTTTAAGCGTTGAACCTTTGGAACCAGGTAAAGGTAGAGAAGTCGATAATAAAATTAAAGGAGGAGCAATTCCAAAAGAATTTATTCCAGGTGTAGAAAAAGGTGTTCTAAGTGTTGCCGACAGTGGAATTTTAGCTGGTTTTCCAGTTATAGATTACAAAGTAACGATTTTAGATGGCTTGCATCATGATGTTGACTCTAGTGTTCTTGCTTTTGAGATTGCTTCCAGGATGTGTTTTAGAGAAGCTTGCACAAAAGCAACTTTAAAATTATTAGAACCCATGATGAAAGTCGAAGTTGTTACTCCTGAAGAGTTTATGGGAGATGTAATAGGTGATTTAAATAGTCGAAGAGGTCAGGTTGGTTCTACTGAGGCTAGAGGTAACGCAACAGCAATTAATGCAACGGTGCCTTTAGCAAATATGTTTGGATACATAAATAATTTACGTTCTTCAACACAAGGACGAGCTCAATATACAATGCAATTTAGTCATTACGACAAAGTTCCTCAAAACGTTCAAGATGAAGTAACAAAAAAATTAGCATAATTTATGGAAAATCAAAATATAAGAATTCACTTAAAAGCTTACGATAACAAAATCCTTGATTTATCAACGGAAGAAATAGTTAATACCGCTAAAAGAACTGGTGCCCAAGTGAAAGGTCCAATTCCACTTCCAACAAGAATTGAGAGATATACAGTTTTAAGATCTCCCCACATAGATAAAAAAAGTAGAGAACAATTTGAGTCAAGAACGCATAAAAGATTAATTGATATAATAGAACCTACTCCTCAAACTGTAGAAGCTTTGATGAAATTAGATTTAGCTTCAGGAGTAGATATTGAAATAAAGATATAAATTTATGAGCATTGGATTAATTGGAACAAAAATAGGAATGACCAGAGAATTTATGGAAAGCGGTCAGTCAGTGCCTGTAACTGTAATTAAAGTCGAAAAAGGGAGAGTTCTTGATGTAATAACTAAAGAAAAGAGAGGTTACGCTGCAATAAAAGTTGGTTTCTTTAAACTAAAAAATTCAAAATTAACAAAACAAATGAAAGGTTATTTTGCTAAAAAAAATACTGAGCCAAAGAAAATACTTAAAGAATTTAGAGTTGAGAATAATGATCAATTTAAAGAGGGTAATGAATTGGGGTTAGAAATATTCAAAGATAAAAAGTTTTTAGATGTAAGATCTAAAACAATAGGAAAAGGATTTGCAGGAGTGATGAAAAGATGGAACTTTGGTGGCTTAAGAGCTTCTCATGGTGTATCTGTTTCTCACAGATCTCACGGTTCAACTGGCCAAAGACAGGATCCTGGAAAAGTTTTTAAAGGAAAAAAAATGGCAGGGCACATGGGAGATAAATTAAGAACAATGTTAAACCTTGAAATAATAAAATCTGATTTAGAAAATAATCTTTTATATATTAAAGGATCTATACCAGGCTCTAAAAATTCTACAGTTTTTCTTAGAGAGTCAGTAAAAAATGTAAGGAGAAAAACCATTAAAGAAAAATATGAAGCAGAGACTAAAGCAGCTGCAGCTAAGAAAGGAAAAAAATAAATGAAATTTCCTCTTCTAAATATTGATGGTTCTAGAACAGATTCAATAGAAATTTCAGATAAATTGGTTAAATTAAAAGTAAATCACAAACTAATTAAGTTTGTTATCGACTGGCAACTAAACCATGCAAAACCAAGAGTAGCTAAAACAAAACAAAGAAATCAAATAAAGGGATCTACAAAAAAAATAGTCCCTCAAAAGGGTGGAGGTGGAGCTAGACATGCTAGTAAAAAAGCACCGTTGTTCGTTGGAGGAGGTGTGGCCCATGGTCCTAAAGGCGATGTTTACAAAATTAAAAAAATTAATAAGAAAGTAAGAAAATTGGCTTTAGCACAAACATTATCAAAGAAAAATTTTGATAAAAAACTTCATATACTAGCCGATGTAAAAAAAGAAATAAAAAAAACAAAAGAATTTAATAAATTTTTGGAAAAAAATAAGCTAGCTAATGCATTAATAATAACAGATACAGACTCAATGAAAAATATAGATAAATCAGCTCGTAATATTAAAAATATTAAATTAATAAAAGATGAGGGTACAAATATTTATGATTTATTTAAATATAAAAATGTAATTATAACTTCTTCCTCTGCAAAAAAAATTCAACAAAGATTTTTAAATGAAAAAAATTAATTATATAGACTCAATAAGAAACCCTATCATTACAGAAAAAGCTACTATTTTGTCAGAGCAAAATAAAACTGTTTTCAAAGTTCACATAGGCGCAAATAAAAACACAATTAAAAAAAATATAGAAAAATTATTTAATGTAAATGTAACCAAAGTAAATATTATAAATCAAAAATCTAAAATTAAAATGAAGCAAGGAAGAAAATCTGTAAAGAGTGGTTACAAAAAAGCAATAATTACTCTTAAAAAAGGTCAAAGCATTGATCTAACAACTGGAATTTAATTTATGACTCTTAAAACTTTTAAACCTTATACCAAATCTACTAGAGGTACAGTAATTCTTGATAAAAGTGTTTTATGGAAAGGTTCACCCTATAAGCCTTTAACAAAAGGACAAAACTTCACAGGTGGTAGAAATAATAACGGTAGAATTACATCAAGACATATTGGCGGCGGTTCAAAGCATAAATATAGAATTATTGATTTTTATAGAAAGAAAAAAAACATCCGAGCCACTGTAGAAAGAATAGAATATGATCCAAATAGAACAGCTCACATTGCCTTAATAGTTTATACTGATAAAGAAAAGGCTTACATAATAAGCCCTCAAGGTTTAAAGCAAGGAGACATTGTTGAGTCAGGTAAAAATGTGGAAATTAAAATTGGAAACTCTTTAGAGTTGAGAGATATACCTCCAGGCACATCAATTCACAATGTTGAATTAATTCCTGGTAATGGGGCAAAACTAGCCAGATCTGCTGGGTCTTCAGTTATTTTATCTGGATACGATGGAGATTATGCAATCTTAAAACTTTCTTCTGGTGAAACAAGAAAGGTGAGTAGTGCATGTACAGCCACAATTGGAGTTGTTTCTAATCCTGATCAAAAAAATATTAAAATTGGTAAGGCTGGAAGAAATAGATGGAGAGGTAAAAGGCCTCAGACTAGAGGTGTTGCGATGAATCCTGTAGATCACCCACATGGCGGCGGTGAAGGTAAAACTTCCGGAGGAAGAAGTCCAGTTTCCCCATGGGGTCAATCAACTAAAGGATTGAAAACAAGAAGACCTAAAAGAAGCGATAAACTAATTATAACTAGAAGAAAGAAAAGGAAGAATTAATGACTAGATCTGTTTGGAAAGGCCCATTTGTACATCCAAGTTTATTGAAAAAAATTGATAAACTAAAAGATACTCCAAATAAAAAACCAATTAAAACTTGGTCTAGAAATTCAACAATAATTCCTGATTTTGTAGGTCATAGCTTTATGATACATAACGGAAAATCATTCATACCAATAACTATTTCTGAAGAAATGGTAGGGCATAAATTAGGAGAATTTGCGCCGACAAGAACATTCAAGGGACATACACCTGCAGATAAAAAGGCAGCTGCACCTGCAGTCGCAAAACCAGCTGGAGATAAAAAATAATGGAAAAAAACAATTTATTAGCAAAAGCTATAAACAAGAATGTTAGAACCAGCCCAAGAAAATTGGCTTTAGTTTGTAATTTTATAAAAGGTAAAAAAGCGGATGTTGCTTTGAGAGATTTAAAATTTTCAAGAAAAAGAATAGCTAAAGAAGTAAGTAAAACTGTGAAATCAGCTATATCTAATGCAGAAAATAATTATCAATATGACATTGATAATCTTTTTATAAAAGAAGCTTATGTCGGTAAATCATTAACTATGAAAAGATTTAGACCACGAGCTAAAGGTAGAGCAAGCCCAATTAAAAAACCTTTTAGCAGGGTGACTATTGTGCTTGAAGAAAAAATTGAAAAAAAAGAAAAAAAAGTGAGTAAATAATGGGACAAAAAATTAATCCAATCGGTCTAAGGTTAGGCATCAACAGAGGATGGGACTCAACTTGGTTTGCTAAGAAAAAAGATTTTGGAAAATATTTAATTGAAGATTTTAAAATTAGAAACTACATAAAAAAAAATATAATTAACTCTGGTGTATCGGAAATAATTATAGAGAGATCATCTAAAAAATGTACTGTTTCAATTCACACATCTAGACCTGGGTTTGTAATTGGTAAAAAGGGTGCGGATATTGAAAAAATTAAAAAAAACATAATGAAGATTACTGATGGAGAAGTTAATGTTAATATAAAAGAAATAAAAAAACCTGAGTTAAACTCTAACTTAGTTGCAGAAAATATTGCTCAACAATTAGTTAAAAGGATAGCCTATAGGCGAGCTATGAAACGAGCTATGCAATCTGCAATGAGGTTAAATGCTAAAGGTATTAAAGTAATGTTAAGCGGTAGGTTAGCAGGAAATGAAATAGCTCGAACGGAGTGGTTACGTGAAGGAAGTATTCCATCACATACTCTTAGAGCAGATATAGATTATGGATTTGCTGAGGCATTAACAACTTATGGAATTATAGGAGTTAAAGTTTGGATTTATAAAGGTGAACTAATGGCAAAGGACGTTGAAAAAGAAAAAAAAGAAAGGGTTAAGAATGCTACAACCAGTCAGAACTAAATATAGAAAAGCATTTAAAGGAAGAATTCATGGTAACGCCGCCAGAGCTGTTAAATTAAATTATGGGCAATTTGGTTTGAAAGCAGTTCAACCCGATAGAGTTATTGGAAAGCAAATTGAAGCAGCCAGAGTTGCTCTAACAAGATATATGAAAAGAACAGGAAAAGTATGGACAAGAATTTTCCCGAATATCCCTGTTTCAAAGAAACCAACTGAAGTTAGAATGGGCAAAGGTAAAGGGTCACCAGAATATTATGCGTGTAGAGTTAAACCTGGGAGAATTATATTCGAAATTGATGGCGTGAGTGAGGAAATAGCTAGAGAAGCATTATATAAAGCTTCTGCTAAACTCCCAATTAAAACTAAATTTGTTAAAAGATAATGGCAAAAAAAAAAGAAGATAAAAAATTGACTAAGGATCAAGCTAAAAAAAAGATTTTAACTCTTAAAAAAGATCTTTTTAATATAAGATTTAAAAAAGTTAACAATCAAATAACAAATCCAGCACAATATAATGAGATTAAAAAAAATATAGCTAGATTACACACAACGATTAAAAACTCAAAATGACAAAAAAAATATTAAAAGGTTTAGTTACAAGTGCAAAAAATAACAAAACAATAGTTGTTGAGGTTACACGTAAATTTAAACACCCTTTTTATGAAAAAGTGATCAAACGTTCAAAAAAATACCATGCTCACGATGAGAAGAATAAATTTAAAGAAGGTGAAAAAGTTTCAATTATTGAATGCAAACCTTACTCAAAAAAGAAAACTTGGCAGGTAATAGAATAATGATACAAATACAAACTGAGCTTACAGTTGCAGATAACACAGGTGCTAAAAGAGTTGAATGTATAAAAGTTTTAGGTGGCTCAAAAAGAAGATATGCGTCAGTAGGAGATATAATTGTTATTAGTGTCAAAGACGCTATACCAAAAGGTAAAGTAAAAAAAGGAGCTGTACATAAAGCTGTGGTTGTTAGAACAAGAAAAGAAATTTCTAGAAATGATGGGTCTAAAGTGCAATTTGACAAAAATGCTGTTGTGCTTACTGATGATAAAGGGGAGCCAATAGGAACTAGAATTTTTGGACCAGTTACAAGAGAATTAAGATCTAGAGGACACACGAAGATAATTTCATTAGCACCGGAGGTACTTTAAAAATGAATTTAAAAAAAGGATCTCAAGTAAAAATTTTATCTGGTAAAGACAAAGGTAAAACTGGAGAAATACTTGAAATAAACATTAAGTTAGAAAAAGTGAAAGTTAAATCCATAAATATGATTAAAAGACACACTAAACCAACAAAAGAAAATAAAGGTGGCATAATTTCAAAGGAAAGTTTTATTCATCAATCAAATGTCAAAAACGTCGATATAAAGAAAAATGAAAAGAAAGTAGCGGGTAAAAAATAATGTCAAGATTGAAAACGGCGTATGAAAAAGAAATAGTTTCTAATTTAATGAGCAAACTATCTTTGAAAAATAAGCATGACGTTCCTAAAATTAAAAAAATTATATTAAATATGGGCTTGGGTGAGGATGCATCAGATGGAAAAAAACTTAAGTCTTGTATGGATGATCTAGCACTCATTTCTGGGCAAAAACCAATAATTACTAAATTTAAAAAATCTATCTCCAACTTTAAAACTAGAAAGGGAGCTAACGCAGGTGCAAAAGTAACGTTAAGATCTAGTAAAATGTATGAGTTTATAGATAGATTAATAAATATTGCTTTGCCTCGGATAAAAGATTTTAGAGGTTTGTCATCTAAAGGAATAGATAATTCAAACAACTATTCGTTTGGCATAAAAGAACATATTGTATTTCCAGAAGTGAACTTTGATAAAGCAGACAAAATAAGAGGACTAGATATTACGATGGTGACATCAAGCAAAAGCAAAAAAGGAACATTAGAACTCTTAAAAGAGTTAAATTTTCCAATTAACGAAAAAAAAAACTAAGGATATTTATGGCAAAAACAAGTGCAGTGCAAAAAAATTTAAAAAGGATTAAATTAGTAAAGAAGTTTGCAAAAAAAAGAGCTGCTTTAAAGAAAATTATAAATAATAGAAAATTAGAACTTTCTGAAAGGTTTGAAGCTCAACTAAAGTTAAACAAATTACCAAAAAACTCAGCAAAAATTAGAATAAGAAACAGATGTGAGATTTCAGGTAGACCGCATGGTGTTTATAGAAAGTTAAAAATATCTAGAATTGCACTGCGAGACATGGCGTCAGCAGGTAAAATTCCTGGGATAACTAAATCTAGCTGGTAGGAGGAGAAATGACATTTACAGATCCAATTGGAGATATGTTTTCAAGAATTCGAAATGGTCAGATGAGATCACTAAATTCTGTTTTAATACCTTCATCAAATTTTAGAAAAAATATTTTAGAAATTTTGAAGAACGAAGGTTATATAAAAGATTATTTCATTGAAAAAACTGAAAATAATAAAACAAGTTTAAAAATTTCTTTAAAATATTATGAGGGCAATCCTGTAATTAAAGAAATTAAAAGGATTTCAAAACCAGGAAGAAGAGTATATTCAAGAGCAACAAGTATTCCAAAAGTTATGAATGGTCTAGGTTTAGCAATTTTATCTACCCCAAAGGGAGTAATGAGCGATCAAGAGGCCAGAAAAAACAATGTTGGTGGAGAAATAATTTGTAGGGTATTTTAATGTCTAAGATAGGTAAAAAAAATATAATCATTCCTAAAGAGTCCTCAATAAAGATTGAAGGTTCAAATCTAACAATAACAGGACCAAAGGGCTCTAAAACATTAACGGTTAATGATAAAATTTTTTCTTCAAAATTAAATGAAAGTGAGTTTCAAATTCAACCGTTACAAAAAAAAGTTGATAAAAAAACATCTATTATGTGGGGGACATACAGAAGTTTGATTAACAATGCAGTTACAGGAGTATCAAAAGGTCATGAAAAAACTTTAGAACTAAATGGTGTGGGTTTTAGAGCAAACTTAAAAGGAGAAGTTTTAAATTTACAAATAGGTTTTAGTCACGATGTTAATTTTAAAATACCAAAAGAAATTAAAATTACTGTTGAAAAACAAACAATTATAAAGATCAATGGTGTTGATAAAGAACTGGTCTCAAAAATTGCTGCTGATATAAAAAATCTTAAACCAGTGGAACCGTATAAAGGGAAAGGTATTAAAGAAAAAGGTCAATTCGTTTTAAGAAAAGAAGGTAAAAAGAAATAATGAAAAAAGTAAGCTCAAAAATAAAAAGAAAACTAAGAAATAGAACGAAATTAAAAAAAGTAAATATTAATAGATTTAGAATTTCTGTCACTAAATCCTTAAATAATTTATCCGCACAAATCATTGATGATAAATTAAAAAAAACATTAGTTTCTGCTTCGTCAATTGAAAAAGAAATTAAGGCAAAAAAAATAAAAAAAATGGAAAAATCTTCTATTATAGGAGAAATTTTAGCAAAAAGAGCTAGAGAAAAAAATATCGAAAAGGTTTACTTTGATAGAGGAGAAAACAAATACCACGGCAGGGTGAAAAAATTTGCTGAGTCTCTTCGAAAAAATGGATTAAAATTTTAATATGGTTGAAAATAAAAAAATTGAAAGCGATATAAAAGAAAAACTTGTTGCAATTAATAGAATTACGAAAGTTGTTAAAGGAGGTCGAAGATTTGGATTTTCAGCACTTGTTGTTGTTGGAAATCAAAAAGGGAGCATGGGTATAGGTCAGGGTAAATCAAAACAAGTTCCAGATGCAATTAAAAAAGCAACGGAATTTGCTAAGAGAAATTTAATTAAAATACCTTTAAAAGAGGGCAGAACACTTCATCATGATGTAAAAGGTAAAAATGGTTCTGGAAAAGTTTTTTTAAGAGCAGCTCCAGCAGGTACAGGAATAATTGCTGGTGGACCAATACGATCGGTTTGTGAAGTTTTAGGTATACAAGACGTAGTAGCTAAATCTCTAGGTTCTGCAAATCCACACAATGTTTTGAAAGCTTGTATTAATGGACTGAAGTCACAAAATTCTCCTAAAATATTGTCAGTTATCAGAGGAAAAAAAATTTCTGATATAGTCCAAAAAAGAGAGGCTAAATAATGCAATTAAACAATTTGGTAAAAATAAATAAAAAAAAAATAAGAGTAGGTAGAGGTATTGGATCAGGCAAAGGAAAAACATCTGCAAGAGGTCACAAGGGACAAAAATCTAGATCTGGTGTTGCAATAAAAAGTTTTGAAGGTGGACAAATGCCTCTATATAGAAGGTTACCCAAAAGAGGATTCAAGTCGATGAAAAAGAAGATTATTGCAATATTAAATCTTTCTAAAATCCAAAATATAATTGATAAAAAAAACAAGGAACTTAAGGGCGTTTTAGATCTTAAAATCTTAAAAGAAAAAAAACTTATTGATAAAAAATTTAAGAAATTAAAAATTTTAGGAAAGGGAGAAATCACAAAAAATATAGAAATATCTGCCCATTTTGCCTCAAAACAAGCTTTAGAAAAAATAGAAAAAGCAGGCGGTAAAGTGAGTATTATAAAAAAATAAAAAAATATGTCCAGTGAAACGCTCAATACAGCAGGAGCTTTTAGTCAAGCAAAAGATTTAAAGAATAGAATATTTTTTACTGTTTTAATATTGGTAATTTATAGATTAGGTACTTATGTACCGTTAGCAGGAATTGATCCTGCTGCTTTAAAAGAAGTAATGGCCTCAAGTCAAAAAGGTTTACTGGGTATGTTTAATATGTTTTCAGGTGGAGCTGTTACTAGAATGGCAATATTTGCTTTAGGTATTATGCCTTATATTTCTTCTTCGATTATTGTGCAATTGCTTACTGGAGTCTCTGACTATTTTAAAAATTTAAAAGAACAAGGAGAGATTGGAAGAAAAAAAATTACACAAATAACAAGATATGGAACAGTTTTAATTGCTTGTCTTCAAGGATATGGAGTTTCAGTTGGATTAGAAAATGCAGGAAATTTAGTAATCGAACCTGGTACATCCTTCAGACTTATCACTACTATTTCCTTAGTGGCAGGGACTACTTTTTTAATGTGGCTTGGTGAACAAATTACACTAAGAGGTGTAGGTAATGGTATTTCATTAATTATATTTTCAGGTATAGTTGCAGAAATTCCTAGAGCATTAGCTTCAACATTTGAACTTGGCAGAACTGGTGCCTTATCCGCTATTATGATTGTCGGCATTTTTATATTAGTTATTTTAACAGTTTTATTCATAGTATTTTTTGAGAGAGCAATGAGAAAAATTTTGATCAATTATCCTAAAAGACAAGTTGGAAATAAAATGTATGGGGGTGAGTCATCTCATTTACCTCTAAAAATTAATACAGCAGGTGTTATCCCAGCAATTTTTGCATCAGCATTGTTGCTTTTGCCTGTCACAATTTCTAACTTTGGTTTTGCCGAGTCAGATATGTTTTTGAAGATCTCATCTATGTTTACTCAAGGACAGCCATTATATATGCTGCTATATGCGTCTGGTATTATCTTTTTTTCTTTTTTTTACACATCAATTGTCTTTAACCCTAAAGAAACAGCTGAAAATTTGAGAAAATATGGAGGTTATATTCCAGGTATAAGACCAGGCGAGAGAACCGCTGAGTATATTGATACAATATTAATGAGATTAACAACTGTTGGCGCTCTATATTTAACTTTTGTTTGCTTAATGCCTGAATTTTTAATAGCCAAGTACCCAATTCCATTTTATTTAGGAGGAACATCAATACTAATCGTTGTAGTCGTTGCTATGGACACAGTTACTCAAGTTCAGACAAGGTTGATGAGCTCACAATACGAGTCATTAATAAGAAAAACAAAATTTAGTAGATAACTAATTTATAATGAACATAGTTATTTTTGGACCACCAGGAGCTGGAAAAGGCACTCAATCAAATTTAATCGAAAAAAAATATAAATTATATCAACTTTCAACTGGCGAACTTTTAAGAAAAGAAATTAATGATAATACTGATCTCGGTCAAAACATTTCATCAATAATAAATTCGGGTAATTTGGTATCAGATAAAATTGTTGGAAGTTTAATAGAAAAATTTATTATAAATGATAAATATAATAATAGATTAATATTTGATGGCTATCCAAGAAATTTAATTCAAGCAAAATATTTAGAAAATATATTGAAAAAACATAATCAAAAAATTGATATTGCTTTAAAATTATCTGTTAGCCTAGAAATAATAAAAAAAAGAATTTTAGAAAGAAAAAGTTTAGAAAAAAGAGCAGATGATAACATCGAAGTTGCTATAAAAAGATATGAAACCTACGAAAGCAACATTAAACCAGTAATAGATTTTTATAAACACTCTAATTTGCTCAAAGAAATTAATGGTGAAGCATCTATAAGTGAAATTAGCACTGAAATTAGCGGCTTAATTGATGGTATCAAGGGTTGACTTTAGAACATAGGACAATATAAATACGCAGAAAACTAATTCTTAAAATTATGGCTCGTATAGCAGGAATAAATATTCCACAAAATAAAGTTGTTAGCATAGCATTAACATACATTCATGGTATCGGCTTACATTCATCTAAAAAAATATGTAAGGAACTTAATATACCCACATCAAAAAGAGTGAACGAACTATCAGAAGAACAAGTTTTAAAAATCAGGGAGTTTATTGATGCAAATCATAAGGTTGAAGGTGATTTAAGAAGAGAAGTTTCTGTAAATATAAAAAGATTAGTTGATCTTGCCTGCTATAGAGGATCACGACATAAAAAAAAATTACCAGTTAGAGGACAGAGAACACAGTGCAATGCCAGAACGAGAAAAGGTAAAGCAATAGCGATTGCAGGTAAAAAATTAACACCATTAAAGAAGTAAATCATATTTAGAATATTTTAGATGAATAAAAAAAACGAAAATAATGAAAAAAAAAATGATACACAACAAGTTGTATCTAAAAAAAGCACCTTTAAAAAAAAGAAAAAAATCAAAAAAAATATTACTTCAGGAATAGCTTATGTTTACTCAACTTTTAATAATACAATTATTTCAATTGCTGATGAGAGTGGAAATGTAGTATCTTGGTCTTCTGCTGGGTCAAAAGGTTTTAAAGGATCTAGAAAATCTACACCATACGCAGCACAAGTTGCCGCTGACGACGCTGGAGCAAAAGCTTATGAACAAGGTCTAAGAACTCTTACAGTTCAAGTAAAGGGGCCTGGGTCTGGACGTGAAACAGCACTACGTTCTTTACAATCAAGAGGATTTAAAATTTTATCAATTAAAGACACTACACCAATGCCACATAACGGAGCTAGGCCACCTAAACGAAGGAGAGTATAATGCAAACAACTACAAACATAATAGATAAAAACTGGAAAGCTTTAATCAAACCAAATAAACTTGATATTAAAAGCAATGAAGATAAAACAATTGCTAAAATAATAGCTGAACCTCTAGAAAAAGGTTTTGGACAAACTATTGGAAATTCTTTAAGAAGAATTTTACTATCTTCTATACAAGGAGCGGCAGTTACTGCAATTCAAATTGACGGTGTATTACACGAATTTTCATCTATAAAAGGCGTAAGAGAAGATGTAACCGATATAGTTTTAAATGTAAAAAATTTAGCAATCAAATCATCTTCCTCTGGTTCAAAAAAAATTATTTTAGATATTAAAGGACCAAAAGAAGTTAAAGCTAGTGATATTACATTAGTACCAGGAATAGAAATACTAAACCCAAATCAAACTATTTGCAATTTAGATGAAAAAACTCATTTTCATATGGAATTAATGGTCAGCACAGGGAAAGGTTATGTTCAAGCGCAAAAAAATAAATCGGAGGATAGTCCATTAGGTTTAATTTCTATAGACTCTCTTTTTAGCCCAGTTAAAAAAGTTTCTTTTTCTGTTGAAAACACTAGAGCGGGAAGCGCATTAGATTATGACAAACTAATTATGAATGTTGAAACTAACGGCACAGTAGATGCAGAGGAAGCAATAGCTTACTCTGCTAGGATTTTTCAGGATCAATTATCAATGTTTGTAAATTTTGACGATCCGCAAGAAATTGTTAAAGAAGTAAAATCCTCAGAACCAGAATTTAATAGAAATTTATTGAAACGTGTTGAAGAACTTGAATTATCAGTAAGATCAATGAATTGTTTAAAAAACGATAATATTATTTATATAGGTGATTTAGTACAAAAAACAGAACCAGAAATGTTAAGAACACCTAATTTCGGTAGAAAATCTTTAAATGAGATAAAAGAAGTTTTAAATACTATGTCCTTATACCTTGGTATGGAAATACCTAATTGGCCACCAGATAATATTGCTGAATTATCAAAAAAACTTGAGGAAAATAATTACTAA
>MDTB01189269.1_pt1 | contig 15463 bp, 14 predicted proteins | sample 811161 | NCBI WGS metagenome assembly MDTB01 (sample SAMN05326650, study PRJNA326480) | marine metagenome | isolation source: seawater | place: Mediterranean Sea | collected 2009 | reverse complement strand
TTCGACTTGCATGTGTTAGGCGTGCCGCCAGCGTACGTTCTGAGCCATGATCAAACTCTCAAGTTTAATAACGGCGCACACTAGCTTTAATAACTTTAATTAAAATTAAAGTTACTTTCGTTAAAGTGTGTACGACAAATTTCTTCATTAACCTAACCGTCCACACTTCTCTTCTTAACTATTTAACAATTTAAAAAAGCTAAGTTTCTTAGATTTTTTTAAGAAACTATCGCGCAAACCAGATGTAAAATCCGCTAAAAGCTTTGATTTTTTGCCGATTAGTGCGAACCGCCGTTATACAAAATAATAGGAATTAATCAAGGCGTATATTTGCTTGTTTTTTGATAAAAAACTAGCAAAACCTGCCTTTTTTTTACTACTTGGCATTGTATAAGATTGTTTTTTTTTATATATGAAATTATATCTATGATTATCAAATTATTTCAAAAATACCTCAAAAAAACAGGCCTGATAAGCAAGGGTCTATTAAGCATAAGATTTGAAAGATCTAATTTAGTCATTTTCTCCTTTTTGTTTATAATTGCTGTTGCTTTAGTATTTTATTTAGACAGTGGTGTTAAAAAAAAGAGATTAGAACAGATAGATTTTTTTGTTTCAAACAATCAAACTGTTTTGTTGAAAAATTATTTACTTAATCAAATTAAATCACCTTTTTTGGAATACGATTATATAGTTCAAAATTCTGATACAGTAGAAAAAATATTAAAAAAATTTAGCGTAAAGCAAAGTGAAATAAATTTTATAATAATTAAAATTAAAAAATTAGGTCTTTCTAATATAATACCAGGTCAAAAAGTTCAGTTTGTTCTCAAAAGAGGAACAGACAAAGCAAATATGGAAATCGTCAAAATTAAATATCCAATATCCAAAACTACATTTGTAAACATAGATAAAAATAAAGATAAGCTAGAAATAACTAAAAATATTACCGAACTATTTAAAAGAGATGTTGTGGTTAAAGGTTCTATTTCAAATAATTTATATAGTTCTGCAATTAAAGTTGGAATGGAGCCAAATATTATAGTTGAGTTCGCCAGGATTTATGGTTTTGAAGTTGATTTTCAAAGAGATATAAGAAAAGGAGACGACTTTGAAGTTATGTATGAAAGGTACTTTGATGACAGAAACAAAAAAATTAAAACTGGAAAGATTTTATACGCTTATCTGAATGTGAATAATCAAAAAATTAAGCTTTATAGATTTGGTAAGAAAAATGATTATGATTTTTACGATGAAAGAGGTAGAAGCATTGTAAAGGCACTGATGAAAACTCCAATTAACGGAGCAAGATTATCTTCTGGTTTCGGCAAACGAAAACATCCAATTTTAGGTTTTACTAAACATCACAATGGCACAGACTTTGCGGCACCAACAGGAACTCCAATTATGGCTTCAGGAAACGGAACAGTTATTAAAGCAGGTTGGTGTGGCAATGGTGGAAACTGCGTTAGAATAAGACATAATACTTCTTACACAACTGGTTACGGACATATGTCAAAGATCGCTACTAGAACAGGGAGAAGAGTTAGGCAAGGACAGATTATTGGTTACGTTGGGAATACTGGAATGTCAACGGGACCTCATCTACACTATACCGTATCGTACAACGGAAAATTTATTAATTCTCAAAAACTAAAACTACCTTCCGGAAAGATCTTAAAAGGGGAAGAGAGAAAATTATTTGAAGTTAAAAGAATTAAACTTGATGTTAAATTAGCTCAGCTAAAAGATTAATTTTAATCACTTGAGATATTAGTTTTGTTATCTTGGGAATTTTGAGTTTCTTGACTTAAATTATTTTTTGACTTTTCTGATACTACTTCAGATAAAATTCTTGAAAAATGGTCAGAGTGTTGTAAATAATTTTCGTGGAGAATTTTATCACCTGAACTTAATGCTTCTTTTGCTAAATTTTTATATTTTTCTATAACTCTTTCTAAATTACCAGGATTTCTGCCTACATTATTTCTTGATAAACCATTCCTTTGATTATGAACCTGGTGAATAATACCATTGCTTCCATTAGTTGGTCTTCTTGATCGGAATTTATTTGATCTAGGTCTAAATCTTCTAATTTTATCGTTTCTCATTTAATTTTCTCATTTTACTAAATTATAATAATATTATTAAAGTTTCTTCTTTTTTCTAAAAATTTTTTCTAAAGAGTGCTAAAAATACAACGAATATTATTTTTATAATCCTTTATAATTATTTTTTTTCTAAAATTACATGCTTTTAAAAGCTTCGTAACTGAAAGATATTGTCCGGTACCAATTTCTAAAGCTAAAATACCATTAGATTTAAGAATATTTTTAGCTTTGTAAATAACTTTTTTAACAACGTCAAGACCATCATTTCCACCATCTAAAGCTATTCTGGGTTCATATTTTTTTATATCATGCGATAAACGATTTATATCTCTTTTTACAATATAAGGAGGGTTGGAAACTATCAAATCAAACTTAGTATGTGTTATATCGTCTATGGATCTTTTCATAAGTTTTGCTCTATTTTTGAATTTTTTTAAGTTTATTTTTGCATTAATTAGTGATTTTTTTGAAATATCAATGCCTAAACCCCTGCTCTTTTTTATTTCATTTAAAATTGAATAAGTAATACATCCAGAGCCCACCCCAACATCTAAAAAAAATAAGCTTTTATTTTTGAAGATTTTGATTATTGGATCAATTAAAAGTTCAGTTTCGGGACGTGGAATTAAAGATTTATTATCAATAAAAAAATCCCTGCTTCTAAATTCTTTTTTTTTAAAAATATAAGCGATTGGTTCTTGTTTTGATCTTCTTGAAATTAAGGATTTAAATTTTATTATTTTTATATCAGATATATTATATTCTTTAATAAGTAAATTTTCCCTTGAAATTTTTAAAATTTGAGAAAGGATAATCTCCGAGTCAAGTCTATAGCTAATAACTTTATTATTTTTTAAAGTTTTTGCACCAATTTCTAAAAGTTGCGTAGAGTTCATTTCAAGTAAGATTCTGTAATTTTAAATTTTGCTCTTTCAGCCTTAAGTTTTCATTCATTTCCTCGTGAATATCTCCATTAAGAAACTCTTCTAGTTTATGTAGCGTAAGATTTATCCTGTGGTCTGTAACTCTACCCTGTGGAAAATTATAAGTTCTAATTCTTTCCGACCTATCTCCACTTCCAATTTGACTTTTTCTATTTTTTGATCTTTCTTGATCTCTTTTTCTTTTTTCAGCTTCATAAACTCTCGCTCTTAAAATTTTCAAAGCTTTAGCTTTATTTTTGTGTTGAGATTTTTCATCTTGCTGACTTACTACTACTCCTGATGGAAGGTGAGTAATTCTCACTGCACTGTCAGTCGTATTTACAGATTGACCACCAGGGCCGCCAGATCTAAAAACATCAACTCTAATTTCTGAATCTTTAATTTGAATATCAACCTCCTCTGCCTCTGGTAGAACTGCAACGGTTGCTGCAGAAGTGTGAACTCTTCCTTGGGTCTCCGTATCTGGAACTCTTTGTACTCTATGCACTCCCGATTCATATTTCATATAAGAATAAACGTCGTTTCCTGTAACTGAAAAGATAATTTCTTTAAAGCCTCCAGCCTCACTTTTTGAAATGCTAATAATTTCCATAACCCACTTTTTCTTTGTACATACCTTTTCATACATTCTGAATAAATCAGATACAAAAAGTGTGGCTTCGAGCCCACCTGTTCCTGCTCTAATTTCTACAATAGTGTTTTTTTCATCATCCTTATCTTTTGGGAGTAAAAATATTTTAAGTATTTTTTCATTTTTTTCTCTATTTTCTTCAACATATTTTAACTCTTTTTCTGCTAGCGAAACCATCTCCTTATCATTTTTTTTATCTTTAATGATATTGTTCAAATCTTCTTTGTTTTTTTCAAATTCAATATATTGTTTAGCTTGAGAAACCATTTTTTTAAGATCTGAATATTCTTTAGATTTTTTAGCTAAAGACTTTGGGTCAACTTTTCCTGTTGATAGTTCTTTTTCTAAAGAATCATGTCTCTCTAAAATTTTTATAACTTTGTCGATAGGTATCATGAAATTTATTTGCTAATTTCTTTAGCTTTTTGTTCTACTAAGTTAACAACCTTATTGATAATTTCATTACTGGCAACTTTGTTATGTGGAACTCCAGATAAATAGAGTAAATTGTTACCTTCACCTCCGCCAGTTAAACCTATATCTGTCTGTGAAGCTTCGCCTGGTCCGTTTACAACACATCCAATTATTGAAAGAGTGATTGGTTTTTTTATATGCGAAAGCTTTTGTTCTAAAATTTTAACAGTATCAATTACAGGAAAAGCTTGTCTTGCACATGATGGACATGAAATTATTTGAACTCCTCTCGACCTAATACCTAATGAATTTAATATTTCAAAACCTGCTTTAATTTCTTCAATTGGATTTGCTGATAATGAAACTCTTATTGTATCTCCAATCCCTTGCATTAAAAGTTTACCTATTCCAATAGAAGATTTTATACTTCCAGTTAATAGTCCGCCAGCCTCTGTGATTCCCAAGTGTAAAGGATAATCGTACAAAGAAGATAGCTTTTCATAAGCTTTCACTGCTAAAAATACATCGGATGATTTAACGCTAATTTTAAAATTGAAAAAATCGTTATCCTCTAAAAGTTTTATATTATGTGTTGCACTTTCCACTAACGCTTCGGGACAAGGCTCTTTGTACTTTTCTAAAATTTTTTTTTCTAATGATCCGGCGTTTACACCTATTCTAATCGCACAATCATAATCTTTTGCGGCTTTGATTACTTCTTTTACTCTATCCTTCGAACCTATATTTCCAGGATTAATCCTTAAACAACTTGCGCCAGAAATTGCAGACTCGATTGCTCTTTTATAATGAAAATGAATATCGGCAACTATAGGTAGTTTTGTTGACTTTACAATATTCTTTAAAGCTTTTGTAGACTCTTCATCTGGACATGAAACTCTTACTATATCTGCACCGGCTTCATTTAAATCGTTAATTTGTTTTATTGTTGAAGACTCATCTGATGTTATAGTGTTCGTCATTGACTGAACAGAAATTGGTGAGTCTCCTCCAACAAAAATATTTCCAACTTTTATTTTTTTTGTCTTCTTTCTTTTAATAATTCTGTGTGGTCTAATTTCCATTTTACATTTTAATCTAATTTAAAAGTTTTATGCAATTTTTTTAAAGCCCTTATAGTAGATTCTTCATCAATAATGACTGAAACTTTAATTTCAGACGTAGAAATTGCAAGTATGTTTATTTTTTCCTCTGCTAAAGATCTAAACATTTTATAAGTTATACCAGGTGTTGCAACCATGCCTGCACCAACTATTGAAATTTTTGATACTTTATCATTCATCTGCATTGTTTCATACTTTATTTTTTTATTATTTTTCAATAATGAAGCGGATGCGTCTTTGTCTTGTCTTTTAATAGTAAACGTTATGTCTGTTTTTTTTCCATCTGCGGATATATTTTGAATTACCATATCAACATTTATTTGATTTTTTGAAAGCGGTTCAAATATATCAGCTGCTACTCCTGGTGTATCTTCTACGCCAATTAATGTAATTTTTGCGTCATCTTTTGAGTAAGCTACACCTGTAACTACTTTTGTATAATCTATGTTGTCATGACTTGTAATTTCAGTGCCTTTTCGTTCTGCAAAAGTTGATTTAACTTGCAAAGGAATGTCATATATCATGGCTGTTTGAACAGCTGATGGTTGCATTACTTTAGTTCCTAAAGATGAAAGTTCTAACATTTCTTCGTAAGAAATCTTACTGATTTTTTTTGCAACAGGTATTTTATTTGGATCAGAGGAATATACACCCTCGACATCAGTATAAATTTCACAAGTATCTGTTTCGAATATTTTTGCAATAGCTACAGCTGTGGCATCCGAACCTCCTCGACCAATCGATGTAATGTCTCCCGATTTAGATACTCCTTGAAATCCAGGAATGACTGCTACTCCACCTTTTGATAAGTATTCGTTTATTGTATCAACTTTCATATTAATAATTCTAGAATTAGCATGTTCACCCTCTGTAACTATCGGTACTTGCCAGTTCATAAAAGACTTTGCTTTAATTCCAATGTCATTCAAAGCACCAGAAATGAGTGCACTTGTCACTTGTTCTCCAGAAGTTAATAAAACGTCAAATTCTCTTTTATTAAATTTTTTTGAAATAGACTCTGAATATTTAATCAGATTGTTGGTGGTTCCAGCCATAGCTGACACAACCACAATAATTTTATTGCTATTATCGTGCTCTTTTTTGATAATTTTTGCCGCATGTTTAATTCTATCAATTGAACCTACAGATGTTCCACCAAATTTTAATACTTTTTTTGCCATAGTTAGATTTTATTATAAAATAAATTAAGTTAAAATTAAGTTTTATAAAATATAATAAAGGATTTAATGACTACAATAAATCAGGCCGAAATTCAAAAGTTTTCAAAATTAGCAGATGAATGGTGGGATGCTAATGGGAAGTTCAAACCTTTACATACATTTAACCCTATTAGAATTAAATACATAATTGATAAATGTAATGAGCATTTTAAGCTTAATAAAAAAGATAAGACTCCTCTATCCTCAATTAAGGTATTAGATATTGGTTGTGGAGGAGGGTTAGTATGCGAGCCACTTAGCAGATTAGGGGCAGAAGTTACTGGTATAGATGCATCTAATAAAAATATAGAAGTCGCAAAAATTCATGCGAAAAAAAATGGTCTTAAAATAAGATATTTAAATACATCTCCAGAAAAGAAAAAAATTACTGAAAAGTTTGATGTTATATTAAATTTAGAGGTTATTGAGCATGTTGATAATGTTGATCTATTTTTAAAATCATCAAGCGATCTACTAAAAAAAAATGGAATTATGTTTATTGCGACAATTAACAGAACTTTTGAATCTTATTTAAAGGCAATTATTGGAGCAGAATATTTGTTAAGGTGGCTTCCAATTGGTACACACGCTTGGGATAAGTTTCTTAAACCTAAAGAGATAGAGGAAAGATTGACAAAATTAAATATGATTAGAACAAACCTTGATGGTTTAAGGTATAATATATTATCAAATGACTGGGCATTAAGTAAAAATTGTTCAGTAAATTTTATTATTGTTGCTAAACAGAATTAGTTATCTTCTGTTTTATCAATCCAAGGTACAGCTGTAAGTTCTATACCCTCATCTTTTAGCTGTTCTGATTCTTCTTGCGTTGCTTTGCCATAAATATTTTTATTTTTTCTTTTATCATAGTATATATTCCTAACTTCTCTTGGAAAATTTGTTCCCACATATTCAAAATTTTTTTCTATAAAATTTCTCATTTTTAATAAATCACTTCTTACCTTCTCTAATTTATTTGAGGTTTTAAAACCTTTTTCTTCTAATTCTCTAATGCCAATATTTGGAGACATTATTGTTTTGTCTATTGACTTGGTACCACAAAAAGAACACTCAATCATTTTTTTTAACTTTAATTTTTCAAATTCTTTTGAATCCAAAAACCAACTTTCAAATTCATGTTTGTTTTTACATTTTAAATTATATTTAATCATTAGCTTCTATAATCCGTATTAATATTTATATATTCATTGGTTAAGTCACATGTATAACATTCATAGAAACCCTGACCTAATTTCAAATTAACCTCGATTACTATAGAGTCCCACTTCATATATTCTTTTAGCTTTTCTTCATTATATTCTTCTGAAATTTTTCCTTTTTCAGCCACCTTTAGTTCCCCAAACTTTATTTCTATCTTTGATGGGGAAATTTTTTCACCTGATTTCCCAATGGCCATTATAATTCTTCCCCAATTTGGATCTTCTCCTGCAATTGCAGTCTTAACTAGCGGAGAGTTTGCTATTGAAAAAGCAATTGTCTTCGCCATCTGATTAGATCTTGCATTTAAAACTTTGACAGTTATAAATTTTTTTGCCCCTTCTCCATCACTCACAATTTGTTTCGCTAAATTGAGAAGCAATCTATTTAAGGCTTTATCGAAATCTTTTAACTTTGGATCTAAAATATTATAAATTTTTCCTGTTTTAACTTTATTGGTAGAAAAAATTGCAACCATATCATTTGTTGAAGTGTCACTATCAACTGTGATTGCATTAAAAGAATTCGTAATAGCTCTTTTCAAAAGACCTTTAAGATAAACCGAAGGTATGTCGGCATCTGTAAAAACAAAAGCTAACATCGTAGCCATATTTGGAGCGATCATTCCCGATCCTTTTGCAATTGCAGAAAGTCTTATATCTTTGTTCCAAAGTCTACATTCCTCATACGCAAGTTTTGGCCTTGTGTCAGTTGTCATAATGGCTGAAGCAGCTTTAAACCAAACAAACTTATTCTGTTTCTCTCTTAATTTATCAACTAAATTTGGTAAATTTGCCTTTATCTGTTGTGTTGGAAATTTTTCACCTATAATCCCGGTTGAAGCAAATAAAATTTCATTTTGTTTAACTACATTAGTTGTGCCATCCTCTTTTTGTGCCTCTTTAAGAGTTAAATTTTTTGCTAAACCTTTAGATATAGTTTCGAGTGGCTCTTGACCATTAGGTCCAGTGAATGTATTTGCATTCTTCGTATTCACAAGTAATGCTTTTATAAATTTCTTTCTTATATTTTTATTCCATGTGATAGACTCTGAACAAATTGAATTATTTGTGTAAATTGCAGCATAGTTGGCTCCATCCTTAAAATAAAAAAGACTCAAATCATCCCTTCCACTACCATACAAATCTGCAGAAATAGCAGAAATTTCGAGGCCATCTATTTCCTGAAGTTGTTGGAATTCCCCCATTTTTGACAATTTGGGTTTATCTTTTAAAAAATTTTTTAGATTTATTGTCATGTAAATATCTTAATTAATCACTATATAATATATATAACTATCAATGAATTTTATAACCAAAACACTAAATAAGTTATTTAAAAGCACTAATCAACAGGAATTAAATAAGATTAAGCCAATCGTGCAAAAAATTAACGAATTAGAGAAAGATTTCCTAAACCTTTCACTGGAAAAATTTAACGAAAAAACCAACCAGCTCAAAAAAAATGTGTCGGATGGACGAAATTTGGATGAAATACTTCCGGAAGCTTTTGCGATGGTGAGGGAAGCTGCAAAACAAACGTTGAATGAAAGACACTTTGATGTTCAGTTAGTTGGGGGTGTAGTTCTTCATAGGGGTTGTATAGCAGAAATGAAGACTGGTGAAGGGAAAACTTTAGTATCTACTCTACCAGCTTACTTGAATGCTCTAAAAGGAAAAGGAGTTCACATTGTAACCGTAAACGATTATTTAGCGAAAAGAGACTCTGAATGGATGGGTAAAATTTATAATAGATTAGGTCTAAAGACCGGATGTATTACAAATGAGTTGGATGATGAAAAAAGAAAAAAAAATTATAGCCTTGATATTACTTACGCCACAAATAATGAATTAGGATTTGATTATCTTAGAGATAATATGAAATATGATTTGTCTGAAATGGTTCAGAAAGATAAAGAATATTGCATTGTGGATGAAGTAGATAGCATACTTATTGATGAGTCTAGAACACCTTTAATAATTTCTGGAGGAATAGAGGATAAATCTGATCAATATTTTCTAGCCAATAAATTTGTAAAAGTTTTAGAAAAAAAAGATTTTGAAATGGATGAAAAAAATAAAAATGCAATTTTGTCAGATACAGGAATTGATAAAATTGAAAAAATGTCAGAGCAATCAGGATTATTGAAAAATAATAACTTTTACGATCCTCAAAATATGGATTTAGTACATCATATAAATCAGGCGTTGAGATCAAATTTTTTATATCAAAAAGATAAAGATTATATTGTTCGAGATGGCAGAGTCCAAATTATAGATGAATTTACTGGGAGAGTTTTAGAGGGCAGAAGATTTGGGGATGGTTTACATCAGGCAATAGAAGCCAAGGAAGATGTAGAAATTCAAAAAGAAAATCAAACACTAGCTTCAATAACTTATCAAAATTATTTTAGATTATATAATAAATTGTCTGGAATGACTGGAACTGCACTTACAGAAGCTGAAGAGTTTTTTAATATTTATAAATTAAATGTATTAAGCATTCCAACTAATAAAAAAATGATTAGAAAAGATTTTAATGATCAAATTTTTAGAACAGAAAAAGAGAAAAACTTTGCAATTTTAAAAAAAATCCAAGAATGTAACGCTAAAGGTCAGCCAATTTTGGTGGGAACTACTAGTATCGACAAATCGGAAAAGATATCTGAAATGTTAAAAAAAAATAAAATTAATCATAATGTTTTAAATGCAAAACATCACGAAAGTGAAGCTGAAATTGTTGCTGAAGCCGGTAAAAGCAATATGGTTACAATTGCAACAAATATGGCAGGAAGAGGTACGGATATTCAATTAGGTGGAAATAAAAATTTAGAAAATATTGAAAATATTAAAGCAGATAAAGAAAAAGTAAAAAATTTTGGAGGTCTTTTTATTGTTGGTACAGAAAGACATGAGAGTAGAAGAATAGATAATCAGCTTAGAGGTCGATCAGGTAGACAGGGCGATCCTGGCTCTTCAATTTTTTTTATAAGTTTGGAGGATGATCTAATGAGAATATTTGGTGCTAAATCTATAGATGGAATGCTAAAAAAATTGGGGCTTAAAGAGAATGAGTCTATTAATCACCCCTGGATAAATAAAGCAATGGAAAGAGCGCAGCAAAAGGTAGAGGCTAGAAACTTTGAAATCAGAAAAACTTTGCTTAAATTTGATGATGTGATGAATGATCAAAGACAAGTTATTTTTAGTCAAAGAATAAAAATACTAAAGACGAATGATATAACAGAAATGATTCAGTCCTTTATGAGTGAGATAAATCAAAATATAGAAAATACATTAGAAACCTACAAAAATAACAATGATTTAAAAATGTTTTCGAATGAAATAAAAACTATTTTTGGAAGTGTTTTTCATGAAAAAGAAATAGAAGATTTTGCAAAAATGGATAAAAAGTCACTTGTCCAAAAAATTAAAGGTATTTTTGAAGAAAGAAAGCAAGAAAGAATAAAAATGCTTGGTAAGGATCAAAATAACGAAGTTGAGAAAAGAATTTTTTTACAAATGCTCGATTTCTTATGGAGGTCGCATTTACAATACTTAGAACAATTAAGGCAAGTAATTGGTTTAAGAAGCTATGGCCAAAAAGATCCGCTTGCAGAATTCAGAAAAGAAGCATTTGAACTTTTTGAAAAACTATTGTTAAAAGTAAAAACTGATACAGTAAGATTTTTAATGAATCTAAAAGTTGTAGTTAAAGAGAAAGAATCTAAGGCATCCCCAGTTGAAAAAAAAGAAAAAATATCTAGAAATGCTCCTTGTACCTGCGGATCAGGAAAAAAATATAAACATTGTCATGGGAAAGTCGCTTAAATATAAATTTTGTCAGCTAAACCGTAACAAAGAATTGCACTAAGCAACGTTAGTATTCCTGGGGCAATTACAGCTTCAACAGAAGTTTTTTTTGTGTGACCGAGTTTATTTATATAAATATTATAAAAGCCCACAAAAAACAAAACTAAGTTTTGAACAAAAACTAAATTAAAAAAACCCCATGTTGCTTCGACACCATTATTTCTTACAAACATAATGTATAAAGCCATTAGAATTGATCCTATAAAAAAGCCTCCGAAAAATCTTACGATACCTGCACCAGTAACATCCATTCCATACTGCTTAAGAAAAGATTTAGTTCCTATTACAGATTTATAAGCATAAACACCGTATGCAACAAAATGAGCTATAAATATTATTAAATAAAATATATTGTTAAATTTTGCGATCATCAAAGTACTTATAAATTAATAAGGTTTAATTAAAAGTAAAATTTATTTTATATTTTTAATATTAATTAGTTTCTCTGGTATTTTTGTTGTATGACTGTGTAAAAGGTATAGGCACTACTGTCGCACCAACAGGTTTATTTGAATATTTTTTTGGTAAATGAACTTTGTATTTTTTTCCAAAGTTTCCAACTGGAAAACCACTTTTGCTTAAATTTCCTTCATAAGGAACATAACCCATTGCTATATTTGTTTTTTTCTCGGGATGGAACCATGGTGAGGTAATAAATCCAACTGGTTTTCCTCCTTTGTCATTCGATATTAACCAAAAATCATTTGCATAATCCTCTATTGGTTTTCCTCCAAGCTCAAGTCCAACTAATTGTAATTTGTAAGGTTTTTCACCATTTTTAATCTGTGTTTTCATTTTTTCTAAAGCTTCTTTACCAATGTAGTCTGATTTTTTTTCCCATTGACCTTTTCCTGATAAAGAAACTTGATAACCTAAGTTACACTGAAAAGGATTGTTCTGTTGATCCATATCTTGACCCCAAGATAGTATTCCAGCTTGAATTCTTCTATGGTGCGCTGGTGCAATCACCATTAGTTTGTGTTTTTTTCCAGCTTTAAGAACTGCATTCCACATATCTTCTGCATATAAAGTTGCGTTTCTAAGATAGATTTCATATCCAGCTTCTCCAGAAAATCCTGATTGTGATATAACGCAACTTCTGCCGCCCACTTTAGCCTCTGCTAACCCGTAGAAAGGCATATTTTCTAAGTCAACTTGATCGCCAATTAAATCATTCATAAGTGCTTTTGACTTTGGTCCTTGTATTTGAACTGGGCATGCATCAATTTCATCTATTTCTACATTAAACCTTTTATCAGCATTTACGCCTTGCAAATAAATACCAATATCCGAGTCAGATAGACTAAACCAAAACTCATCATCGGCCACTCTCATTAAAACTGGATCATTAAGAACTCCCCCTTTGTAATTACACAAGACAACATAACGTCCTCTCATTGTTGATATCTTTGTAGCATCTCTTGTTATCACGTAATCTGTAAATTTTTCTGCATCAGGTCCTTTGACACGTATTTGTCTTTCTACAGCAACATTCCACATGGTTACATGTTTTTTAATTGCTTGATACTCAACCATCGCACCACCTTTTTCTGGTCTTACATAGCCTCTTGGATGATAAATACGATTATATACCGTGGCTCTCCAACAACCCGCTTTCATTGATAAGTGCCAGTAAGGAGATTTTCTTACACGTGTTGAAATTAACATATCAACTTTTGTTGGTCCACTTTGTCTTAAATTATATGGAACTTGTCTATCTGATTGATCTACAGAAGTTTCGTGTCTAACTTTATCGTAATTTACTTTTTCGATTTTGTAAGAGTTTGGAACTTTTTTAGGCATAATTATTATTTTCTAACCACTTGTTAGTTTCTTTTAATCCACCAAAAGTATAAATGTGGAAATTATTTGTTGAACCCTTAATTTTATTTATTAAATCATTTGGGTCAGATGGTCTTAATAAATCTAATGCTTTTGATGCATTAGATTTAAGGAAATTAATTGAATTTTTTGCTCCTACAATATTTGCAAATTTTATAAGACTAGTTAGTTTCAATGGACCTGTAATTCCAACGTGAACTGGTAAACTTTGTTTTGAAATAAATTCATTTATAGGATCGGGGTTCAAAAGCCATTGTGTTACTATGTAATCTGCAAAAGGCGTTTTATCTTTCATTGCTTTTTTTAAGTCTGATTCCGATATATCAGGAGACCCCTCGGGGTGTCCAGCAATTCCTATCTTAAAACCCTGAAACAAACCTGTATCTAGAAGTTGATGTGAACAATGGTAATCACCAATAGGATCAGCACTACCTCCTATTACTAAAGCTTGTTTTACGCCAAAATCTTTGCACATGGTTACGTAATCTTTAAGTTGACTTAAATTTTTAATTGAACGGGCAGGAAAATGCGGAACTGGATTAAACCCGGATTGGACTAGTTCTTTTGCCTTTTTAGCAACCTCCCTAAAATCATTTCCAGGAAGCATAGTAATATAAACATCTTTGACTTTAGGTAAAACCGATAGGTCCGTCTTCATTGTTATCTCTAAAGAAAAATGCATATTTCTCGGGATATACCAGGGGACCCCTCGGCGTGTCCAGAAAAATCAATACAAGAAGAGTTTGACTTTATGACGCTATAATAGTCAAATAAGTATTGGGGGAAAATGAAAGTACTTTGTGTCTTATACGATGATCCTAAAGGAGGAATGCCAAAAAGCTACCCTGTAGCCAGTTTGCCGAAACTAGATAAATACCCAGATGGTATGGCATTGCCAACACCTAAAGGAATAGATTTTAAGCCAGGTCAATTACTTGGATGTGTATCAGGAGAATTAGGATTAAGAAAATTTCTAGAGTCTAATGGTCATCAATTAGTTGTTACATCAGATAAAGATGCTAAAGGCTGTAAAGCAGACAAAGAATTGGTTGATGCTGATGTTGTTATATCTCAACCTTTTTGGCCCTATTATTTGACAAAAGAAAGAATTCAGTCAGCAAAGAAATTAAAAATGGCAATTACTGCTGGTATTGGATCAGACCACGTAGATTTACAGGCTGCAATGGATAATAAAATCGACGTAGTTGAGGTTACTTACTGTAATTCAAGATCAGTGGCAGAACATATCGTAATGATGATTTTGTCTTTGGTGAGAGATTATCACAACCAACATAATATTGTTAATCAAGGAGGTTGGAATATTGCTGATGCAGTTCATAGATCCTATGACGTAGAGGGCATGCATGTTGGAACAGTTGCAGCAGGGCGTATTGGATTAGATGCATTAAGAAAGATGAAGCCTTTTGATGTTCATCTTCATTACTTTGATAGACATAAATTGCCGGACTCTGTTGAAAAAGAGCTTAATTTAACATTCCATAATTCAGTGGAGTCTTTGGTTAAAGTTTGTGATGTAGTGACAATAAATTGTCCACTTCATCCAGAAACAGAAAATTTATTTGATGAGAAATTAATTAGTAAAATGAAGAAAGGCGCTTATATTGTTAACACTGCTAGAGGAAAGATTTGTAATAGAGAAGCTATTGCTAAAGCTCTAAAGTCTGGTCAATTGAGTGGGTACGCAGGAGATGTTTGGTTTCCTCAACCAGCACCAAATGATCATATTTGGAGATCAATGCCAAATCATGGGATGACACCACATACTTCGGGAACTTCATTATCGGCACAAGCTAGATATGCTGCAGGTGTTAGAGAAATTTTAGAATGTTTCTTCGATAAAAAACCAATTAGAGATCCATATTTAATCATTAAAGATGGTCAGCTTGCTGGAATGGGTGCTCACTCTTATAGTAAAGGAAGTGCGACTGGTGGATCAGAAGAAGCAGCTAAGTACAAAAAGAAATAAATTAAAAATAATTTTTTATAGCTTTCGCTAGAGCCTTTGCCATTAAGGGCGGCACAGCATTACCAATTTGTTGGTATTGAGATAAATATTTTTCCCATGA
>MDTB01084353.1_pt1 | contig 15463 bp, 19 predicted proteins | sample 811161 | NCBI WGS metagenome assembly MDTB01 (sample SAMN05326650, study PRJNA326480) | marine metagenome | isolation source: seawater | place: Mediterranean Sea | collected 2009 | reverse complement strand
CCATTGGCCGCATCTGCACATTCCATAATTGCTGAAAATTGTGGAACACCCACACCTGTCATTGTTCTTGTTGTACACACTGACCCTGGTCCTATTCCAATCTTGACCACGTCAGCACCGTTTATAATCAATTCCTCTACCATTTCTGGTGTCACTACGTTACCTGCGACAATAACTTTGTTTGGAAATTCTTCTCTAATTTTTTTAATAAAATCTACAAAGTTTTCATGGTAGGCATTTGCAACGTCCACTGTTATCATTTTCACATCAGGAAATGCTTCTAACACTGCTTTCATGTTTGCGTAATCAGGTGCATCTGGATCCCACATCACGTTGGTTCCTGTACAAACAGATACCGATTGCATTCTTATACCTGTGCCTGCGGCCGCTTTCCACTGGTCTAATGTTGTTGATTTTGTTATAACAGTCATCATCTTGTGTTCCTGCATTGCCTTTGCCATGGAGAATGTTCCAACACCGTCCATGTTACTTGCAAATATAGGACAGAAGTCCATGATCTTGTCTGAGTTTCTGAAACTAAACTTACGAGTCATCTCAACATCACGTCTGCTCGACAGTGTTGAACGTTTTGGTTGTAACAAAACATCATCGAAGTTTAATTTTAACTCTTCTTTTATTCTCATCTGTTGTCTCCGCTACCAGCAATAGCATTTCGCTTTTGCCTGCTTTGTAGTTTAAGTAGATTCTTTTCGGCAATCTCACCTAGGTCGTAACCCAAGTCATGGGCCAATGTCGCACAGTACCAAAGTACATCTCCGATCTCACCTGCGATTTGATCTTTGTAGTTTTCTGGCATATTGCCTTTGCCATCTCTAATAATCTTTTTAACTTTGTTAGCAACTTCACCCGCTTCTCCGGCCAATCCCAATGCTGGATAGATAATCTTACTATCGTCAGGATAAACTGCCGTTCCGTAGGCATCGAGTTGATAGTCTTTGAAAGTTTTATGCATCTTCTGTCTCCTTTGATTTGCACATTTCCAAAACATTTTGATAATGTCCCCACGCCTGTTTAAGTGCTGGATACTTCTCACGTAACTCTTCTTCTTCGAACAAGTCTAGTTGGCCTAAGTCTCCTAGGTCACCCATGCTGTAAGATATTCCACTGTCTAGTGTTCCTACACCCATGGTCATTGCACCTTGACTAAAATCGGCCATCTCTATGGCATCTGATTGTAGTTGTGCCTGCTGTTGTTTAATTTCTTCTTGAGATAAAGGTCTTTTCATTATTCATGACCTTTCATGCTCATACAGATCTTGTAAAACTCATCTCTTGTTGCAGGATCATCTTTGAATGCACCTAGCATAATAGCAGTGGTCATATCACTTTCGTGTTCTCTGACCCCTCTGTGTGTCATGCAATGGTGTTCTGCTTTGACTACAACTGCAAGGTTTTCAGTCTTTGCATACTTCTGTAATTCTTCTGCAATCTGTGTTGTCATCTCTTCTTGTATCTGTGGTCTCTCCACAATGTGATGTACTATCCTGTTGAACTTGCTCAATCCAATAACTTCGCCATTTGGAATTATACCTACCCATGCTCTACCTACAATGTTCTGGAAGTGATGGGCACACGTTGATCTAATTGATATTGGACCACTGGTGTACATACTCTTGTAACCCATGTTAGGAAAACTTGTAACCCTTGGTGCTGGTTTAAACCTTCCGCCAAATGTTTCTCTTATGTACATCTTGGCAACACGTTTTGCAGTTTCCTGTGTGTTGTGATCGTTTTCTGTGTCAATAACGAGACTGTCTAATACACCTTGTAATTTTTCTTGCACTTCTGCTTGTAATAGTTCCATCTCACCGTCTTCTATAAATTCTGAGATATTGTCATTCGAATGGAATCTTTTTCCTGCTTTTTGTATTCGTTCTTTTATTTTTTTAGAAATTGGACCATTTGCGTCCCAAGTGTCTTTAAGTAAATCATCCATTATTGTATCTCGGTGTTGTGTTGTTTATTATACCATTTTACAGCAGTTGCCACCACATTGTCAATAGAACTTTGTGTTGGATGCCAATTTAAAATATCTTTTACTTTGGAAATATCCGCAACCAAGTAAGCAGGGTCTCCCGGTCTGTTTGGAGCCATCTCAATGTCCATCTTGCCAAGGTGTTTCTCTACTGTTTCAATCACTTGTTTATTTGATGCTGGTGCACCTGATCCCAAGTTAAAAACTTCTGCCACTTTATTTTCCGACGCATATTTCAATGCCTTTATGTGTGCATCTGCTAGGTCCATTACATGGACATAATCTCTAACACAGGTTCCGTCATCGGTTGCATATTCGTTACCAAATATTTTAAACTTCTTGTTATGCCTAGCGGCTCCAATAGCCAGTGGTACTATGTGTGTTTCTTTATCTCTTAATTCTCCTACTTCTGCTTCTGGATCTGCTCCGGCGGCATTAAAATATCTCAATCCAACACTGGACAGTTCGTATGCTGTCTTGTAGTCTCGACACAGTTGTTCCATCATCAGTTTTGTTGCACCATATGGATTGATTGGTTTACAGTTATCACTTTCCTTGCACATCCTTAATCCAGGATCTCCGTAAACTGCCGCACTCGAACTGTAAACAAATGTTTTGATATCTAGTGCAATAAGTTTGTCAAGCAATGAAATTGTTACTATAAAATTATTTTTGTAGTATCCCGAAGGATCAGTCATTGACTCTGCCACTGATGCACTGCCCGAGAAATGTATGCAACTTGTAATATTGTGTCTTTTTACAATCTCATCCAGTCTATCTATTTCCTGTGGAAGGTTTATGTTGTAAGTAGGACCATAGGTATGTAACCCTGGTCTGTAATGTCTGTCAATGACAACTGGAACATATCCGTTTTTAACAAGTGCCTTACAAGTGTGTGAACCCACATACCCGGCACCTCCTGTAACTAATACGGACTTGCCTAATGCATTAATACTTAGATTCGCTGACTGGTGTTCTGTAGTGCTTTCCATCTCTTCTCCATTGTTCTCCCGTGCCTGTCATGATGTCTATCATTCTGTCTATAGTTCCGTTTGTCCAGTCTGATATTTGACCCATACTAGGGGATGGTGTTGTTAATAAAACTTTTAATTTTTCCATTGCGTCTCTGCCCGACCATGGAACATACATTCTTGATTCGTCATTAGCAAAAGTCTCAGGAAATGATCTGTATGCAGGAAACAACACGTTGGTGCCCATCGCATCTGCTTCTGACACTGTGTTTGATACCCAATCCTGTAAAGCACAATTGAATAAAACTCTAGAATCAGCAAGTATTTCATAGTACTCGTTCTTCTTCAAGTTTTCATAAATTTTTAGTGTGCCTTCTTTTTCCATTTGTCTTGCTTGATCGACATATACTTGATTGTTGCTTCTCAAAGGTCCGCCGCAACAGATTGCAAATTCAACTTCTGGAAGTTTTGGATTGTGTTTCCAATGTCTAATCATGTCCATAAAAAAGTGTGGTTGTTTCTCTTGATCCCATCTTGCTCCAAATATAACTCTCATTTTTCGTTCGCCAAACGGTTTACGATTAGGAACTCTACCTTGTACTTCTTCCTTGCCAAAACTTAACCCGGAAATATTGTATATCGGTGCTGACCAATTTGCTATTCTCATATGTGCAACCATCTCTTCATTAGTTGCAAGAATGTTCACGTTAGGAATTTCATTACACATCTGTTCGTACAATGACATCCACTTTGCCATGCCCCAGACGTGTACAAAGTCATCGGGATCGATTGCCTGTGCAAGGCATCTTAGATATATCTTTGGTCTGTACTCTTCCGGTGATTGTTGTAATATGTAAGGAAGTGATTCCATACCAGGTTGAAACATATCTTCAAAAAATATAGCATCGTCTTTTGTTATCTCTCCGGCCTTCATCATCTGTACAAGGTTCATGAATTGGCTCATGCCAAAATAACTTCTGCCGTGTGCGTCAAGCACTTGACCTGTCACGATAGCCTTTGAGTCGTCAATAGTTGTGCCAGGCACAACCACGTATTCTATTCCACGTTTCTTGTATGCTCGTTCAGTCCAGTCTTGCAGTTGTAGTGTGTATCTGCCTTCGTAGGGTTCTAGGCCCATGTAAAATATCTTCAATTTAGCACCTCTTTATATAATATAGGAAATACTTTTTCACTATCGATGTGTCTACGTAAATCCATTTTTCTTAAAGTCTCTTTAGTTTCTTTTATATTAGCATGAAATTTAGTTTCAGTCAAATGGTTTAAGATATTTTCCAGACTATTCTCAAGTAGAAAACCTGGTTCCTTACTGATCATTGTTTTAAGATTATTTTTTATCTCATCTATGATATTACCAGGCAGATTCAAGATGTTCAATGATTGCGGTGTGTGAAGTGGACCTATTACAAAACTGTTATTATGGAAACCCATTTTTTGGAAGTAATTAATGGTATCAAAAAGGGATCTGTAATTTAGCACAAAGTAAAGCATATTGAAACTTATCTTGTGTCCAAGTGTAGATATGTACTTTAAATTTGCTATGAAATCTTGCCAATTACCATGATGCCTAATGTATTCATATTCCTCTTCTATGGCATCCACACTGATGGTCCAATGTACGTTTTTAAATTTGCAAACACTGTCCATTACACCTGTCCGTGTTTTACTTAGGTTTGTGTTGACTCTAATTGTGCAATTTGGATTTGCTTCATATAATTTGTCTAGAAAGTCTTTATTTTCCTTCATCAATAAAGGTTCGCCGCCGGCAAGATACACGTTTTCGAGAGTGTTAATATTTGCATATACATACTCTTTCAATTTGGCAATTTTATCTCTGTCCTTTGGAACCTTCAATCCTAATTCGGTTGCCCACTTACTGCTGTAATCAGGCCCACAATATACACAGGCTTGATTGCAACGGTTCGACCATCTTAAATCAATATGTTTTAGTTCAAAATTATTTTCATCTTCTAATAAATTTTTAGGAATTTTGGTTGCCAATTCCTTTGCATAATACATTCTACTACTAATGGAATCAAAATTAATTTTTCTATGTTTCTCCTGAAGATAACAACCTGCACAATTACTTGGATACTTGCCTTCCAGCATCTGTTTCCTGATAGGGTTATTGGCTATGATATCTTGTATAGAATCATTATGCACATCTCCTATTATATCCTTGCTGATGATACAATTTTTTACTCTGCCGTCTGGTTCTACTTCGAAGCCAGTCCATGGAATGATACAAAAATTTTTATCAAGAAGTTTACGAGACATCCTGTCCTACGTGTTTGTTATTTTTTAAGTATTTTACGCTCATAAATTTCTACAATGTTATTTAGATTATTTCTGTCCACCTCAAAATTAATTTCCTGTATTTCATAGTCCTTGATATGTGGCCATTCGAAACTATTCTGTAGGTTTCCAGTCATTGTGAGAACGTTTTTCTTCTGGGTCCTGTATTCGATCAACCCATAATCTCCCTTGCCAAATTCAGGGTCATTGGCCGCTTTGGATCCAATGTTGATTATCAGTTTCTTTTGTCCAGACCAGGCCTGGTGTAATTCAAACAAAATATCACTTTGGTGATAGTAGTTGTGGACATTGTTAATGAATATGTCAACATCCTTGCACTGTTTTACTATGTCTTTTCTATCTGAAGGACTTTTGATGTCGTGGCCAGTTGTACGACTAAATCCAATTGTTTTGTATTTGCTAGAGAAATTCTCATACAGGATCTTACCTAGTCCTTTGGTGTGTCCTGAAATTGCTATTTTCATTAAGCAACCTTTGATATCCAGATGTCTCCCTGGTCGCCGTGCTGTATTCTATGCTTGTTTGTCACTGCAAGATGCAGAAATGATTCGTATTTTTCTTCCTTGACTAATAGTACAATAGTCTCGTCATCTGAATTCTTCCCACCAAATCCTGAGTGTGACCAAATGAAGTCTCTGCCATATATCATACCGAGGTTCCCGGCAGTTGCACTTATGTTGGCTACCGCATCAACAGTGGTGTAAGAGGCATTGAGGGCACCACCACCTATGGGAAGATATCCCATTCTTGTGGTTGCATTTTTTTGCAGTACCTCTATTTCTTTCCAATCCTTGCTGATCTTACTTGTCATAAACTGCGTGAGAGCCATTTTCTCCATCCTCGGAAACGTCTATCTCGATTTTTCTTCCTGGATATTTTTTTGTAATTGCTACGTATAGGTCATCTGACATCATCTCACAAGACTTGTAGTCAAGTTTCATTGTGCCATCTGCATACATTTTCTCCATCCATCTCTTGAACTGTATGAATTCTATGTCTCTGTCATCATGGAATACTTCTATTGCTACCTTGAAATGGAATATGTGTCTGTGTACATACCCTAAAAAACTTACGTCATACTCGTCACCTGTTGCCAGTTTAGGATCGTCTAGTGCCGCTGGGTATTTGTGCAATCCTTCCTTCCTAAAAGTCACCCAAATCATTTTTGCTGATTTGTTTGCTTTCTCTTTGAGAGCCGTTTCGTGTTGGTCTTCTGTGATATTATACATTTGATTTATTGCTTGGGTACCGCTATTGTCCATGTGTCCTCCATTGGTTCATCTTTTTTATATTCGTCCCATTTAGTATGTCCTGCCGCCTGCTTGTAGCCTTCCATAGACATTGTCCATACTCCTGGATTGGTTTTATTAAAATCAACGTCATCAACTTTTATACAAAGTTGTGTGTCGTCCTCTGTGTGTGGAAAAATAATTGAACAGAACGGAATAAACTTAGGATGTTTCCAACAACTACTAAATTTTTCTTTTACTTCTTCGTGTAGTGTGTATGGATAATCGACAGTGACAAAGTAGTTCTTGTCTAGCAACTGTAAAATTTGTGCCAGTTGCATACCGTGATTGTGCATATAGGTTCTGTTTGCTCCATAGTATATGGCCTCTGCACTAGCCATCAGTGCCTGTTCTTCAATTTGTGCGAGAGTGAGATCGTTCCTTGCAAGAAAGAGTGTCTGTAACCCAAATGCAGGAGTGTGTTCTATTTCTTTTCCAGAAAATAGTTTTACGTTGTCAAATATACCATTTTTGTAATCTCGAAGCATACTATATTATAACACACCTTACTTTTTTGTCAATTCAAGTCTTTTTTTCAATGATTCTATGGAATCTTTAATTGCAAGTTTGGTTTTTTTCAAACGCATTAATATTTCCTTTGACCCATAACCTCTGTCTTTTTTTCTTTCTTCGGTAATTTCGTCTACTTTTCTTGAGTAGTATTGGTGAGTTTCGTGTAGTTTTTTAAGTTTTTTACTATTTTTAGTCATACTTCCTGTTGCCATTTTTTCTCCTATTCAAATAATGAACTGAAGTTGTTCGTGCCTTTGCCTCCGCCAGTTGCTCGTTGCCATCTAGTTCCTCTGATATCTGCAAGGAATGATTTTGCATTGTTGATAACTTCCATTGGTTTCTCGGAAGTGAATACTTGCTCAACGAGTGTATTAAAATACAGTATGTTTCTCGGAACAAAATCACTGAACTCATCAGTACTGTCTGCACCTCTTGTTTTACGCCAATGTTTTACATCTGGTTGGTGCTTTACCATCTCTATATCATTCATGTCATTAGCAATTTGCACTGCTCTGATATGATTGTATACGTTATGTGCCATCATTAACGCATAAGAAAAACTGTCCCAACTAGTTTTTCCTTCTTTGTTGTTTTTGTTAAGATCGCCTTCGCCGTACCAACAAACATCACCCATGTTCAATCTTTCACCGATTGCACTTTTAAATGGAAATGCTATGTTAGAACCTTTTAATTTTTTATCATCTGGAGCCTTCTCCATGATATAACTCCATCTTTTTGGAGTAAACAAATTATGTGTGTAAACCAACCCATTTGCAGTAGATAGAAATGCTGACGCACTATCAAAACTCATTGTGAAGTTTTCATTAATGTGTTTCCTTACTTGTCTTTGAACTTGCGTCAAGAAACAGGCCCAGTCTAATTGTGAAGTACCAAGTACGTGCATCCAGTCTTTACCATCAAGTTTCTTTTCATCTCTCATTATAATAAGTCTTCTGAGCATAACTTCCATGTCGCACATATTGATGCCACCCATTGCCCATCCTTCGAATTCAAAGTCTTTGACTTGATCATACCATGTCTGTGCAGTCTCCCAGTCGTCTCCTTGTAGCACATTAAGGAACTTGGTTTGTCCTAGTCTGTTCTTTTGGAAAAAATTATTGTTATATATTGTTCCGTCTAGTGTGTCTTGAAAACTTTTTAATCCTGTTTTAGGTGAATTAAGATCGTCTGCCGCCCAACTAGGAACGTCCAACGTCATTGCCCAGTCACTTGTTAGTTCTAACCAATTTAGGATATTTGATCTAACTGCATTTGCTTTGTCTCCTTCGAAATCTTTCCAATCAAACTTGATTACACCTTTTCCGATCTGGTATCCACCTGAGTCGCCAACTATTGTTGAGAACTCTCTGTCTCTGTCCACGCACATCGAATCTCTGTCTGCAACTTTGTCCATATCTAAACAGGCGTGTCCTGCCGAGTATAGTGCGGTTGGGTATGTGAACATACCTTTTTCTGGATTTATAAAGTTAAGTCCTTCTACGCCATTCTCAAAACCTGCAGGTATTCTCTCTTTAGGTATGTGTTCACCCTTTGTTACCCTCTGCTTTGAAATGAAAGTGTTGAAAAAGTTTGAAATCGCAGGCAAGAACACTGCGAAATCTCTAGAATGTTTTCCTAAATGCTCTTGCTCTGCCATTATTGCGCCTGTGCTGGAATTATGTATTCGTATTTGCCAAGTCCAGAATCAACACTAACCATCATCGCACCCTCGTTAGAGAAATGCAACATGACTTTTGCTGAGTCAGACAACTTCAGTATCTGCAATACCTGTGCTACCGGCCAACTCCAACCTTTGTTTAGAGTACCAGTTACACCAGCCGCGAATACAAACTCTCCACCATGTGATGCTTGATCACCAAAAGTGAATATTAGATTACCATCTTCTGTTCTAACTACAAAAGAATTGTGTTCTGTGTTTGCAATCGACTGAAAGTTGAATCTTTGTACACTTGCCACTGTAGGTTCGATCTCAACGTCCCAACCTACTCCTTTGAACTTAACTGTCTTAAGTTTCTCATTAATGATTTCAGCATTCATAAATCTGTAATCGTTCTTGAAGTCACCCTTTTCGTTCTCAAAGTGTATACCTGTAGGAACTTTTGTGCCGTTTCTTTCGCCACTTAATACAGTAATGTTTGCCTTATCTTTGTACTCAGGACACTTCAAGTGAATATCTAGTTTGTTCAATTGAGGCATTCCAAAAGTACCAACCATTTGGTCTTGTGGTTTGTGAAAAGATCCTTGCAGGATAACTGATCTGTCTTCTGCCATTGAGTCAATGCTTGTGGCATCGTTCTCACCAGTGATTTTGACAAGATCCAAAAATCCCAATCCATGCGTGTGTTTTACTATGTCTTGTAAGATGTCTTTCATAATGTTTATTGTATACTCCTTTTAGTTGATTAGTCAAGTGTTATTTCGTTTGTCTTATAGATTGCTGGGTTTTCATTACCAGGCTTCTTGAATATGGCAAAATTGGCACCAGGCCTGAACTGAGACATTTCAATAACTTCATATCCCTCGTCTTTTATGATTTTTTCCATACTTGTTTTGGTATTATAGTTCCAGTAACCACGTTTCGCTTCTTTTAAATCATGATCAAAATGACAGTCAGCATACTGTATAAAAACATAACCACCTGGTATTAGCACTCTCATTATATCGTGTAGGTACTGTTGTATGTGTTTCTGCGTGAAGAATACAAATGTGTCCCAACTAAACACAAAGTTGCATGATCCTTGTGGAATATTTGAACAGTCTGTTTGTTTGGTCAAAAAGAAAGTTAGGTATTTTTGGTGCGGTGGGGGGAATCTTCTTCTGACCTTTTCTTCCAACTCCGGTAGTATATCTAGAAAATAGTTGGCCGCCCACTGTCGCATCTCTTTGCTGAAAGTTCCAAATCCTGGACCAATTTCTAGACTTTTGTAAGCATTGGTTTTGGAAAATTGTCCTATTTTTTCTCGTACCATGTCGTACAATGGTTCGGTCACATAAGGATAAGTCTTTTTATACTCGAGATCTTTCCTGAACCAATCCATAGTTTTATCTAATCTATCGATCTCTACTTGGTTAGTGGCGTCAACACTTTTCTCTATGTTTTCAAGCAGTTCTATCTGCTCTCCTAAAAATTTCTCCCAATCGGTTCCTTTAAGTTTTTGCAACTTTTCCTTCAATAATTTTATTTCTTCTATGCTCAACATACTCATATTTAGAATTCAAACAGTTTGTTAAATGTATTACTGGTTTCTGTGGACTTGATATCCCAATTCAACACACCAATCAAGTTGTCTAGTTTACCATCCAATACAGATTGTTCCATTGCATCACCATCAAATGGCATCTCCTTGAACCATTCTGGAATACGCATCTCATCCACAGGATACGCAATACTTGTATAACCAAGTGGATTGTTTTTGAGTTTACACACAATCACTTTCGCACCATCTGTTATTGGCATACTGTATTTGTCACTGTACATATCTCTACATCTATTCCAGTTCATACTCGCTCTAACATGACCAGGCATATTTGTTTTCCCTTTTTTAGTTTCTGCCGCTGTGTATTTTGTCATGTTGTTTGCTCTCTTTGGTGATCCTTTTTCCCATCCAGGCCTAGATTTAAATTCTTCTCTGAATTCACTAATTTTATCTAACACTTCTTTTTCTGTTTTTCCTGTTAGCACCAATTTCAGTACATCACTCAAGAAGTCCTGTACATACACAGGAGTATCAGATCTTTTCAAGTCCAGTCCCATTGCTTTTATCTTACCTGGTTCACCTGCCTGATCTGTTCTTGTACCTTCTTTGTCATAGTACAAGAGTGCATATCTTTTCTTTGTGATGAACAGTCCCTTTGTACCTACAAGTTCTCTACCTGCCGCAATCACTTCACCACGTGTGCTTGGACAGTGGAATGCTCTTGTCATGTATGATTTGAAACTGCCGTTTGTCTCCTGTGCAATTTTATCATACAATGCTATAACAGAATCTTCGTTCCACTCAATTTTACCTGCTTCAATTTCTTTTTTCAATGTCTCGTATGCTGAGAAATACACAGAGTCAGTATCTCCATATATCACACTTTTACCCACATGATTGTATTCTCCGGTGATTACTTCATTGACCTTCGCTCCCATGTGTTGGGTGATACATCGACCAGTCAATGTAACAGATTGGCCAATCCTCATATCAAAGAACCTACAACCTGGATTAAGTATCGCACCATACAAACTATTTAGATTAATCTTTTTGACCAGTTGTCTTTTATCCCAGTATTCTCTTTCAATCTCGTTGTCACCACAGTCACGCATTTTTTGTTGCATTTCTTGACGTTCTGCGTACCAACGTTTCAGTAGTCCCGGAATCACTGCTTCATATTCGTATGTGAATATTGTACCATTGGCACTCAACATCCATTTGTTCTTGCCTTCAAATATCACATCATACAGTTGTGCCGCTGACATCTTCACTGTTGTGTCGTCTTCCCAGTCAACTGTGACTTCTGTTGCTTTGTCCTGTTTCATTATTGCTTGATACTCCCATGTACCAAACTGCCCTTCCCATGCCGCCGCAAATGATTTTCCTTGATAACGCATTCTGTTGACTTCTGCAGACGTTGTGATAGGTCTCACCTGGCCTATTATGGACTCTGGCCCCATGTTCAATGCTCTAATAATAGATGGATACAGACTGTTGATGTCTACCGATCCAATCCATTCGTGAATACCTTTTTGTGGATATGCCACATAGGCCCCTGCCGCTGTCGTTGCCTCCTCGTTCTTATCTCGATACTTTCTGCCAGGTACAATCATGCCACGTCTGTGTGTTTCATTAACGATTGCCTGTTCTGTAACTGCGACTGCACCCATTGTTGTTTGTAGCAACACAGTGTTCTGGTGTGCGATTTCATTTGCAAGTTCAATAAATTTAAGTTTCTTTTCCAACTTCGCCAACAATGCAGTATCTTGCCTGTTGTATTCTATAAAGAGTGCAAAGTCATTTTTGTAAAGTGCATCTAGTGATCCCTCGTAAACTGTTTTCTTTTCTCCTAGTTCATGTTCACCTATCGCATCTAGTCTAAAACTGTGTCTTTCCTCGTATGTGTATTTCCTGTAAAGTTCTAGCAAGTCCAAGTGTACTCTGCCGATAAGATCAAAACTCAACTGTTCTCTGCCGTACTTTTCAAATACTCTTTTCTTAGGTTTTTGTCCCCAGAAACATAATCTTCTTGTGTCATCTCCGCTTAATACTTTTTGTATTCTACCTACTGTGTACGGTATATCATATCCTTCTGAATTCCAACCTGAGATTATGTCAGCATCATCTACCAGTTGTAGGAAAGCATCAAGCATATCTTTTTCTTTTTCAAACAACATTGTGTTGTCAAAACGTTCTGTCAGTATCTTTGCCTCACTCATTATCAACGTTTTCGGAGGGACAGCAAAGGTCACAAGTTGATCCGTCCAACTCATATAACAACTAATGGCAGTTATAGGCATGAACGGATCATCTGTGTTGGCATAACCTCGATCTGGATCGAAGTCTACCTCGATATCAAAAAATAGTGTATTAAGTTTTGGGGTTTCCTTGCCTAGATAATTTTCCTCCAAGCACCTAAACACAGGATTGATATCCTGTTCATAAAGAGTCTTGTTGGATCTTATCCTCTGCTCTTTAATGAATTCTTTTTGTGTGGTACAAGTGACCTTGGTCAATGGTTCACCGGTCATTGACTTGTATTTGCCACGTGGATCTTTATGATAAAAAACATACCTTGCAGGATATTCAGTGAATATCCTTTTGCCTTGGTCGTTTCTCTCTACAACATATATCTTGTCTTCGTCTTTTTTATAGAATGCGTCTATATAACTCATAGTGTGAATACTCTTATGTTTCCTATTATATTCATTATAGTGAACCATGATGCCAAAAAGCAAGTCCAAATTATCCTTCTACGGAACGATGCGTATGCAAGTGTGGTTGATCCTAAAAGATACAACGGAAATATCAACTTCATGTCTGGGCCAGGCGAAGTAAAAGTCAATAGTGCTGATCCCCATATGGTCACAGCAACAGAAAACACTTCCAAATAAAATGAAAGTCTGTCTGTTTTATAACTTGTTACCCAAAATTCTTTGAGTACAGAATACACTAAATTTTACCTGCGGCTACCAATATAGATTCTAACGTATCTAGGTCGTCAGTTAAATTTTTGTAATTGTCCTTATGGGCGATAGAGATCGCTTTGTTGATCATCGCTGGTTTAAGTTCAAGTTCTTCTGCTATTGCTTTCACAGTGTCTCTCAAACCACCTTTCAAATCATCTACTTCACCCAGGACTTGTGATCCTTGTGAAATGATCTGAATCAGTTTTTGTCTTTCTGCTTCATTGAAGTTTCTTACTGCCATTGTTTCTCCTTGTTATACATCTATTATATAACAGTTTTAGACAGTAGTCAATTACTTTTTCTTTTTAGTCTTTACGTTGATTGCTTTACCACTTCGATTGGCATTGGGATCTTTTCTTCTTTTCCTTGCGGCCGCGGACTTACGACCTTTCTTGCCCAGTGAGTGTGCTTTTGATCTTGGTAGACATTTTGGTTTACCTTCTTTGCTTGATCCTCTTGCACAATCACCTTTGATTTTGCCGTCGGGACCAAAACGTACCCATTTGTCTTTGAACCATTTCTTGAGGTTTTCGTCCAGTGATTCCTCTAATATCAAACCACCGCAGTTCACACAGAAGTCAACGTGTTCTTTTTTAACACAGTTGTTCACACGTTTGCCGAACATCATCTTGGTACCTTTTTTCTCGTACCCTTTCCAACAACGTTGTCCTTCTTTTATTAAGTCTGTAAATCTCATATGTTATTCTTATTGTATTGGCAATCCGGCATCTTTTGCCGACTGCTTTATTTGATCCACCTTTTCTTTGGCCTTTGGATCTGATTTGGCATTCATCCACCAACTGTCCATGTATGTTTGCCATGCCACGTCACCCATCTGAGGTAACGGCGTTAACCTATCACCCGGTCTAGGCGCTTGTTTTAAATTTATTGATGTTATGATGTTTGGTTCAGTAGGACTGGGTTTTATACCTGCCTTTCTTGCCTCTGGACTGTCATAAAGGTAAGGCATAACTGCTTTTGCCTTTCTCAGAGCATTCCAATCAATTCTTTCATTCAGATCTTCGTTAACATCCACTGATCCGTGTCTAGCCTCTTTGCTAGGGTTTGCTTGTTCTAATATTTTTGCCCAAGTTGTCATGTTGATTGCACAGTTTTTAACCTGTTCCACAGTGTCATTGTCCTGGGTGATCTCATCCATGCCCTGTGCTTTTGATTCAACGTTGCATCCTGGTGGTATTGTGAATCCCAAATTACTTGCGAAACTGAAACAGTTTCCGTGTATGTGTTGGAAGCCATCACCGCCACCTGATACTAGTGTGCCAAAAACTTTGTTGTAGAATGGTTGGTGTTTGTTATCTTTTGCCCAACTGTATATCACGTCCATTCTTTCGAACATGGCTTGTATGTGGCAACTGTGTCCACCCCACCATATTGGAGTCGCAAATATTACACCATCTGCTTTAAACATTTTCATAAGTTCTGGTTTAAGATCATCGTTTACATCTTTTGTACTGCCTTCGTAATTCAAATCTCTCAATGTGATTATTTCGCATTCGTGCTGTAATTTTTCAAATGCTAGTTGTAGCATTCTACAAACTGCGTAGGTGTTTGATTCTTCGTTGGGTGTGAGTGTACCGTTGTATATTATGAACTTCATTTGCTTTTGTTACCCCAGTTCTTTGCACCTTTCTTACGGCACTGAACTAGAGCACCAGAGGCATAGGCTGATGGCCAAACTTTATATCTTGATTTTACTTTGTGATAGCAGGCATCTTTCTTCTCTGCCAGTTTCTCGAATTGTTCTTCTGTGATTCCTGTTACTTCGTTGACTTTCATGTGTTACCACTTCCTGCACGACCAATATCTTGCTTTGGTCTTTGGTCCTGGGTTGGCACAGTTGTGACGTGCTCTGAAACTCTTCCTTGCTTTGGGATTACTTTTTCTAATCCTCATTGTTTTTCTTTTTGCACTTGTACCACCATGTCCGAAGTTTACTTTTTTGACGTTTCCTGATTTTGGATCCTTTACGTATACTTTGAATTTCTTGACGTCACCACGCATTGGTTTGTTTAGTGGAACTTTACGTCCTTGATACTCTGCATCAAATAATTCTGTCTCGTCTTCTGGGAAACCTAATGGACCTAGAACCTCTTCGAAGTCCTCGTCCTCTTCAATGTCAAACTCATCACCCTCTGGCATTGGTTGATATGAT
>MDTB01034777.1_pt1 | contig 15463 bp, 11 predicted proteins | sample 811161 | NCBI WGS metagenome assembly MDTB01 (sample SAMN05326650, study PRJNA326480) | marine metagenome | isolation source: seawater | place: Mediterranean Sea | collected 2009 | reverse complement strand
CCCTGCACGACAATATATTTACATGGCCATACCCATAAAACCTCTTTTAATAAAGCTGGTAAGAACCTCCATGTGATCAACAGTTCAGAATCATGTGTAAATGGAAAATATACATACCATATTATTGAACTCAAGGGTAATGATTTCACAAAAAAGGAAATAAAATATCATGAGTAAAAAGCTTCCTCTATGGATTAAAGATAAGGGACTTCCTTTTAAATGTACAGAATGTGGCGCTTGTTGCACTGGTGAACCTGGTTTTGTATGGCTTACCGATGAAGATATAAAAAATATATCTATTCTTTTAAAATTGACCGAAGAGGAGTTTCTTGATAAGTATTGCAGGAAAATTGGAAACAAGTACAGTTTAGTAGAAAACAATAAAACATACGACTGTATCTTTCTAAAAAATAAGAAATGTACAATCTACCAAAGTAGGCCTAAGCAGTGTAAAACATACCCCTTTTGGGATGAAATCATTCAAGATAAATCTTCTTGGGATGCTGAAATGAGTCATTGCGAAGGAATTAATCATTCCTCATCACGTACTTCTAAAGAAAAAATTCTTTCAATAATAAATTAATAATAATTCCATTTATTAATAAAATAAAACTTATAATTACAAAAAAAACATATTTATCTATAATAAAAATAGTTAATCACTAAATTATATAAAAAAAATGGAAAGTGCTCAAATAGATACATATCGTACCCAATCTCTAGCAGACTTAAACAAACTACTTCCCGGACAGGATATAACAGAAGAAAATATCAAGGCTGTGGATTATCGTGTTGTGAAATTATTAGATTCTATAAAAGTGAATCAAAAAAATACAAACATAAAGCAAATAAATGATATTCTAATTTACCTTCTTCAACTCAATTTCACGAAAAAAAGTAGAGATAATTTTAGAAAATGTAGATCAACATGGTGGAAGAAAAAAGAAATTTGTATTAATAAAAAAACTCAAACATATTTAGGAAAAATTTTAGATAGCATTCATGCAAAAAAAACACTTAAGGCAACTGAATGTGAATGGGGTAAATTAAACACATTAAGTAAAGCAGCAAAAGATCACTCTATTCTTTACTCTAAGTTAGGTAATGATATACAACAACTAAATCAATCAGAAAAAAAATTTCTTTGCAGTCATTTAGACTATCATAAAGCAGCTCAAGATCTGTGGATGCTTCATGATTTAGAAAGAGATGCTGATACATTAAATACCCATCGCTGTGAAGCGTTAGAAATAGATAAAAGGCGTATTGAGAGTAAGCGCGCCTGGGTTACAAAAAATGCAAAGGCAAAAACGACATACTCTAGAATGAAGAAGGCAAAGGTTTTTTTGGAAGCTCTTGCCACAGAATTACATAGTGACAAAGGTGCGCCAAATCTTGCAATCGTTATTCCAGCTAAAGGTCCAGCCGGACAGCAAGGATATTAAACAGAAAAAATATACACCTAGATAGTTCCTTTCCCCAATCTATTTCAAGAAATAAATATTTCACTTGCTCTAATGAAATTTTTCTTTATGATAAGAAATTTATATACGAAGTAGGTGAATCATGGGAAAAAGTAAACTCTCAAAAAAAGCAGAAGAGACAATTAAGCAATGGCTTAAAGCTCCATATGATCAAGAGACAAGAGATGATGTAAAAGAATTGATCGCCAAGCATAAAGATGAGGTAGAAGAGGCTTTTGGTACCACTATTGAATTTGGAACAGGAGGGATGAGAGAGAAGATGGGCGTTGGCCCTGGTCGTATCAATAAATATACTATACAAATGGCTACACATGGTGTTGCAGCCCATATTTTAGAGCACCCTAAGCATGAGTGGAAAAATGGTGTAGTGATCTGTCATGATTGTAGAAATCATTCTAGAGAATTTGCAATCCAAGCAGCGCGTGTGTTTGCAGGAAATGGTATTGCTGTTCACATAACAAAAGATTTAAGGCCCACCCCCTTTTGTTCCTATGCAATTCGACACCTTGGAGCAATCTCTGGAATCAATATTACCGCATCTCATAATCCAGCCGAATATAATGGTTATAAAGTATATTGGAAAGATGGTGGGCAGGTTGTCCCTCCAAATGATCAGGCTATCATCAAAAATATTCAATCGATAAAATCTGTGGCAGATATTCCTCTTGCTAAAGAAAATTCTCCTTTGATATCGATCATAGATGAGTCGGTAGAAAAAGCCTATTTAGATACAATCTATAAAGAGAGCATCTATAAAAAAAATAATAAAGACAATGGAAGCGAGATAAAAATTTGCTATTCCCCTCTCCATGGTGCTGGGATCACCATGATTCCAGATGCATTAAAATTATGGGGATTTCCAAACCAAGTGATGGTTAAAGATCAAGAGTATCCTGATGGAAATTTCCCTACAACAAAGACACCAAACCCCGAAACAGAAGATGGGAGAAAATGCGGGATAAAAACACTAAAAGAACATTCTGGAGATCTCCTTTTAATATCTGACCCAGATAGCGATCGCCTGAGTGTATCGATACAAGATAATGAAAATATTAGAACATTTTCAGGGAATGAAATTGGTATTATATTCCTTCATTTTATTGCTTCTCACTATAAAAAAGATTCCCCGTGGGCAAGTGTTACAACAATAGTGTCAACACCACTATGCAGAGTGATCACAGAGAAATTAAAAGGACAATGTTTTGAGGTGCTCACAGGATTTAAATATATCGCAGAATTGATTAGAAATTGGGAAGAGGAGGGTCCTAATTTTTTACTTGGCTTTGAAGAATCATTAGGATATCTATCATCAAAAAATGTAAGAGATAAAGACGCTGTTCTTGCCTCCTGTCAAATTGCTGAAATCGCCCTTCACCTAAAATCTAAAGGGATGACACTTGTTGATTATCTTCATGAAATATACAAAGAATATGGAGTGTATAGGGAAGGAGGGATCTCTATTGAATTTGAAGAAAAGGAAATGTTAAAGGATGCCATCTCGCCTCTTATGCAATCACCTCCCACATCACTTTTAGATAAAAAAGTTGTTCTTATAGAAAATTATGCCTCTCAAATATCCCATGATGTAAATACTGGAATAAAAAAAGATATCACTCTTCCAAAATCTAATGTTCTTTCTTTACATCTAGACGATGGCTCGCGATATATTTTCCGTCCATCAGGGACTGAGCCGAAGATAAAAATCTATGGATCAAAATTTACTGCTGTATCACCATCAGGTACTGTAGATGGTGCTATTAAAGATTTAGATAATGCGCTGAAAAAAGATCTTGAGCTGCTAAAAAAAACATTTTTCAGCCATTAACCTTATTTAGGCTCTGGATATTTTATCCTCAGATGGTGTGTAGCTTTAATAATTTCTACAAATTTTTGCTTGATGATAGCAAGCTCATCAAACTCCAGATTACAATCTTCAAATTGCCCATCAGAAAATTTTGCTAAAATAATCTTTTCGATAATTGCACGTATTGCCTCTTCAGTATTTTCCTCTAATGTTCTTGAAGCTGCCTCTATTGAATCTGCAAGCATGATAATTGCCGACTCTTTACTTTGTGGTTTTGGACCAGGATAGCGAAAAGCTTTTTTATCTACATCTTCTTCGACACCACCAACATTTTCTAGCTGCTTATGATAAAAATAATTAATTAATGTTGTACCATGATGCTCAAGTATGATATCGATAAATATTTTAGGTAGATTGTGCTGTTTTGCTAAAGATTTCCCATCAAGTATGTGGCTTTTAATAATATATGCAGATTCGATCGGTGTTAAAAGCTTGTGTATATTAAATACTTTTGAACCTGTTAGCATTTGATTTTCTGTGTAGTAATGTGGATTATTTAATTTTCCAATATCATGATAAAGTGTTGTCACCCTACACAACATTCCATTTGCACCTATTGCATTGGCTGCATATTCTGCAATATGCCCTATCGATAAGCTATGTTGGTATGTTCCCGGAGCTTCTAGACTAAGCCTCTGAAGGAGTGGGTGAGTAGGATCAACATATTCCATCAATGCCATATTTGTCATAATCCCAAACAACCATTCAAAAATTGGAATCATAACAACAAGCAATACCGATATGAGTATAACGTTCACACCAAAAGCTGCTAATTCAATAGCCGCTTCTTTGCTCAATAGTGCATTAATTGAAAATAGATATATTGCAGTAGCAAGTGCACATACACACCATACTTTAAAACATACATAAAAAATTTCTTTTCTTTTTTTAAGCTTTGATGATGATAAAGATGCTATAATTCCTGAAAAAATATTTATCGCTATAAAGCTATCTGTATCCAGTGCTAAGGTAAAACTTACTATCACTGTTAAGTAAATACTAGTAAATAGAGCAAGACCTTCATCTAAAAATAATGCCATCAGTATCGACATAAATGGAATAATAGCTGGATATTGAAAATATTTTGCTACAGAATAAGGGCTGAGATTAATTGTAAATTCAACAATTTTTGCAATACCGCAGGTAAGCAGTATTAGTAGGATATAAAGAGTTAATTTATTGATATCTTTCAATACTTTTGGGTTTCGAACATAACAATACATACAGCCAATGCTCACAACTAATAGAGCAATTAAAATTGAAGAAAATATTTTTTGTATAGACCACAGGTCTCTACTTTTTTGGATTGTGGCTTTCATTGCCATAATCTTTTCGTATTCTTTAGCTGTAATCTTATTGCCTTTTTTGACAATCACATCATTTTTTGAAATAGAGGAATAAATTTCAGGTAATATTTGATATAAGCTTTTTTCTGTAGCTAGCCTTTCTTCATGATCCCTTTCTAGGAGAAAGCGGTAGCTACGAAATATTCCTATTACAAATTCTACCTCTTTTTTATACGAGGGATTGGATTCAAGGACTATTCTTTCCAACTTTCTCCAAAATTCATTTGGTAGAATAACAGCTTTATCTCTTATCACCTTTTCAATAATTGTATATTTCTTTACCGATAAGCCAATCTCTTCTCTTTTCTTATAGGTTCTTCTGTTAGTAAAATGCCATTTTTCAAGTTCACCAATAATTTTATTAGATAGTTTTCTCATCTCATTATAAGTTACCGAATAAGTTTTTCTCCAATCTGGGTGATTGGAGATTTTTCTTAAAAAATCTTTTTCTATGAGATTCAAATCTTTTTCTTTGATACGAAATATTTTTCCTATATCAACAATTGATTCTTGTTTCATTATGATCATTTGCTTTTTATCTAAGTAGCTAAAATCTTGCAAAGCGATAATATCTTTTGGTGCTTTTGAATTGATTTCATAGATAAAAAAACGTTGTTCTTTGAAATGAAAAAATGCAGAAAGGGAAATAATTAATAAAAAAAATAGAAGATATTCTCTTTTTGAGAATTTTTTCTCTATTTTTTTCTTATAAGTTTTCATCTTTTTCTTTAGCATTTCCGTCCTTTTCATGCTAAATATCAGTTCATTGGGATATTTTTTTCAGCTAAAAATCCCTATTCCTGATATAATGGCCTTCATCTATCTCTTGATACATGATAGTAAATTATATTAAAATACGCTTTTTGGAGATTTTTATGCAAACAGATGAATATATCGCTTTATCAAGAAAATATCGCCCGATGAATTTTGATGATGTATCTGGCCATGATGCTATGATCACTATCTTAAAAAATCAAATTTCATCTGGCAAGTTAGCCGATGCATATTTATTTATTGGGATGCATGGAACAGGAAAAACTACCCTTGCTCGTATTTTTGCTAAATCACTTAATTGTGATGCGCCAGTTAATGGCAATCCATGTAATAAATGTATTTCATGTAAGGAGATTACCTCTTCTGCATCGCTAAATGTTATAGAAATAGATGGTGCTTCTAACAGAGGTATTGATGATATTAGAAATATCAATGAAACTGTAGGCTATGCAACAGTTCAAGGAAAATACAAAATTTATATCATCGATGAAGTTCATATGCTTACTAAGGAGGCTTTTAACGCTTTGCTAAAAACTTTGGAAGAACCTCCTCCTAATACAAAATTTTTTCTTGCGACTACAGAGGCTCATAAAATTCCTTTAACAATTTTGTCTAGGTGTCAGAAAATTGAATTATCTAGAATTTCACAAGAAGAAATTCAAAATAAATTAAAATCTATTACCGATAAAATGTCTGTGAAAATTGACAGCGACGCTTTATGCTTAATTTCGAGATTTGCCGAAGGGAGTATGAGGGATGCTGAATCGTTACTAGAAAATATCATTGGCTATAGTAAGGATATTTCAGCTAAAGATGTCTATACCTCTCTTGGTATGTGTGAAAAAAACATTTTTTTTGCAATAGATGAGGCTTTTAAGACAAACGATCAGTCTATGCCTTTTACCCTGTCCCCGAAACTTTTTTCTTCGCATACAAATTTAACTTCTTTGATTGATGAATTATGTATGCATTTTAAATTTCACGCCTATACTTTGATCAATAAAAAAAATGATCATGCTCTATTTTTCACCGAAGAAGAAAAAAACAATATTCACTTTCAGGCTCTTTTTATACAATTGAGCAATTGCTTGAAATTCTACATATCCTTGCCGACACATACCATTATAATTTTACTCCTATTTCCAAACAAATTCATGTTGAGATGATTCTACATAAAATATTATCTTGTAAATTTGCAAAATCTCCTGAAGATATTTTAACTCACCTAGAACAAATAAAAGATGAAATACAAAAAGCACCTGTAAAGCAGACTGCTCATAATACTAACTCTACTTCTTCTGATATTAAACAACCCCCTTCTCCCGGGGAAAATACACCAATATCTACAAATCAATCTATTGCTCGTAAATCTTCAGTAGAAAAAGATTGTGAAAAAAAAAATATACCAGTAGAACATCCATCCACCACAGTAGTAGGGACCTTGAATACAGATAAACAAGAGAAAATACGCCAAGAAAATATATTACAATTTGCTTCCGTCGAGATGAAAGGAAAAATTACAAAAAACATATAAATTATTTTATATTTTTTCTTATCGAGTATTTTTCTATTTTTCTAGTAAAAAATAAGAAAACTATAGGTAATTTAACAAAATTTCTTTCTTTTTGTACGTGCTTTGGATAAAATATATAGTAACTAAGGAGTTCTCTATGGGAAGCGGTTTTTCTAAAATGAAAAAGAAACAAAAAGCCATGCAAACACAAATGGCAGAAATGCAGAAAGAAATGGAGAAAAAAGAGGTTATTGGCTCTTCTGAAGGTGACCTCGTAAAAGTTACCTTATCGGGGTCAAAATCTTTTAAAAAAATAAATATAGACCCATCTTGTGTGGATTCTGAAGATATCGAAGGCTTAGAAGATCTAATAGCCTCTGCTTTTAAAGATGCTGAAAGTAAAGCGGATGATAATTTAGGAATGGATCAATTGGGGTCTTTTTTTTAAATTAATCGATTAGAACAAGATCTTTGTGATTATATTTTTCTATCAAAGAGCACACTGATTCTTTAGATATTGTATTGAGAGCTTTTCTTGCTAGTTCTTCAGCTTCTTGTTGGTCTATTTGACTTAAAGCTCTACATATCTCTGGAATATACCGTATTGTACAAGAAATATTTCTTAATCCTAATCCTATCAATAGCTTTGTATATTTAACATTAGATGCTGCCTCTCCACATATGCTCACCTCTATACCTTCTTTATTTGCCCCATCTATAATTGTTTTTAGTAGATGTAACACTGATGGATGATATAGTTGAAAAGTATTTTCATCATCAGGGCATATTCGATCCATTGCTAAACAGTATTGCATTAAATCATTTGTTCCTATTGAAAAGAAATCGCATTCCTTTGCAAAATATTTGGAAAGTAATGCAAATGATGGCACCTCTACCATGCAGCCTATTGATAATTTTGGTATCTCTTGGTTTAATTCTTTTGATAGCTCCAACCGTTCTCTTTCTATGAATGCTAATGCCGATTTTAATTCATCATAATCTGTAACAAAAGGAAGTAGAATTCTAATATTCCCCTTAAGTGATGCTTGAAATAAAGCTTTTACCTGTACGCTAAATATCTTTGGATATTTAATTAAAAATCTTATTGACCGACAACCAAGAGCTGGATTAGGTTCCATTTGGTCGATTTTCATCATATTTTTATCACCGCCGACATCAAACAAACGAAAAGTTAGTAAAGCGCCACTGGCATGTTCGATGATCTGTTCATACTTCTCTATTTGAAATTCTAGGGATAAAGTGGTCATTGCTTCTTGAAGAAATAAAAACTCTGTGCGTATTAATCCTATTGAATTGATCGAATTATCCTTTATCCATTCCAAATCTTCAAGAGAATCGTAAATAGCAGAAACAGCAACTTTTTCACCATTTTTCAATGAAATGTCTGTTTTATCTAATGATTTATTAACCTGAATGTTATTTGTTGGCTTTATCTTATTTCTATAAGCATCAATTGTCTCTGGCATAGGGTTGACTATTAATAAGCCATCATTTCCATCCACTATAACAGTCTTTTGTCCTATTTCTTCAAGAATTGATATATTAATTCCAGACACAAATGGAATTCCTTTAGCTCTAGCAATAAGGGCAGAATGAGACATCTCTCCACCTATTTTTGAAATAAACCCTTTGATAAAAGTCTTTTGTACTTCTGCAGCTTTACTTGGGACAATCTCATAATCAGCATAAATAGTATTTTTATACTTATGAATATTTTTAGCATTTTGTATTGGATTTAAATGACGTAGTATTCTGTGGGAAAGATCTTTTATATCAACTAAACGATCTTGACAATTGTCACCCTTGCAATGTTGGAGAAACATCTCCTTATATTCATCCATAACACACATAAAAACACTTTCCGTATTTTGATGAGTGTAGGAAATTTTTTCTTCTATTGATTCTGCAATAATTGGATCTTTTAGCATCTCAATATGTGCAAATATTATGTCCGATGCCTCTTGGGCTCCCTCACTTTTTAGATGCTTATATAGCACCTGAAGCTCTTCTTTACTTGCAGCTAATGCTCTTCTGTATCTTGCTATTTCATAACTAACCTGAGTAGAGGTAACAGCAAATTCTGGAACTACAATTTCATCAGAATTTGACATATGAAATGTTCCGATTCCAATGCCTTCACTCACTGGAATTCCTTCAAGATGTATTTCTTTTTTTAGTTTATTCACAAACAAGCCAAATTCATCAAGATAAGTATACTATACTACATTAAAATTTTACATTTTATCAATAACTTTTTTAAACCGTTTCCTGCTTTTTAGCAATTGTGTCCAAAAGTTTAATATTAAATTCTTTAGCAGAATTCACTCCCATTTTTTTTAGGCGATGATTTAATACTATTGTTTCAATAAGCAAGACCACATCTCTACCCGGCTTCACCGGTAAAACATAAAAAGGAACACTGACCCCCAAAAATTCTTTATGTTTTTCTTCTAAGCCAACTCTATCATAAAAATGGTCATCATCCCAAACCTCGAGTTTTACAACAACGTCAATATTTGCTTTTTCGCTGATACATACCGCACCATACAAATGAGCTACATTGATAATTCCTATCCCTCTTATTTCCATCAAGTGACGAGATATTTTTGGCCCCTCACCTTCTAGATATGCTCCTTCCCTTTTATTAATAATGACAACATCATCTGAAACTAGGCGGTGGCGTCTTTCTATTAATCCAAGTGCCGTCTCACTTTTTCCAACAGAGGAATCCCCTTGAATTAACACTCCCTTTCCATATGCTTCAACTAAAGTTCCTGAACATGATATAGATTTTGAAAAAGACCTTCCTAAAAAATAAGTAATCTTTTGCATTACGTGTGAGGTTGTATGGCTAGAAGTAAAAAGAGGGATCTCTCTCTTATCACATAGATTTTTCATTTCAGGAAATGGAGAGATTCCCCTTGCGATGATCACCATACGAAGCTTGGGAGATAATACATTAGATAGCCTCTTTGTTCTAACAGATGGAGATAGAGATGATAAATATTCTAGCTCTACCCTACCAAATATCAAAATTTTTTTCAGAGAATACCCTTTCATAAAACCTGTTAGAGCAAGACCGGGACGTTCTATATCGGGAAGGTTTATACATTTTCCTAACCCCTTTTCTCCTGCTCTTATCAACAAAGATAAATGAATTCCAAAATCGTGATAAAAGTCTTTTATTGTAAACATAGATAGATTGAATAATTCTGTGCTTGACTTTAGCAAAAGAATTTATTTAAGTATAGTTATAAGAGGTGTTATGGACAAAAAAAAACTAATCATTGTCGGCGGTGGATTTGCTGGAATAAATGTTTGTAAAGGACTAAGTAGAGCTAATCTAGATATTACAATCATTGACAAAAAAAACCACCATCTATTTCAACCTCTTCTTTATCAGACCGCTACTGCAACTTTATCACCAAGAGATATTTGCATGTCTCTTCGTGAGATGTTCGCTCGCCAAAAAAATACAACTGTGCTTATGGGTGAGGTTGTTAATATCGATAAAGAAAAACGTCTAATTACTCTTGAAAATGGAGATACCCTTGATTATGACTACCTTGTAATAGGAATCGGGGCTAGGCACTCATACTTTGGTAATGACCAGTGGGAAAAATATGCCCCTGGCCTTAAAACCTTAAAAGATGCTCTATCGATCCGTAATCATATGCTTACTTCATTTGAACTTGCAGAAAGAGAATCTGATCCTCACCTCCAAGAAAAATACTTAAACTTCGTCATTGTTGGAGCAGGACCTACCGGTGTAGAATTTGCTGGGACGATCACTGAATTACTTAAAACTACCCTTAAGAAAAATTTTCGTAATATTGACCCCCAATGTGCTAAAGTATATCTTATTGAAGGTGCAGGCCGCCCTCTCCCTCCTTTTCCTGAAAAACTCTCTGCATACACGAAAAAAACCTTAGAAAAAATGGGCGTTAAAATCCTTTTAAATACTTTTGTTACAAACATCACAGAAGAAGGGGTTTATATGAATGATAAATTCATAGAATCTAGAAATATTCTGTGGGCAGCAGGTAACACTGTTTCCAATATGCTCCAAGCTCTTGATACAGAACGTGACCGAGCAGGGAGAGTGATGGTAAATGATGACCTTTCTATAAAAAATCACCCTGAAATCTTTGTCCTTGGTGATGCTGCAAGTTATACAACAAAAAAAGGAAAAAATCTTCCTGGTGTTGCAACCGTTGCGATCCAGCAGGGGTGTTACCTTGCGAAAATTTTGAAGAAAGAATCTAAAGATAGCATGAAAAAAAAGACCACCTTTTAAATACTTTGACAAAGGAAGTCTTGCTACAATTGGTACGGGGAAGGCTGTTGGGTGTGTAAAAAAAATTAATTTTAAAGGTATTATTGCTTGGCTTATTTGGGGTTTTGTTCACGTTGCCTACCTTATAGGATTTAGAAATAGACTCTCTGTGATGTTTGAATGGTCTCTCCATCATATTACAGGTGCGCGATCTGCAAGAATTATTCACGGTTCTATTAGAGATGATGATAGGTAAATATATATTGATTTACTCTCTCCAAAGTATATAATTTCTCCAAAATAATTCTGTCAAAAAATCTCAACCACTATCTACACTATTGTTTTATAAAAAACTAAACACCCCAACCTTTTTTTAATTATAAGACATTTTCTTGGGAAAGATTTCCAGCACTCTACATCTTCTTTTCTCTTATATCAGGGGCATTACTAGCCAAAGGATTTTTTTTTTCATTGCTCCTCTGCTTAACACACAAAAAAAAATCTTTTTCTATGCATTATATTATTCTAGCATTTTGCGTTTGCCTTTTATTTTTATTAGATAAAAAAATAAATCCTAATGAACCTAAAAAATGTGATGTAGAAGCTTATATTCAACCTATCGAAGCTAAAAAAAAGAGCTACCGGTCGTACGTTTCGTGCTATGTGCCATATGTCAAAACAGATGATGGAAAGGAATATGAAAAATTGGAATGTATAATCCCACTGAAGAAAAATGACCCAAAAAATATTGATAGTGATTTTATCATCAAGGGCACATTAAAAAAATCCTCCTATGGTTTTTTTTTACATCCAAAGTCGTGGATAAAAACACCTTTTACCTATTCGTTAGTTAAAAGACGCTCGATTTTAAAAGAAAAAGCTAGAAGAATTATTCAGCAAAATATTGATGATCCAGATGTGTCAAATTACCTGGTAAGCCTTGTTACAGGTACTATTTCTGATGAATTTATCAAACAAAGATTTTTATCTTGTGGCCTACTTCATACCCTAGCTATCTCTGGTTTTCATTTTTCTTGGATAATCTTTTTACTTTCAATTCCTCTATGCCTGCTGCTTCCTAAAAGGATAGCGTTGGTTATGCTACTTTTTTTAGGTTGGTGCTATTTTTTGTTTATTGGCCCTTCTTCATCAATTTCTCGCGCTTGGGTCGCTGTATCTATTTATTTGCTAACAATATTATTTTCTAGTGTTCCCCTTTCTTTAAATGCTTTGGGTGCAAGCGGAATTATTTCTATTATTCTAAATCCCTATTGTGTGTATACCCTTTCCTTTGCGTTAAGTTACCTTGCTACATTTTCTGTGATTTGCTTAAACGGCCTTGCAACAGGTCTTACAAATTATCTCTCACCAAGGCGAAGAAAAATTACCCTTGATAACTTTCCTTTTGTTGATCGATGCGTATACCGTGTGCTTAGACTCTTTCTTCTTTCTTTTTTTCTTTCTTGTTTAGTTCAAATCACTCTTCTTCCAATTTTTTTTCTATCTTTTCCATTTTTTTCTGCTTGGGGTATTTTTTATAACGTTTTTTTTCCTCTAACCATGATCCCAACTCTTATCCTCCTTCTTTTGGCCTTCTCTATGTATCCTTTTGGTGACTTTTCCTTTTTATGGCACTTAAATCAAATATATACCAAACCCTTGCTTGAAATGGTCCTGTATGGAAAAGGAGCTTATCACCTTCTTATTAAACTTCCATCCTTTGATCATACGGCTATTGAAGTTCTTGGTTGTGCTATCATCTTTTTTTGCCTGATCCAAGAAGATCATTCTTTTGAACAATTTTTAGATAGCAGAGATGAATACATGTTGACATAATGTTAAATACAATGATAATATTTTCCTTTCGTTGCGGCGGTAGTAGCTCAGTTGGTTAGAGCGCCAGATTGTGGTTCTGGAGGTCGCGAGTTCGAGACTCGTTTATCGCCCTTTTTTCTCCCCTAATATAAAATTAAACATATATAATAAAAATATTTTTTTTTATATTACCATTTAAATTTAGGTATTTTATGGTTTTGTTTTCTTTGTTTGCTTCATATTTTTTACTCCTTCTATTTCCTTAGCAGATAGAGCTGGAGAAATCGAATTTTATAACGATTATCTGAAAGATAGAAAAAAATCGTTGGTGATATTTGATGTTGGAGCAAATGTAGGGAAATGGACTCTTGCCATCAAAAAAAATAGTATATTTTCTAATTATTATCTGTTTGAACCAAATCCAAAAACATACAAAAGATTACGCAAATATTATAAAAAACACTCAAGTATTCAAACATTCAATATAGCATTTTCTAACATAGAAAAAGAGACTATACCTTTTTATACACATGGCAGGAAATTCTGCCGACTGGATGGGTTATATGATAGAGAAATTCTTAGATCTCAACTAAATAAAAAACCAAAAAAGATTATGGTAAAATCTACAACTGTTGATAGCTTTTGCATAAAAAATTCTATCAACCATATTGATATTCTAAAAATAGATACAGAGGGTGAAGAATATAACGTCATTCTTGGAGCAAAAAATATAATCGATAAAGGCGAAGTTGATCTTATCCAATTTGAATATGGAGGGTGTTTCCAAGATTCAAATACTAAGCTTAAATGGATCTACAATTTACTAACTGAAAAAAATTATGAGATCTATAAAATCCCTACATCTGGAGGGAAGATACATATTACAAACTGGTCTGAAAATCTTGAAGACTATGAGTGGGTAAACTACATAGCTATCAGAAAAAAATAACAGAACCGTTCTTTTCATCATATAAAGCAATTATTTTACATATTATTATCCAAAATTTTACTATTACTATCGATAGTAAATTTCTTTTATTTCTTATAAATCTTTTTTAATAGGAGTTAATTATAAAGTTATTAAATATTCATTAATATTGTTTGTAAAATTTGATATATCCGCTAAATTTGGCAGATTAATTATCTTAGCTACCTAGCTATCTATGTCATCGCGAAGAATTTTTCTTGGTCGGCTCCCGTCTTGAGCGCTAATAACACCATTTTCTTCCAGGGCATCCATTAAAGATGCAGCTCGAGCATATCCTATCTTTAGTTTCCTTTGTAAAAAGGTAGTTGATGCAGTTTTAAAGGTGAGCACTATTTCCAGAGCTTTAGGGTAAAGAGGATCGGCATGCTCTTCTTTTTCATCGATGACCATATCATCAGAGGAAACATTGTCGAAAGATTCAAACAAGTAGTTTGTAGGAAACCTTTCCTGGATATGGGTAACAACTTTTTTAATATCTTCATCACATACATATACACCTTGGCAGCGAAGAAGTTCTGCAGTACCTGGAGGCAGAAAGAGCATATCTCCGTTACCAAGGAGGCTTTCAGCTCCATTTTCATCTAAGATAATCTGGCTATTTATCCTCGAGGACACCTTAAAAGCAATTCTTGTAGGGAAGTTTGCTTTAATAAGCCCTGTGATCACTTCACGAGAAGGTCGCTGAGTAGCTAGAACAAGGTGAATACCAACAGCTCTAGCCATCTGAGCAATTCTTGCAATAGGAGTTTCTAAATCAGAGGAGGAGGTCATCATCAGGTCAGCAAACTCATCGATGATAGCAACCATATAATACATTTCATTAGGAACGTCTAAATCCAAGCTCTCTTCAAATTCTTTATCAATCTTACGTTTATTAAACGCAGTAATATTACGTACACCTAATCGCTTGAGTATCTCATAGCGATATTTCATCTCTTTTACAATCCATTTTAAAGCAGCATAGGCACCTTCTGGCTCAGTTATCACAGGTGAAATAAGGTGTGGAATCTTAGCAAAAAAAGTAAGCTCTACCTTTTTTGGATCAATAAGCAAAAGCTTCACTTTATCGGGAGTCGAATTCATTAAAATAGACATGATCATCGTATTAATGCAAACAGATTTTCCAGAACCTGTAGCTCCTGCAATAATACAGTGAGGCATCTTTGTGAGATCACACATCACATCTTCACCACGAACTGTTTTGCCTAGTAGAACAGGAATGTGATGTTTTGAAGGCAGCTTCTGGTAAGCATTGAGCATATCTTTAAAGCCTACATCTTGAGGCATCATAGAAGGAATTTCTACACCTACAGCAGCCTTACCTGGAATAGGGGCAATAATACGAATTGATCGTGCTTGTAAATTTAATGCAATATCATTTT
>MDTB01097402.1_pt1 | contig 15467 bp, 13 predicted proteins | sample 811161 | NCBI WGS metagenome assembly MDTB01 (sample SAMN05326650, study PRJNA326480) | marine metagenome | isolation source: seawater | place: Mediterranean Sea | collected 2009 | reverse complement strand
TTAATATTTTAAATGGTTTTATTGTATTACTACCGTATGTACTAGCTTTTGTGTCTTGCTTGTTAATTTTTCAGTTTACTATCGTCCTTGATAAAGTAAAAGGTGTATGGAATAATTTTGATTGGAATAAAAAAATAGAGTATTTATCAGCGTCAGTATTGTTAATGCTAATTTCCATTATTCTAGGTATTTATCTTGAGGACCCAGTTATTAGTACTGCAGGAGCAGTCTCGATACCTTTTTCATTGATAGCTCTTATATGGCCAAATCATGTTCGCCATTTACAAAGGGCTCGATTTTATCCTTTATTTATATTTGCAATGTTTGCATGCGTAAGAGCGCCATGGTTCTTAATTCCACTTGCTGTGTTGTTTGTTTTATTAAGGACTATAAATTATTTTAAGTATGGTATCATATATCCTTCCTTTGGTGTTGATTTTTTAGAAGAAGATTAATATGTATGATGTCATTATTGTAGGAGGTGGGCCTGCTGGAGCAACCGCTGCTCTTTATGCTAATAGATTAGGATTAAAAGCCATTGTACTTGATAAAGCCAAATTTCCTCGCGATAAGATATGTGGAGATGCCTTATCAGGAAAAACGGTTAGAATACTTAGGGAATTAGATTTAATTGATGGCCTAGAGAAGTTAGATGGAAGTGATATAAATAGAATTACATTTGGTAGCCCAAGTCATAATCATTTTGATATCCATTTAAAAGATAGTAAAAACCCTCGTCATATCACCAAAGGATATGTTATTCCTAGAAAGATTTTTGATAATTATCTTTTTAAAAAGGCAGATGCAGTTTCTGATACAAGAGAGGGTTTTACCGTTAATGATGTTTTATCTGAAAACGGGAAGGTAATTGGAATTAATGGAAAAAATAATAATGGCGAGGATGAAAAGTTGTATGCTTCTGTAGTAATGGGATGTGATGGGGCAAGCTCAATTATCGCAAGAAAATTAGGACTGTATAAAATGGATATGAAAAATACAGCAATAGCCATTAGATGTTACTATGAAGGTATATCAGGTTTGACAGATCAGATAGAACTTCATTATGTAGAAGAGGCTAAGCCAGGTTATTTCTGGATTTTTCCCGCAGGTGAGAATACAGCGAACATTGGTATTGGTCTGAGTAAGAATGATGCAAAAAAAGATAATCGTTCTCTAAAGCAAATAATGAATGAGATTATTAACTCAAAATTTTTTAAACATAGATTTAAACATTCAAAACAGTTGGAAACACCAATTGGATGGAATCTCCCCTTAGGTAGCATCCATAGAAAAAATCATGGTAATGGTTATATGCTTCTAGGCGATGCAGCAGGATTGGTAGACCCTTTTACAGGTGAAGGTATTGGAAATGCTATGTATGCAGCAAAATATGCAATGGAAGTAGTTAATAAAGCAAAAATGACTGGAGATTTTTCTGAAGAAAAATTAAAAGAATATGATGTGTTATTATGGAATGAGCTAGGAGGTGAGTTAGGTACAAGTACGAATCTTCAACGGCTTGCGCGTTCAAGCTTTTTATTGAATTTTGTAATAAAACGAGCATCTAGGAATACTGAAGTTCAGGATATTATAGCAGGAATGTTATCTAATGAGTTAGCAAGAGATAAGCTATCAAATCCGTTGTTTTATTTTAAAATTTTATTTTCTTAATCTATAAATATTTTGAAAAAAACTGAATTATTAGAAAAGCTTAATCTTTCTTGTTTTATTGCTTTTGACTTTGAAACTACAGGTCTTGACCCTTTTCATGATAAAATAATAGAAATAGCCGCAGTAAAATTTGAGAATGGTGAAATAACAGATCGCTTCACGACTCTGGTAAACCCAGAAATAAAAATTCCAAATATTATTACTGAAATTACAGGTATTACTAATGCAATGGTTTCAGGTAAACCAGTAGAAGAAATGATAATCGATGACCTGTTAAGTTTTTTGGATAACTATCCAGTGGTAGCACATAATATTCATTTTGACATGGGCTTTTTATCCTCTCTATGTGACCGTCTAGGACGAATCTTAAATAATAATACTCAGTACGATACGCTTCAACTTTCTAGAAGTTTATTATTTGATCAACCAGTATTTAATTTGGGTGCTTTATCTGAATATTTTAATTTATCATTAGATAATGCTCATCGTGCAGAAAACGATACAATAAACACAGGACTTATCTTCTTAGAATTAATAGATGAACTATCAAAATATCCATTAGAGGTTATTTCCAAAATTAATTCTATGATAAAAAAGACTGGCATACCTAATCAGAACATATTTGTAGACCTTGGGAATGAGTTGGTAAAAAAAGGTGATATGAAGGAGGGATTACAATGTTTTGATAGTAAAAAAATATTTTATCCTAATATTTTTGGCTGTGATGGCAATAATTCCATATCAGAAATTTCAGCCAAAGAAGTTTTTGGAGATAAAGGGTTATTATCTGATATACATCCAAATTTTGAATATCGATATAACCAAGAGAAGTATGCCGAAACTGTAGATGAATTATTACATAATAACCAGAGTATTGGAGTGATAGAGGCTGGGACGGGGTTAGGAAAGTCGATGTCATATTTATTTGCTGCAATTAGACGTTCCGAAAAATCTGAAGATAATGGACCAACCATAATTGCTTGTCATACTAAACATCTTCAAGACCAATTATTCCATAAAGATCTTCCAACTTTAGTTAAAGCTTTAGATGTTCCAGTTAAAGCAGTAATGCTAAAAGGAAGAAAAAATTATCTTTGTCTAACCAGAATGAATTGGCTTATATCTGATTCAAATACATTAAATGCTAATGAAATAGAGGCGCTTATACCAATAGTATTTTGGATGTATTGGACAAAGACAGGAGATATAAGTGAATGTTCTGGGTTTTTTAATGCAAGAAAGGATTGGTTAAAATCGTTGATATGCAGTGATACTGGTTTTTGTACTGGTGGCATATGTAATAAAAACGATGGATGTTTTTATGGCAGACTTAAGAAAAGTATTTTTCACTCTCAACTGGTAGTAGTGAATCATTCTTTATTATTGACAGACTTAGTACAAAAAGGATTGCTCCCTGAATACGATTCAGTAATAATTGATGAAGCGCATAACCTTGTGAAATCTGCATATGATCAGTTTAAAATTGAATGGAGCGAGCAGCAAGTTTCATACCAATTACAGTCATTAGACCCATCTTTCCCACGTTCCATTCGTTGGAATAATATTTTGCAATCTATGAATAAAATCAATCCAGATATAGGTGAGCAAAGAGAAAACCTTGTTAAAGCTGTAGGTGCTACTAGAGATTGTCTTAAAAATTTGATGGATACCTTGGCTGATGAGCATGAAAGAAAATTTAATCCTGATGATTCATATCAAGTACAGCCAATACTAAAAAATATCTCAAAGGAATATGCTCCACAAAAGAGAGATATTGCACTAATGAAGAGTAACTTGGAAGAAGTATTATTTATATTCGATAGAATAAAGAAATTAGTTTTAGAAATTGATAAAACCAGAACTGATTATCCTATCTTGCATAGTACCCTTGACCAAGGAATTGAAAAAGCTCATGGTTTGATTGATATTTTAGTATTATTAACTGAAAATCAAGACCCTGGATGGGTTTATTGGATGGAAGGTAAATATAAAAAATCTACAAAATCTAATGATAGATTAGTTTTATCACTTTATGCGATTATGATTGATGTTTCTAATATATTAAGCAGGAATTTTTTTGAAAAAAACAATAGTTGTATTCTCACATCTGCAACTTTAAAAATTCAAAATTCATTTGATTACTTTTTGAACAGGGTTGGTTTAAATGATATTGGATATGTTAAAACTAGGGAATATCTAAGTCCTTTTTATTATAATGATCAAGTTTCATATTATCAATATGGCGGTTCAAAAGAAATATCCAATAATCCTGAGATGTTAGGAGAAGTTATCTACAATATCCATAGGAAATATAATAAGAGGATGATGGTGTTGTTTACATCAACCAATACTTTAAGTCAGACTGCTAAGGTCATAAATAGAAAATCAGACCGAAAAGACTTGCCATTATTTGCTCAAGTTCGAGGTGCATCAAGGCCTTCGATTATTAGAGGAATGCACCAGCATCCAAATGGAATATTATTTGGAACTAACAGTTTTTGGGAAGGGGTTGATCTTCCAGGGGATTTACTAGAAATCTTAATTATGGTTAAACTACCTTTTGATGTCCCTAGCGACCCGTTAGTTCAGTCATACTCAGATCATATAAATAAACAAGGAGGAAATAGTTTTATTGACTATAATATTCCTGAAACAATTATAAGGTTCAGGCAGGGTTTTGGACGTTTAATAAGAACAAGCTATGATTCAGGTAAATTTATTTGCCTAGATAATCGTATTGTCTTAAAGCGATACGGGTCTATGATTAGTGAATCTCTTCCTGTAGAGATGAATACATTTTCAAATATTGATTCTGTTTAGTATTGTACTTTCAACCTTTGGATTGAATTGATATAAACATATAAATTCGTCAATGCAAACCCTACGTGTTTCAACCAAAAGAATTGATTATAAAGATTTCACTTCGTTATTCAAAGGGCCTATTCAAGTGGAACTAACCAATTCTGCTTTAAATAATATTAGAAAATCACATGCGAATCTAAATAATTTACTTAAACATAAAAAAATTATCTATGGTGTGAACACTGGGTTTGGAAATTTAAGTCATATTCACATTAATAAAAAAGATCAGAATCGGTTACAAACTAACTTAGTCAGAAGTCATGCCTCAGCTATTGGGAAGCCGTTTGAGTTGGGGATTGTACGTACAATCCTATTTTTAAAATTACTCACTTATTCAAGAGGTTATAGCGGTGTGAGTATTGAATTAGTAAAAAAAATACAAGAATTAATCAATAAAGATATTTTGCCTGTTATACCTGAAAAAGGTTCAGTAGGTGCTAGTGGAGATTTAGCTCCATTAGGACATATGGCTCTTTCACTGATTGGAGAAGGAAAAGTGTTTTATCAAGGTAAGGTGTTTAAGACAAAGACAATATTCAATAGGCAAAACATTAATCCATTAATACTTGGGCCAAAAGAAGGTATTAGTTTGATTAATGGGACTCAAGTGTCAACAGCATTAGCTATTAAAGCTTGTTTAGATGGAGATATATTACTCAAAAGTGCAGATATAGCAGGAGCATTTTCAGTTGAAAATAGTTTTTCTAGTAGAAAAGTATTTAATAAAAAGATACATCAACTTAAATGTCATCCAGGACAAAAAATATCAGCGCAAAATGTTTATAAAATGTTAATCGGAAGTGAAATCGTTCGTTCTCATAGTAACTGTGGAAAAGTACAAGACCCATACAGCTTTCGATGTATACCTCATATTCACGGGGCATGTAGAGACACCTTTTCTAGTGCAAAAACAATTATCAATAATGAGATTAACAGTGTTAGTGATAATCCATTAATCATGGATAAAAATACTGCTATGAGTTCAGGGCATTTCCATGGAGAACATATAGCGCAGTCACTTGATATGTTGTCAATAGCTTTTACAGAATTAGGTGCAATCTCAGAAAGAAGAACTCATTATTTTATGAAAGGAGTTAAAGATGTAATCCCGCCTTTTGTAGCAAAAAACCCTGGATTAGAATCAGGATATATGATAGCACATGTTACAGCAACAGCTCTCGCTTCTGAAAACAAAACACTTTCGCACCCTGCCAGTATTGATTCGTTACCAACATCAGGAGGTCAAGAAGATTTGGTCAGTATGGCGCCATGGGCAGCGCAAAAATTATTAAATATACAGTATAATATCAGTTCAATTATTGCAATAGAGCTGATTGTTGCTGGAGCTGCAAATTTTATAGCATCAAATAAATTTGTTCCAGGGAAAGGTACAGGTCCAATTTTAGAAATATTAAAAAATCATTGCGATTATAATAATGGAGATCGACACTTAACTTCTGAAATAGAAAATATCACTGATTTAATTATTTCAGGAAGTCTATTGCTAAAAGTTTTGGAATTTGTCAATTTGGAGTAACTGTGAAAAATCGTCCGCCATTTAAACAAGCCCTTACTTTTGATGATGTGTTGTTGGTGCCGCAACATTCGAGTGTACTGCCAAGAGATGTAAATCTTAAAACACGTCTTACAAAAGAAATAACACTAAATATACCCATACTCAGTGCTGCTATGGATACTGTTACAGAAAGTGATATGGCTATAGCCCTAGCAAGAACCGGTGGCATGGGTATAATCCATAAAAATCTTACCATCCAGAACCAATCTAAAATGGTTGATAGGGTTAAACGTTCTGAGAGTGGGATGATTCTAGATCCAATAACTATAGAATATTCTATGACCATAATGGATGCTAAGAGAATCATGTCTGAATATAGGATAAGTGGTCTCCCAGTAGTTAAAGATAATCGTCTTGTAGGAATTCTTACTAATCGTGATATTAGATTTGAAACTAATGATGAACTTGCAGTATCAGAACGTATGACGTCTGAAAATCTAGTAACAGTTCCTGTAGGAACTTCTTTAGAAAAAGCAAAGGAGATTTTACAAGAACATCGTATAGAAAAACTTTTAGTAGTAGATGATAATCATAATTTGACAGGTTTGATTACGGTTAAAGATATTCAAAAGAATGAGGACTTCCCAGATGCTTGTAAGGATACAAATGGAAGACTTCGAGTTGGGGCCGCTATAAGTGTTTCGGAAGATGCTTTTGAACGTGCAGCAGAGCTTGCGAATGTTGCAGTAGATGTGATTGTCCTTGATACTGCTCATGGGCATTCAAAAGGAGTTTTGAATACAATTTCAAAAATAAAAAACAATCATCCAGATATTGCTCTAGTAGCTGGAAATATCGCAACTGCAGATGGAACAAAAGCATTGATTGATTCAGGAGTGGATACTGTAAAGGTTGGTATCGGAGCTGGAGCCAGTTGTACTACAAGAGTGATAGCTGGAGTTGGGGTTGCACAATTAACGGCTATTATGGACGCTGTAGATATTGCAAAAGAATATGATATACCGATTATTGCCGATGGTGGATTACGTTATAGTGGAGATTTAGCAAAAGCAATTGCTGCTGGTGCAGAGTCTGTTATGCTTGGTAGTCTACTAGCGGGCATGGATGAAAGCCCAGGAGAGACAATCTTATATGAAGGACGTCAATATAAATCTTATCGCGGGATGGGTTCAATGGGAGCCATGCAAAAAGGGAGTGGTGATAGATATTTTCAAGAAGGTTCTGAACCAAAGAAATTAGTACCAGAGGGAATTGAAGGTATGGTTCCATACCGTGGGCCAGTGAGGAATACCATATACCAATTAATTGGTGGTATTAGGTCATCTATGGGATATTGTGGTTGCAGAAATATAGCTGATTTTGGAGAAAAATCTATTTTTGTTCAAGTAACAGATGCTGCTCTAAGAGAGAATCACCCTCATGAAGTAAGAATAGTAAAGGAAGCTCCAAATTACCAGATATCGGATAGCTAACAATAAAAACTAACTAAGTGAATTCATATGGCGTGATATTTGTGCTTTCCTACGAGCACCGGTATTTTTATGAATCAAGTTTTTGCTAATAGCTTTATCAATGGTATGAACTGCAGATCTATAAACAGACTCAGCCTCTGATTTTGATGTTGCGGAAAGCACTTTTTTGATATGAGTACGTAATCTAGAAAGACTATCTATGTTTCTAGCACGTCTTTTTTTATCTTGTCTTTCTCTTTTTATTTGTTGCGGATGTCTATCCATTAATTTAATACTCCTTAAATTCAAGCCGGCAAGTTTACTATCTAATGAATTCGGAAGTCAATACCATGCTTTTAATATGAAAATTTATTTATTTATTAGTAGGTAATTTATATATAAAATTTGAAAAGAAATATATGAGTGTTATTTTTATTATATGAAGAAAATCAATCTATTACAAACTGTGAATCTTTTTTTTGATTTGAATGAAAGAGAATTAGGTTATATAGCTGATAAAATGGTTTCAAAGAATTATGAAAATGGAAATTATATTTTCCTTGAAGATTCTGAAGGGGAGCGATGTTTTTTGTTGTTTCGGGAAGTGTTAAGGTAACAAGACTAAGTAATGATGGAAGAGAAGTCATCCTAGCAATGTTAAATGCAGGTGATTTTTTTGGCGAAATGTCATTGTTAGATGGTGAGTCTCGATCTGCTAATGTTATTGCTCTTGAGGAAACAGAAGTGCTAACACTTAATAGAAAAGATTTTCTTGTAGTTTTGCATGATTACCCAACGATAGCAATTCAATTATTAAAAGAAATGGCTGGAAGATTAAGAAAAAGTGATAGACACATTGCAAGTCTTTCTCTAAGTGATGCTGAAAAGCGGATTACGTTGTGTATTATAAGATATGCAGACGAGCAAGGTATAATTAAGAATGGGAAAGTTAATATTCCTAAAATACCAATTCAGCAAGATATAGCAAATATGGCGGGAACATCTAGAGAAACAGTTTCTAGAGCATTGAGTATACTGGAGAAAGAAGGCATCATAGAACGTCATGGACGCGAGCTCCTAATTCTTGATTATAAAAAATTTATTAAGGAGTTTGATTCATAGATGTCTGAAACACTTATCCGCGGGATATTAAATAATGACCATGGATTAATTTCAAAAGCAGCTACCATTATTGAGAATAGTCAAACTTCTGCAAATACAATACTAAATAATATCCATCCTTATTCGGAAAAATCTTTACGAATTGGTATTACAGGTCCTCCAGGTGCAGGTAAGAGCACAATTACAAATGCGCTAATAGAATTGTTTTTAGAAAGAAAAAAAACTGTTGGAGTTATTGCTGTTGATCCTACTAGTCCTTTTTCAGGTGGCTCATTATTAGGGGATAGGATTAGAATGAACAAATATTCCTTAGATGATAGAGTATTTGTTAGGAGTATGTCTAGTAATGGAGATTTAGGAGGTCTGGCAAGGAAATCACAGGAATTAGGTGATTTAATGGCTGCAAGTGGTAAAGACTATATTATTTATGAAACTGTGGGAGTTGGGCAGAGTGAGCATGATATAGTAAAAGCTGCAGATATTTGTATTGTTATACTTGTTCCTGAATCCGGTGATGATATTCAGATGATGAAAGCTGGATTGATTGAGATAGCAGATTTATTTGTTATAAATAAATCTGATCGAAATGGAGCAAATAGATTATCATCAATGCTTAAAAATGTATTACACTATTTTTCTAAAAAAGGAAAAATTGAGCCACCTATTTTTAACACTATTGCAACTGAAAAGGAAGGAGTAGAAAACCTTTTTTATGGATTAGAAGATCATTTAGATATTATGTCTAAAGAGGGATATTTAAGTATTAGGAGACTGAAGAGGTATCGACAAAGAGTTTTAACTTTAGTTAGAGAGGAATTAGAAAAATCCTTTTGGACAGAAAAAAAAATTAAAGCTCTAGAGCAATCCACAAAACGGCTCGAGCAGATTGTAGTGGCACCCCATATGATGGCTTTTGAATTGCTAAAGAAATCAACAGATGAGCCCTGAAAAGCCGAATGAAATGGGTTTTTTAGACCATTTAGAAGAATTAAGATGGCGAATTGTCAGAGGTCTAATAGCTATTTTTATTGGTGCTTGTTTATCATTTGCATATATTGATGATATATTGCTGATTTTACTTTCACCATCTAGAAATACAGATAATACAATAATTTTACAATCACTTCATGTGCAAAGTATGTTTATAATTAAGTGGTTTATTGCATTCGTTTCGGGTTTTATTATCTCTTTACCATTTCTTATTTATCAACTATGGAAATTTATTGCGCCAGGTTTAAAGGTAAATGAAAAAAAATTCGCACTTCCTTTTGTTTTTTTCTCTTCAATTTCTTTTATATGTGGAATTTTATTTGGTTATTTTATTTTGGTTCCATTTTCATTAGAATTTTTTAGTGGAATGGCAGATATTCATGTAGAAAATAATTTTTCAATACAATATTATTTTAGTTTTTTGACATGGATTCTAATTGGATGCGGTATGATTTTTCAACTACCTGTTGTATCATTAATTCTATCTGCAATTGGGGTGTTGACCCCCGCCTTTATGAGGCACTATAGGAAACATGCTTTTATTGTGATTTTAATCCTAAGTTCTTTTATTACTCCTCCGGACCCTGTATCGATGTTAATAATGTCTCTACCCTTAGTACTTCTGTATGAGACAAGCATTGGAATCTCTTGGGTCTTTTCCCGTATAAAACCTAATTGAATACAATTAATTTATAAGAGTATTTTACAACTATTATGGATTCAGATATTGCAACATTAGATCAAATTATCGAACCATTTTCGGAGGATATAAAAATCTATAAGAAAGAGTTTAAGCAGGCATTAAAATCAGAAGTTCGTCTGATTAACTCTATTTCAAACTATATGTTGAAAAATAAAGGCAAAGGTGTACGCCCTATTTTAACAATCTTATCTTCGCGAATATGTGGAGAGCCTACTATAAATAGCTACCGATCCGCAGCTATGATAGAATTACTACATATCGCCACACTAATTCATGATGATGTTGTCGATGAAGCTACTCTTAGAAGAGGAAAACCTTCAATAAATAAGGTATGGAAAAATAAGATTTCAGTATTGATGGGTGATTTTATTTTGAGTAAAGCTTTGATAAATATGATTGGACTAAAAGATTTTGATGCTTTAGAGCAAATTTCGAATACTGCTGAAAAACTGAGTGCTGGAGAAATCTTGCAAATGGAGAAAAGTATTACTCGGTCAATGACTGAAGAAGTTTATTTTGATATGATAAAGCAAAAAACTGCATCACTATTTGCAACCAGTTGCGAATTAGGCGCAATAACAACAACAAAAGATAATCAAGATAGAAGTGCAATGCACTTGTTTGGAGAATACTTAGGTATGGCATTTCAAATAAAAGATGATTTATTTGATTTACTAGGTAAAGAAAATGAAACTGGGAAAAATGGAGGTGGTGATGTAAAAAAAAATATGGCTACTTTACCTCTTATATACTCAAAAAAAAACATATCTCGTATATCTAGACGTGAATTAGATAGCCTTTTAGGGAAGAAAAATAAGAACAGAAAAATAATGGCGAGGATATGTCATATTATAGAAGAAACTGGTGGAATCGAATATACAAATAAAAAACTCAATGAATTTTCTGATTTAGCAGTAAGTAAATTAAAAGAATATCCAAATTCTTATGCAAAAAAAGCTTTGATAGATTTAGTTGCTTTTAATACTTATAGGATTAATTAAAGCATATGATTCCTGATCAGAAAAAAATACTGATCATACGATTTAGTTCTATAGGAGACATTATTTTAGCCACAAGTCCGCTAAGAACAATACGTCGATCATATCCAAAAGCGCAAATTAGTTTCTTAACCTTGGATAAATTTTCTCCGGTACTTGAATTCCACAATGATATTGACTTATTACTTACAATAAGTAGTAAGTCCTCTATAAAAAGATTATGGGATTTCAGACAATATATCTGTAGGAATAGATATGATATAATATTTGATTTACATAATTCGTTGCGATCAAGAATAATGACCATGTTTACAAATTCAAGTCTATATCAATTAAAAAAACCTCGGTTAAATAGATTACTTCTATTTTATTTTCATAACAATCAATTTGAATCATTTTTTTCCACTACTAAAATGTATCATGAAAGTCTAGGATCGATTGGATCTAATGTTATTGGTAAAAATCTTCCAAAAACAAAAGTAAGAGTTACTAAAAATGAAATTGAAAGTGCTATGAAATTTTTAATTTTAAAAAATGTTTTTGATGATTACATAGTTGTAATTCCAGGTGCTGCATGGAAACAGAAGCAGTGGAGTCCAGAAAAATATGCGAAATTAATAAATCAATTAGATGTACCTGCTATATTAATTGGTAGTTCTAGAGATAAAATATGTTCAAAGATTAAAAAACTTAGTGGAAATTCTATAGATTTATCTGGACAAACTAACCTCAGAAGGGCCATGGCGATAATCGCTAACGCAAAGTATATCATTGGAAGTGATACAGGACTGGTTCATGCAGCGGAGGCATTAAATAAGTTTGTATATATGATTCTCGGTCCTACATCTAAAGAAACTGGAGCAGGATTACAATTATCAAAATCAAAAATAATAGAAAAAGATATTTGGTGTAGACCATGTTCACAAAATGGGAGCTTCCCTTGTTATAGACGAGAACAATACTGTATGAATTCAATAGAAGTACAGGATATCCTTTATTCTATGAAAATATAATCAGCATTTATGAAGTTATTTTTGATTTTAATTTATAATTTATTGGTTTATCCCCTTTTATTTTTCATTGTTGTTTTTTTTGCATTTTTCAATAAAAAAATAAGAGATGCTTTTTTAGGAAAATTTCAGTCTGTCTATGTTCTGAAACAGTACTTTAATAAAATAGATAAGAGATCTGAAATATATTGGTTTCACTCATCTAGCCTAGGAGAGTTTTACCAAGTTAAGCCAGTGCTAGAAGGATTAAAAAAAATAAAAAATGATTCAAAATGCATAGTCAGTTTTTCTTCGCCATCTGGATATGAAAATGCAATAAGTGATTCAATAGATTTAAAATTTTATATGCCATTTGATTTTCCTTGGACTGTACTTAATATTTTCAAATTTATTAAACCAAAAAAAATTATATTTTCCTCTTATGATTATTGGCCTAATTTTATTTGGATTGCAAAAATAAAAGGTTTTCACACCAATATTTTCGCAAAGAATATAAAAAGTTATTCACCAATTTTTAGATTGATAATTAGTGGTTACTATAAAGCTATTTACACCTCATTTTCATCAATATATACCATTTCTAATAAAGATAATGATAATTTGTATAAAATGATTGATAAAAATATTTTGCCTCAAATAAAATCTCTTGGCAATCCTAGATATGATATGGTAAGGCATGCTTCCAATAAATTCAAAATAAAAAGAGAAATGGATATCTCTAAAAGATCAAAAAGAATTATCATCGGAAGTACTCATAAAAGCGATGACGAATTTTTGATACCAGCATTGACATATTTAATGAATCTTTATTCTGATTTAAATATTATATATGCCCCGCATGAACCATCGCCTAAGGTTTTGAAAATGCTAAAAAATAAATTTAAAGAATTTAACTATTCATGTATGATATTCAATAAAACTGTAGATTTATCTCTTACAAATGATCGTGTAACCCTTATTAATGTTGTAGGGGTATTATCAGAATTATATTGGAAAGGGATTATAGCGTATGTAGGAGGTGGCTATTCATCATCGGGAGTTCATAATGTGATGGAACCTGCAGCTGCAAAATTACCGGTATTATTTGGACCTAGATACGAGCATGCCGATGAGGCCAAACAATTATTAGCTAACGGTGGAGGATTTTATGTTAATGATAAAAATGATTTTATAATTAAAGTAGAACAATTATTATTAGATCAAAAGCAACTTATGATCTCAAGCCTAGCTTCATTTGATGTAATTAATAAGAATGTAGGTTCCTCAAATAAAATTATCAATAAACTTGTAAATGAATAAATTAAAAGGAAAATTATTTTTTAAGAAATTTCATGGAAAGAAGACCCCTTTAAATTTTTTTACAGGAATAAATATAATTTACGGAGAAAGTGGTGTAGGAAAGAGTTTGATATTAGATTCTATCCAAAAGAATAAAACATTGAAATCTTCAAATTTTGAAGTTGAATATGATTCTAATGAATTCAAATCTTATACTGTGTATCAAAACCCGGATAATCAATTATTAGCAACTACTGTTAGCAGTGAGTTAACCTTTTCAGGTGAGTGTGCACAAAAAGGGCCAGAAGAATTAAAAAATATTTTAGATAATGGGTTAAAATATTTGCCTGATTATATTGATTCAAAAATGAATCCTGGTCATCTTTCAGGTGGTGAAAAAGAACAATTAAATTTGATTGCTGCATTAGAATTCAACCCTGATATACTACTTATTGATGATTCTCTTTCATTTCTATCCCATAAGAACAAAATTAAATATGTTAAAATATTAAATGAATGGATAAAAAAATCTTCTGGAATTATTATTTGGGTGACATCTGAATATAGTGATATACAATTTGGAGATTATTCTTGGATATTATCTTTAAGTAAAATTATATCTTGCAATTCTTATTTGCCTAAACAATATGAAATGGTTGATATTCATCCAGGGCAGTTAAATTGTGATATAAATGAATTAGGATTTAATTATCAAAATTCTCGGAGTATTTTTTCAAAAATTACGATAAAAATTGAAAATGTAAGGTCATTGGGTTTGTATGGTGAAAATGGATCTGGTAAAACAACATTTGCTGGATTATGTTTTGGTGATTTAAAACCTACACAAGGGTCAATGGATTTTTATTTGAATGGAATTAATGACATTAGAATTGGATATTTAGATCAATTTCCAGATCATTTAATTCAGCTCAGAACAGTAAATGAATTTTATTCAGAGTTAATATTAAATCAGGTTTTTGATCTTTCACTAGAAAAGACATTTAAAAAAAGGCTCTCAAGTGTTGGTATGAAATGGAATTATGTTAAAAATAAAAGGGCAACTGAATTACCTTGGGAAATGCTTCGATTATTATTAATTATTTTGCTATGTCACTGCAAATTTGATGTTTTAATATTGGATGAGCCAACATTTGGTCTAGGATGGGAACAGCGTTTAAGATTATGTTCCTTTTTAAGAATGTGTATGACTCGAATGCATTTTATGATAATATCACATGAATTAGATTTTGTACATTCTATTTGTGATCAAATAATTTATTTTAATAGAAATAATTTGGAGCATGCATTTGTTAGAAATAGACAAGATGCCTAATCTTAAAGATAGGATTATAAATGATCCTACTAGAGTATTAACACTGGCAAATTTAATCAGTCTGCTTAGAGCATTTTCTGCTATACCCATTATTTATTCTATGGCCTATCCTAAATGGAATTGGATTACAGGTATCTTAATACTTATAGCTGTTCTTTCTGACTCATTGGATGGGTACTTTGCTCGTAGAGCAAAAGAAGTTACTCATTTTGGAAAATGGATAGACCCGGCTGCAGATTTTATAGTTATTATATCGGTATTGGTATATTTGGTCGGAATAAATGCTTTTCCCGCTTGGTTTTTTTACTTTTATCTTACTAGGCATATGGTTATTGCTGCCTTTGCTATCTATTGTGTGAATTACGGCTATATGATTCTTCATGCAAATTGGTGGGGAAAGTGGTCAACTGGTATAACGACATTAGGTGTATTTTTACATATATTCGAATTTACAGCCCTTCCATGGCTAAAAATGACCTCTATTTATACTGCAACATTTTTATTAATTATTA
>MDTB01075231.1_pt1 | contig 15467 bp, 16 predicted proteins | sample 811161 | NCBI WGS metagenome assembly MDTB01 (sample SAMN05326650, study PRJNA326480) | marine metagenome | isolation source: seawater | place: Mediterranean Sea | collected 2009 | reverse complement strand
TCCAATAAATGTTTGATTTTCTTTTAGTAAAGAATTCTTATCATCACTCAATAAACCTAATTGAACAACAATATCTGCATTAATTATGATTTCTTTTTCATCATTTGAAGTTAATACTCCTAACTCTTTGTACTCCTCGTCTTTAATTCCAAGATGACCTCCGTAATTTTTAGATAATGAAACCTCAAAACCAAGGGAAATATATTTCTTTGCAATCTCAGGAGTAATTGCTATTCTTTTTTCAATTTTTTGATTTTCTAAAATAGAAGCAATTTTCATACATTGATTTTATATTAAGAATATTGCCATTAAAACTAAAACACCAACAACTGCGACTGTACCCCACAACACGAATTTAGTAAAATTGTTCCAAGTATTTTTATGATTTTCATTATCCATAAAAATTATTTTTGTCGTGCTTTAAACTTTGGGTTAGTTTTATTAATGACATAAACTCTCCCTCTTCTTCTTACTAATTTAGAATTAAGGTCTCTTTTTTTTATTGATTTAAGTGAGCTTTTAATTTTCATAGTTAATGGGTTTAATAAAGTAACTTTTGTAAACTTGCAATTGTAATTTTTGATAATTTAAAATTATATTATAATTAAAGAGTATAGATGCCTGGCAATGTCCTACTCTTCCATGTCTTAAGACAAAGTACCATTGGCGCTGAAAGGCTTGACTTCCGAGTTCGGTATGGGATCAGGTATTACCCTTTCGCAATAATCACCAGGCATCATTTGTTACTAAATAATTATAATAATGTCAAAGAAAATTATAAGTGAGATTTAAAAATTAATATCTATTAAGTTTTAACCAGTATATTAAAATATTAAGAAATTGTACAATTTAATCAAAAATTACTTTTTTTTATAAACAGATTGGAGATAAAATCCGAAAGGTAAACTATATGTAATGGCTAACCAATTTGTAAAAAAGTTTCCATTTGGACTAAATGGCCAGGAGGTTATAAGAATGGCAGCGAGCAAACATACTTGATAATCAGATAGGTATCTTTTTTGATTAAATATAATAGATTTGAATTGTTTATATGAACAAAATATAACATAACAAAAAAGTCCAAATAAAAAACTAAATCCAATAATCCCAGTTTCAGCAAGTAATTGAATATAAAAATTATGGGGATGAGTACTACAAGGGTCATACCCTGTGGCATATCTTGGATCAGAACATTTTACTCTAAACATTTTTGGACCATGCCCAAAAAGAGGTTTATCAAGGAACATATTTAATGCTGTCTTAATTTTACTATCATGCGATTTCGTAAAAAGATATTTTGTATCAGTTTTGGAAGATAATCCCATACTTTCAATAGGACTTGAAATCATTCTTTTTTTTACACTTGAATTAGATAAGGTTAAGAGAGTGCAAAGTATTAAAGCTATTACAAAAGTTATTAATCTAAATTTCTGATATTTTTTAATAAATAAAATGATAAATAAAGTTGATAAATTTAAAAAAAAGAATGCTGTACGTTCTCCAGATATAAAAATTAAAATATCAATTATAATAAAAAGTATTCCTATATAATATATCTCGAATTTATTTTTTTTTTCTTTAATTATAAAAAGCGCAAATAAAATTGGAAAAAATCGAGATAAATATGATCCAAGAATTAATTCTTTGCCAAACATTGAGGGAACACGTCCATCTACTTCGGTTCTAGCAATTCCAAATAAATTATTATCATAGAAAAATTGTGCATAAGAATCTATTGATAAAATAGAAAAAGAGATTATCAATGCATAATAAAATAAATTCAAAATTGATTTATCTTTATCAATCAAAAACCAAATAGCACATGCAAAAATGCCAAACCTGAAGTAAAAGGCACTATTTTTTAAACTTAAGATCAAGTCATCTGCTAAGAAACTAGAAATAATGCAATGAAAACAAAAAAGGAAGAAAATAATTAAAGGTTTTTTTTTAAAATAATAAAAATATTTATTTTTAAATACAAAAAATAAAAAAACTAGAGTTGTGGCACTCATTATTAAATCTGGTAGAAATGGCCCAGATATTAATAATGGAACAATTAAAGATAATAATATAGGTATTGAAATTTTAGTTAATTGCACTTGTAGTAGAAGTTAAATATTTTTATTAATTTTTTAAAGTAATTACTTTACTTTCTTCTTTATTATTTTCAACTTTTGAAAAATTTGGTTTTATCTTATTCCTATTTTGATCTATAAATAGACGATCTTTTATAGTATGATTTCTTTTAAACCCTTTTACTAATTTTTCTAGAATTTTTATTATCTTCAATACATCTCCTAGTCTGATTGAGCTTCTTAAATCAAATAAGTCTTTTTCTAATTTTTCCCAAGAGATAAAAGTATCCTGTGCCTTTAAAATTTTTGAATGTTGTGTTGGTAGAGGGTTGTCTCCAATTAAAAGTTCTTCATATAATTTTTCGCCTGCTCGTAACCCAATAACTTCAATTTTAATATCTCCATCTGGATTATTTTCATCTAAAACTGATAAACCTGAAAGTTCTATAATTTTTTCGGCTAATTGTTTTATTTTAACTGGTTTTCCCATATCAAGCACAAACACATCTGAACCTTGAGACATAGAGCCTGCTTGAATAACTAATTGAGATGCCTCTGGGATTGTCATGAAATATCGAGTTACATCTGGATGTGTTAATGTAAGAGGTCCACCTTTAGCAATTTGTTTTTTAAATAACGGAATTACCGAGCCTGAAGAGTCTAAAACATTTCCAAAACGTACAGTACATAATTTAGTATTTAAATTTTGTGAAGTCTTAGCTAATGCCATTAGAGAAAGTTCTGACATAAACTTTGAGGCTCCCATAATGTTTGAAGGTCTCACTGCTTTATCACTTGACACTAATACAAAATTTGTAACACCTTCTTTTATAGCGGCTTTTGCTGTAATTACCGTGCCAAAGACGTTATTTTTAATTCCTTCACTTATATTTTCCTCTACCATAGTCACATGCTTGTAAGCAGCAGCATGATAAACTGTATCCGGTTTATAAATATTAAATATTTTTGATATCCTTACTTCATCTTCTACTGATGATAATATTGGTATAATTTCAAGCTTTGGGTTATTTTGATTATTTTTTTTTAAATCTTCTAGTTCCTGATTAATTTTATAAAGTGAAAATTCGTTTATCTCAACTAATAATAATTTAATTGGATTAAGCTTAATTATTTGTCTAGACAATTCAGACCCAATTGATCCTCCCGCACCAGTTACTAGAATAACCTTATTATTAATAGTTTTATTTAATAAATATTCGTTTGGTAAGACCATTTCACGACCCAAAATATCTGCTATATCTAGATCACGAATATCTGAAACAGAAATTTTTCCCTCAACAATATCATTTATACTTGGCAATGTTCTTACTTTCACTTTATATTTACTTAGGTTTTTTATTATTTGTGTACGTTTACTTCTATTCACAGACGGGAATGCTAAAAGAACAATGTTAATATCTTTTGAGCTTATGATAGTTGATAATTTATTTTGAGAATAAATGTTTTTTCCATGAATAACTTGACCGTGTAACAGAGGGTCGTCATCAATAAAGCCGACCACTTTAATTTGAATATTATTTTCTAAAGATGCTACTAATTGCCTTCCAGCATTACCAGCACCATAAATAAGTGCACGTTGTGGTTTTATAGAAATTTTTTTTGAGAGTTCATTAATATTAAAAAAATATCTCACAGCTAATCTAGATCCAGAAATAACAAAGAAAAGTATTAATGGTTGCAAAATTCCGATTGACCTTGGTATCCCATTTATTCCGTATATTGTAATTATTAAAAAAAATAAAAGCCCATAAATGCCAGTTGCAAAAGTAATAGAAGTTAAGGCATATCTTCCTGAATATCTAAACATTGTCCTGTAAAGACCAAAAAGCCAAAAAATTATAAGTGTTATAAAAATAGATATTAATGCTGCTGTCAAAATATTTCCTCTTAAGGCAACAAATTCATCAAGCCTTAAAAAAAATGCTAGCCACAATGAAATAATACACAAACTAGAGTCGGTTAATACAACTATTATTCTTTTAGTGTACCTTGGTAAGTCAAGGACTAATTTAAAATAATTTTCAAATTTTTTGATCATATCCATCTTTAAAAAAGATAATCTATTATAACTCTTCTTTCCAATTTAACTTATAGTTAATTGCTTTATCATCAATTATTACATCATAAGAAGGTTTTCCCATTAAAAGCTTATGAAATTTTACACCCCAATTTTCTAACTGAGAAAGTGTAAGAGCATATCCTCTTTTAGTTGCTTTGAAAGAATTTTCATTAGATCTTCCCATAAACCTTGCTGTATAAATTAAAATATAATTCCCCTCTTCATATAATTGATTTATTTTTTTTATGTTAGATTTAAGAGGTTTGGCATTTTTATAAAAATTTTTATTGGTTTTACAAATAACACCATCAAGATCAAAACAAATTTTTTTTTTAAATTTAGATAAATTTAATTTCTTTGCCATCTTTAAAAAACTGTATAGATGTTTCTTTTGAATATTGATGTAAGTTTTTATTCTTTAATTCTAATTTTTTAAGAATTTTCTTATCAATAGTTATAATGTCACAATTATTATTTTTTGCTTCATAATAATTATATATTTCTCTCACGCTTGCCCATAATATTTTTACTTTCTTTAATTTGCTAGTTTTTGAAACTGAATATGTTATTAATTTAAGGGGATTTTTTCCTGTATCAGCTATCCTTCCAGCAAAAATCGATATAATTGTATTAGATTTTTTGTTAATCATTTTGAGTATTCTATCAACGTGGTTCTTTGTAAAAACAGCTGTAATATTTAAATTGTATTTTAGTGATGTTAGTTTTTGGATTATTTTTGTATTATACTGTCCCTTAGTATTTAAGATCGGAATTTTTATATATGAGTTTTTAAAATGTTTACTTAACCACTCACTTTGTTTAAGCATCGTATCGTAATTGTCAGCAGTTACTTCAAATGAAATTGGTTTATTTGTAATTTTACTACAATTATAAACAAAATTTTTATAATTTATAATACTTGAGCTTTTGAGTAAACTTGGATTTGTAGTAAATCCGGAAATTTTGTTGTTTTTCGAGAAGAGAGAAATATCGGCAAGTGAACCACCATCTAAATAAATTTTCATAAGTTTAATTTTTTTTTAATTGACTGTATCTTAGATAAAATCTCATTAATAGTAACTGGTTTATTTCCCTCATGCTCACATTTGCAGGATGCAGCAATAATGCCAATTATTGAGGAGGAAATAAGAGATTTCGTTTTAAACAAGATTGCACTTGAAAATGCTAACAAAGCATCTCCAGAACCGTTAGAATCTACTAATTTATTTACTAATGGATCTAAGCTAATGTAATCTTTTCTACCTTTATTTAATGCAATCAATCCCCTTTCACCAAGCTTAAGTATAATATTTTTTGATTTACTTTGTTTCAAAAGTTCATCTGCCAGCGGTCTTATGGGCAAGTCTTGTTCTCTTAATGAAAACCTAGCTTCTTTCTCTGTTGGTAAGATTAGGTCAAAATTTTTAAAGTCTAAAATATTTCCCCATCTACTCGCGACCTGGCTGTCGGCAACCTTAAAAGATTTGCTGTTAATATTTTTGGTAAATATTGAAATAGAGTTTTTATTAAAAATACCATGTCTAAAGTCAGAAAAAACAACGATGTCAGCTTTAATTTTTTTTATATAATTTTTAATAATATTTTGTGTTTTTTCATTTATATTTTCATTACTAACTGTATCTACTTTTAAAAGCTTATAATTTTTTGCAAAAAAAGAATTCTTATTTGTTGTTGGTCGATTGTTTTCATGAATATGATTTACATTTATTTTATATTTCTTTAAATTTCTTAATGCAAATTTTCCTAAGGTATCATTTCCTATTAAAGTTGTAAGAGTTACTTTATCTGAGATTGATCGAAAGTTTTTAGCTACTATGCCCGCACCACCAACATAGTTTTGGGAGTTGTTTACAGCCACACTTAGAGTAGGAGATTTATGCAAACCACCAATAACATTACAATTAGAAAATGTATCTATAATTAGATCTCCAATTACATGTATTTTTAAATTTTTTAGTGAAGAAATAGTTTTTTCAAGACTGTCAAGGGTTATGTCTGTACTATTAATGTATAATTTTAATTTTTCATAAGTTACAGATGGGTTGAGTTCGTTAATTAATTTGGTTGAAGAGAATATAGTATCCCCAGGTGAGAAAAGCATCTTGCCTCCATATCTTTCGACAGTTTTCTTTTCCTCAATTGTTAATGGGTTTTTTAAATTTGAATATTCTAATCCTTTTGCAAAGTATGTTGGTTTAATATTTTTAATCAATTTATACGGATAACGCTCTGTATCAATTATAACATAATCAACAATTTCTAGAGCTGCCAAATTTTGTGCTCTTAAGTTTTCAGGAATCAGAGGTCTGTAAAGACCTTTTTGAATGAACCTATCAGGTGTCAAGGAAACGATCAGAATATCACATTTAGATTTACAATAATCAAAATGCCTTAGATGACCTGGATGAACTAAATCAAAAACTCCATGACAATGAATAATTATTTTATTTTTTAAAGTTTTTTTTAAAATTAAAGATATTTTATTAGAGTTAATTATTTTTTTTGATTTAGTTTTTATCATTATTCTGAATTTTATTTAAAAGTTTTAGCGTATCTGAACTTTCTTTACTAATTTTTAACCTAGTATTCCTAGTGCTGTTTATTATAGATTTTATAACAAAGTTAATTTCATTTTTCCAACTGTCATCCCTGATATACCTGTACTTTACAATGTTTGGTATTCCACTTGGGTATTTTCTTAATCCATATGAAACTATTTGATCACCCCATTTAGAAAGAGAGGAAATATCAATAAAACCTTTTGATCCATAAATTTCAAATTTAAAAATATTTTTCCAATTACAGAATCCATGATGAAGAAGACACGCTGCATTATCTATTTTTAAAACTGAAAAGCCATTATCAATTTTTTTTTTATTTAAAAATTCATTTTTTTGATGAAGATTATATTTCAAGTAAAAGTTTGAATTATTAAAAAACCACTGTAGCAGATTTAAACAATGAGATCCCATGTCGTATAAACTACCTACTTTATTTGAATTAGTTTTAGCAGTACCATTAGCATAGGTTATTTTTACATAGTAAGTATTACCCAGTTTTTTACTATCAAATATTTTTTTTGCTTTCACTAAACCATTATCAAACCTAAGATTATAACCAATTTTAAAAATTTTATTATTAATATTTGATTTTTTTATAAAATTTTTAATTAAATTAAGATTAGTAGTAATTGGTTTTTCAATTAAAAGATTAAATTTACCGACTAAAAATTTAACTATTTTTTGAGATACATTGGTTGGTAAGGCGACAATTATAAGGTCAACTTTAATTGGTCTAATATAATTAATATTTCTAAATACTTTTATATTTTTTGGTATTTTGATATTCTTGTTTCTTTCAACAATATATTCAATTATTATATTTTTATTTTTTAAATTTTTTACTGCTTTAAATCTTTTTTTTCCAATATTTCCAAATCCAACAATTCCGATCCTAAATTTTTTCATATTAGATTTAGCTCTCATTTTCAAAAATATTTTCTGAATTTACATTTTGAAAATATAGGTTATTTTTTGATGAAAGGTTAATTAATTTTTTTTTTCTATTTTTTGTTAAGATGTTCTTTATAATTTTTTTCGTAAAATTATTAGAATAATTATATATAAATATATCAAACAGATTCAAATCATCTAACTTTTTTATAACCTGTTTTTTTTTAAAGTCTATCAATTCAAACTGATCGTCAAAAATTTTTATTTGACTTTTAAAAATTTTTTTAAAATTAGAGTTAATAATAGAATAAGAATTATTTTTATATGAGGCCCCTATTAGTATAATTTTTTTTTTTTTATATCTACTTAGCTTTTTGTAAAGAATTTTTTTTCTCTCATTATTAAATTTTAAAATAGATGATAATATTTTTTTAGTTAGTTTATTTTTGTTCAATTTTTGAAAATAGTAGTAATCTCTTTCAATATGGCCACCAGACATTCCAAGTGAGGGCTTGATATATGAATGTTTTCCAATTCTAGGATCATTTTGTAAAATTTTTAAAGTTTTATGAAAATTTATTTTTTTTTGTTTAGCTAAATCGTGAATTATGTTTGAAAACGAAACAGAAAAAAATAAAAATAAATTAGTAGAAATTTTTATTAATTCAGCCTCTTTATAAGATAGGATATATTTCTCACATTTAAATTTAACAAATAATTTATTTATTATATCCTCACAATTAAAATTTGAACCAAAAATAAGCTGTTTTGGTTTTAAAAATCTAGTACTCGCGTTTCCCATTTTTAAGGTATCAACAAAATAAATCGTATTAATTTTTTTATTTTTATTTTCTGAAATAATATTATCTGTGAAACCAGGATAGACTTGGGATGTTATAAATAAATATATTTTTTTATTTAACTTTAACGAATAAATTTTTTTTAAGTTTTTTTTTATCAAGGATAGATCTGGTATCCCATTTCTTTTCCCTAAAAAAGTATCATAAGTAAAAAAAATAACATCATAATTTTTAATTTCATTTTTATTTTTTAAGAATTTAATTTTATTATTGTGGTGGATATGATTTAAATCAGGTTCCTCTTGTGTAAATTTTCTATTTTTAAATTTTTTTAAGTTATTTTGATTAAAGTCATATACGTCACATTTGCTAATTTTATTTGACCACAGAAGTGAATAAACCTGTCCTATATGACTTAAACCCAAAAAAAGGACTTTTAACTTTTTTGTTACCATTTAGTTTTGTTATCCTGCAACCTGCTATCACTAACAAGGCAGTGCCAGATTGCACCCTGAATACTTTCCGAAACAGGAGTTAACAATTTTTTATTTTCAGTTTTAGTTAGTATTGAGATATGGCTATGCTTAAATGCATATCCATCAGATCTACCAACCACACTGAATATTTTAGAGCTTCTTTTTTTTGCCAATTTTATTGCCTCTATAAGATTAATACTAACTTTGTATTTGCTATTCCCTCCTCCAACTGAAAAAATAAAAATAGCATCATTTTTAGATAATCTGGAATTAATTAAATATTTTGAAAATATTTTTTCGAAACCTTCATCGTTGGTTCTTGCAGTTATTTCAGAAACATTATCAATTGGTGTATAGCATTCAATATTACATATTTTTCTAAAATCATTTACTGCGTGTGAGGCATTTCCAGCACTCCCTCCCACACCAAGAAAAAAAATCCTACCTTTTTTAACTTTTATTTTAACAATTGCTTTTATTAAAGAATCTATTTTTTTTTTATCAATATAATCTATTGTTTTTTTTACTTCCTCAAAATAACTTGTTATATTATTTAATTGTTTCATTATTTCATTTTTAATTTGATCATTTTTTTTACATTATAATAATCTACATTTTCAAAAGACTCTGGTAAAATTCCTTTTTTAAAAGATTTATAGATTTCTATTACAGCATCTTCTATATTTCTTTTTGGTTTAAAATTTAACTCTTTATATATTTTGTCTGAGTTTATATGATAGGATCTTTTATCATTACTTTTACTTTTATAAATCTTAATATTTTGTTTTATTTTGTAAGAGATTATTTTTTTAACTAGTTTTGCAATATTTAATATTGACATATTTTGTTGGCCTACATTAAAAATTTTATTTTCAATTTTATTCTTTGGTGCATTAATTATTCTTATTACTGCATCACAATAATCTAAAATATGTAAATTTGGTCTTAATTGGTTTCCTCCATAAACATTTATAAATTTTTTATTATAAGCAAAATTAGTTAAAATATTTACAGAAAGGTCAAACCTCATCCTTGGAGAATAACCACATACTGTAGCTGGACGAAATATAACTCCTTCAAAATTTTTATTAGTATGCTTTAATAACAGTGGTTCACACAATCCTTTGTATTTATTGTAAAGTGTCAATGGCAATAATGGGTGGTTTTCTTTTACATTTTTTTTTTTTGAAACTCCATAAACTGAACTGGATGATGCATATATAAACCTTTTAATTGAATTTTTTTTAGCAGCTAGAACAATAGGTTCAAAACAATCATAATTTACAGATTTTGAAAGCTTTTTATCTAATTCATAACTTGTATCATTTGAAATGCATGCTAGATGGAGAAAATAATCATGTTTTTTTAAACTATGGGATAATTTTCTAATATTTCTAATATCTCCTTTTATAATTTTTAAGTTTTTATTTTTTCTAAGTTTATTTCCAAAAAAGAAAGTGTCATAAACAGTAACTATAAAATTTTTCTTTAATAAAATTGGAACTAATCTAGTACCAATATAACCTCCCCCACCTGTTATAAATATTTTTTTCATATATTTATTTTTTAATTGTGTGAACTTTTTTATTTACTATAATTAACCATATATACACTTATGTTATCAAAATCAAAAAATAGATCCAAAATTTTTAGAAAAAGAATACTTGAAATGTCACAAAATGTTGAGGCTTTACATATAAGCTCCGCTTTCTCTTCAACAGAAATTGTAGAAAATATATATTTTAATTTGATGAAAAAAAAAAAAAATAAATATATTGATAAGTTTTTAATGTCTAAAGGTCATGGATGTTTAATTCAATATGTAATTTTGGAATATTTAGGAATTTTAAAAAAAAAGGATATAGATCTTTACTGTAAAAAAGATGGAATTTTAGGCTGCCATCCTGATATAGAAAATCCTGGGATAGAGGCTTCTACTGGATCTTTGGGTCATGGTCTTCCGATGGCATTAGGAATTTGTATAGCAAATAAAAAAAAAAAAATAATTCTAAATGTTTTGTTGTTATAAGTGATGGAGAATTACAGGAAGGTTCTACGTGGGAGTCTATATTGCTAGCGTCATCTCTTAAATTAAATAATCTAGTTGTATTCGTCGATAATAATAATTATCAGAGCTTAGGTAAGACATCAGAAACTCATCCTAGTTTTTATCCTTTGGGACTAAAATTTAGGAGTTTCGGGTGGGATGTTAAACAAGTATTTGGTCATAAAACTGAAGATTTATTCAAATCATTTAAATCATGGAAACAAAAAAACCCTCTAGTTGTTATAGCTAAGACAATTAAAGGCTACCCTGTAGATTTTATGATAGATAATCCAATCTGGCACTATCGTTCACCAAATAAAAAAGAACTTGAAATTGCCTACCAGCAAATAGAAAAATAAATATTATGAGAAATGTATTTGCTGAACAATTATATAAATTAGGAAAAAAAAATAAAAAAATATTTTGTGTAGTATCTGATATTTCTCCTGCTGGGAGTATGGTAAATTTCTCTAAAGAATTTCCAGAGAGATTTATTAATGTTGGTGTTGCAGAACAATCAATGATAGGGATTAGTGCTGGTCTGGCAACTCAAGGTATGAAACCATTTGCCTATACTATTGCATCATTTTCATTATATAGACCATTTGAAATGGTTAAAACTGATTTATGTTATCAAAATCTACCTGTAACAGTTGTGGGTATGGGTTCAGGGCTCTCTTATCCAACATTAGGCGGAACTCATCATACTGCAGAGGATGTTGCTATCTGTAATGCTCTTCCAAATATGCAAATTATTGCTCCTTCAGAACCAAAGGAGGTTATTGAGGCTACAAAATATTGTGCTTTTCAAAATAATGGCCCAATATATTTAAAGTTAGGGAAAAGTGGTGAACCAAATATTTCATCTAATAAATCTGATAAATGGATATTTGGTAAAATAAGATACCTTTATAAATCTAAAAAAAAAGAAATATGTATATTAAGTTATGGAAGAATGATGATCAAAGCATATGAAGCATATAAAAAGTTTAATAAAGACAACATAGATTTAGTATCTGTTCATACTTTAAAACCATTAGATAATATTGGAATATCAAGAATCCTTAAAAAATATGAGAAAATTATAATAATTGAAGAGCATTCACCTATAGGTGGTCTAACCAGCTTAATAAAAAATTTACACTATGACTATAGAAGTAATTCTAAAATATTTTCATTTTCGCTAAAAGACAAGTTTATTCATACTTATGGTTCAAACGAGGATCTCTTTGAATCACATGGATTTGGATCAAAACAAATAATGAGAAAACTGAAAAATATAATTTAAATTAAAATGTTGGATAAAGATTTATTAAAGAACCTCAAAAAAAGAGGGTTTGTTGTAATTAATATTAAAAAAAAAAATGAACTGAAAAAAATCAGAATCCAGTTTTGTAAATTTTTAAAAAAAGAATTAAAAATAAAAAAAATAAATTCCAACAAAATTAAGGATATTGATTATTTCTTAAATAATTTTCACAAAATCAGACATAATGGTAAAAATCTAAATTTACTGCGAACTACTTTAATAAAAAAAATAAATAAAAATGAGATTATGATAGAAAAATTTTTCAAAATATTTGAAAACGATTTAAAGAAATTATTAGGTCAGGATATTGTAGGTCAAAGAAAAGTTAATTTGGTTATACAAGAACCCGGAGACAAAAGTGTTGCTCCAATTCATAGAGATAGTCCACCAAATTCTCCTCACGAGATTGTATTTTGGCTACCTCTAGTAAATTGTTATCACACTAAATCAATAAGTATTCTAGACTCACAATTTACTGAAAGAGTAAATAAAATGTTTAATAATGAGAGTTTTAATTATAAAAAAATTGAAAATTTTTTTAAAAAAAATTCTTCATTTATCGATTGTCATTTTGGTCAGGTATTATTATTTTTAACAAAAAATTTTCATTATGTACCGATTAATAAAGAAAGTGAAACCAGATTCAGTTTCAATTTTAGATTTAAAAATTTATTCTCTAAATATGGTTCTAAATTATACCCTGAATATTTTAAAATTATGAAATTTACTAAAAATTCTAAATTACAGATTTTTAAAAATGCCTAAATCAAAAAAATTATATGCTTACATTGATGTAGGCTGTATGGAAATAATTTCGCAATCAATTCAATTAAGAATAATAAGACTATTTGCAAATGAAAATAATGCAAAAATTGTATTTTTAACCAATGAAGATATTGGTTCAATTAAAACTCAAATTATATTCAAGTCAAAGCTAGAAGAGTCTCCAAAAGTTGATGGATTTATTTTTTTTAGCATTAATCAGCTTTGTTATGGGGAGTTTAATTTAGCATTATTAAAAAAAATATTTGAAAAAAAATACGATCTATACTTCGCTAAAGAAGAACTTATTTACAAACACAATGATAAAGTTTTGAATAAAAAAATTGATGAAATTACGCTGAATTCTTATTTGAATAAAAATAATTAGTAATTTTTACCAGGATGAATAACCTCCATCAACAATAAGATTTTGACCTGTATAGTATGTTACGCCGCCAGATAATAAAAAAAAAATTGGTGCAACAAGGTCTTCTAGTTTGCCTATTCTATTAAGTGGAATATTTTTTTTTATAGCATTTATATATTTTTTATTTTCTACAGGTCCTTTTCTTGGAAACCATCCTGGAGAAATACAATTCACACAGATTTTATACTTTGCCTCTCTGACAGATAAAAATTTAGTATAATTTATTATCCCAGCTTTGCTGGATGAAGTAATTAATGAAGGACCTATTTGCATATTTCCATATATACTTTGTTTGGGTGACTTAAATCCCCATAAAGATCCCACGTTAATTATCTTGGAATTGTTATTTTTTCTCAACAAGGGCAATAAAGTTTCTGTTAAAATAATACTACCCCCTGACGTACCCATAAATTCACTAGATAAACTTTTATAATTATATTTAAAGTATTCACCTCTGTTAGAATCACATGCGTTATTTACTAATAAATCTAATCTCTTATATTTAGACTTAATAATTTTTGATACAAGATTTATTGATTTTTGACTTTTAAGATCTAATTTATGCCATATTAAGTTATTATTTTTATTTTTAATTTTTTTTTTGAATTCAATAAATTTTTTTTTAGATCTAGATAAACAAACCACTTTACAGCCCGACTGTAGTAATAAGTTTGTGAATACAGACCCAACTCTTCCTGAACCGCCTGAAATTACTGCCACTCGATGTTTGATCTTTAAAAAATTGAGGTAATCATTTTTTATTTCAGACATTAAAATCTATCTCTAATTTTTTTTAAATTTTTTATTCCAAAATTAAAATCGATTGGTTTAAAATTGATTTTTTTTTTGAGTTTTAACATATTAAAACATCTATAACCGTCATGAGGCATAGGAGATCTTCTTTCTTCATATGAAATTTTAGATTTGCTTTTAAAAGTTTTGATAATTAATTTAGCAATTTTGTCAAAAGAAATTTGCCTACCACTAACTGCATTAAATATACCTGTGTATTTAAGTTTTAAAGTTATTAAAACTATTCTCGCAACATCATCGATGTAAATATGATCTCTTATCTCCTCTCCTTTTCCAAATATTTTAATTAATTTATTTTTCTTTGCCAATCTTGCAAATTGATTTGGACCATAACCATTATGGCTATCTAAGGGTCCATATATTAAAGTTGGTCTAATAATTGTCAAAATATCTTTAAAGTAAATTTTTAATAAATTTTCTCTTGTTAGATGCATTAAACCATGTAAAGAATTTGGATCGGCCTTTGATTTTTCATTAATTTTATTTCTAGTATCTGCATAGACAGCATCTGAGCTAATATATAAAATTTTTGAGAGCTTAATTTTATTTTGTAAATTTAATAATGGATACAACATTTGTATATTTTTTTTAAAGTCTACTAAATTTTTACATGGTGCTATAGCTGAAATAAATAAGACAGTATCACCATTTTCAACTATTTTATTTAAATAACTATATGATTTTTTATTTAAAAGATTACATTTTTTCGAATTAGTTGAAATAAATTTAATTTTGTTTTTTTTAAAAATCTGTACACATGATTTGCCAACAAAACCTGAGCTACCAATAATTATTATTTTTTTTGATGAGATGTTTTTTACCATGAAATACCTGACTTAAAAACAATTGTTTATTTTTTATATAATAGTAAATGTAATTTATCATACAATGTATAAATTATAAAAATTGAAAAAAAATGTCTTAATCGTAGGTGGAACAACAGGAATTGGATACGATATTTCAAAAAAATTTATTTTAAGTCAGTATAATATTATTGTTGTAGGCAGAAAAATAAGTTTGCCAAAATCAGATCAAATTAATTACTTACTTTTTGATCTTTCAAAAAAAAGTGAGCTAAAAAAATTTTTTAAAAAGGTGCATAAATTTGGCCAAATGAATATTGTTATTCATTGCATAGGTGGTAGCTTGGGATTAGAGAGTATAAATTATGGAAATTGCTTAAAAGTTTGGAACACAAATATAGG